>ENA-OPYV01000405-OPYV01000405.1-human-gut-metagenome-genome-assembly--contig:-NODE-405-length-12256-cov-3.541924_pt1 | contig 12256 bp, 9 predicted proteins | sample MGYA00242474_ERZ504485 | MGnify/ENA primary metagenome ERZ504485 (study PRJEB26092, sample SAMD00036263) | human gut metagenome | host: Homo sapiens | study: EMG produced TPA metagenomics assembly of...
TGGGTGACGGTCCGCGCCCACGCCGCGACCCCGAGCGCTATCCCGCCGGTGCGGTGACTCGCCGCCTGCTGGGCTATGTTCGTCCGCACCGCGTCTCGTTTGCGGCGTCGTTTGTGAGTGCCGCCGTCTCGGTGATCCTGCAGCTCTACACGCCCATCCTCATTGGCGAGAGCATCGACCTGATCGTTGCCGCGGGCCAGGTGGATTTCGATGCACTGCTGCCGCTCGTTACCAAACTCGCGCTCGTCGTGGTGGGAGCAGCGTCCTTCCAGTGGCTGCAGGGCTATTGCGTCAACCGCCTGTCCTACGAAACGGTGCGTGACATGCGCGTGGAGGCAAGTGACAAGCTCAGCCGCATGCCGCTCAGCTTTATCGACAGCCATGCCCACGGCGACCTTATGAGCCGCGTGGTCAATGACGTCGACCAGGTGGGCGACGGTCTGCTGCAGGGCTTCACGCAGCTTTTCACCGGCGTTATCACCATCGTGGGCACGCTCGCGTTTATGCTCTCCATTAACCTGGCCATGACGCTCGTGGTGGTGCTCGTCACGCCGCTTTCCATCTTTGCCGCCGGTGCCATTGCCAAGCTCTCCAACAAGAGCTTCACGGCACAGCAGCGCATTCAGGGCCAGCTCGGTGGCCATATCGAGGAGTATGTGGGTGAGCAAAAGCTCGTGGACGCCTTCGCCTACGGCGCGCACGCCCAGCAGCGCTTCGATGCCCTCAACGCTGAGCTCTACACCGCGGGCGAGCGTGCGCAGTTTATGGGTTCGCTCTCCAACCCCGGCACGCGCTTTATCAATAACATCATCTATGCCGTGGTCGCTGTGATCGGCTGCGTGGGCGTGATCACGGGCGTGCCCGCGGCGCTTACGGTGGGCGGCGTGCAGATTTTCCTGTCCTATGCCAACCAGTACACCAAGCCGTTCAACGAGGTCACCAACGTCATTACGCAGATCCAGACCGCGTACGCCTCGGCGCGCCGCATGTTTGCGTTGCTCGATGCGCGCGAGCAGGAGCCCGATGCGGCGGATGCCGTGGAACTTGCCGCCCCGCAGGGTGAGGTGACCTTTGAACATGTGGACTTTAGCTACGTGCCCGACCGCAAGCTGCTGCAGGATATCTGTATTGAGGCCAAACCCGGCATGCGCTTTGCCCTGGTCGGCCCCACGGGCTGCGGCAAGACGACACTCATCAACTTGCTGCTGCGTTTTTACGATATCGATGCCGGCCGCATCGCGGTCGATGGCCGGTCTTCGCGTGACTACACGCGCGCAAGCCTGCGCCGCGCCTTTGGTATGGTGCTGCAGGATTCGTGGCTGTTCGAGGGCACGGTGGCGGACAACATCGCTTACGGTTGCCCGGATGCCACGCGCCAGCAGGTTATCGAGGCGGCCAAGCGCGCGCATGCGCATAAGTTTATCGTGCAGCTGCCAGGCGGCTACGATACGGTAATCGGCGAGGACGGCGGCACGTTTAGCCAGGGCCAAAAACAGCTGCTGTGCATCGCGCGCGTCATGCTCACCGACCCGGCGATTCTGCTGCTGGACGAGGCGACCTCGAGCATCGATACGCGCACCGAGCTACAGGTGCAGGCGGCATTCGACGAGCTCATGGCCGGCCGCACGAGCTTTGTGGTGGCGCACCGCCTGTCGACGATCCGCAACGCCGACTGCATTCTGGTCATGCGCGACGGCGAGATTATCGAGCGCGGCACGCACGACGAGCTGCTAGTGGCAGGCGGCTTCTACGCCGAGCTCTACCGCAGCCAGTTTGCCCAGTAAGCAAGCCCGCTGGGCAAATTAATCAATCGACAGACGGTGGTTTACATCTGTCACGTTAGTACTAAGATATTCATCTAATAAATTGCATTAGTGGCTTTAGTTTTGGGGGAAACGAGGCAACGTGACTATGACGTGCTCAATGGTGGTTAACAGCAAGAGCGGTAATACCAGGATGGTATCGGGCGCGATCAAGCGCGCTCTGCAGGCTGCGGGTGTTGAGTTTGTCCATGCCGCGGCGTTGAGCGACGATGCGGACGCAGATCAGGTTGCGCTCGAGGCGCAGGGCGCCTGCGCGGCCGACACGGTGCTCGTCGGTTTTGGTGCGACAAGGGCGCGTGCACGCCTTCGGTCGCGGCGTTGCTCTCCGCCTTGCACGGCAAGCGCGTCTTTCTGTTTGGCACCTGCGGCTTTGGGGCCGACCAGAGCTATTACCAGCAGATTATTGATCGCGTAACTTCCAATTTGGCTGGGGATGCCGAGCTTGCGGGCTGGGCGATGTGCCAGGGCAAGATGGGCCCCGCGGTCAAGCAGCGCTGCGAGGCCATGCTCGAGCAAGATCCCGAAAACGCCCGATTTAAGATGCTGCTCGACAACTGGGTTGCCGCGAAGGACCATCCCACCAAGGAAGACCTGGACAACATGGCTGCAGCCGCCAAGAAGGCCGTGCTGGGAGAGTAGCTTCGCCGTTCGTGGTCCTTCGTGCAAAACAATACAAATGTGAAAGCCTCGAAGTTCTCGAGGCTTTTTCGTGACACGAGGGCGCCCCTTTATTGATGGAAGGCCTAATAAGCTGATTGCTCTATGCCCGGATGTGTGCGGAGTGGGATGGGATTTCCGGATGGGTGGAGTTGCGGAAGCTGCGTCCCGCCTTTGGAATGGGATGCGGTTTCCCGTTGAGGGGCTCTGTGGAAACCGCATCCCAGTATTCGGTCGAGAAATGGGATGTAGTTTCCGGTTGAGGGTCTTGGCGGAAAGTGCGACCCGGAATTTGTGATCGAAGCGGGATGTGGCTTCCCAACGGGGCCACAAGCGGAAACCGCATCCCATTTCGCAAGCGAATGCTGGGACACGGTTTTCAGATGGTTATGGGCTGCGAACTAGATGGGGCTGTCATAAAGCTGCAAAAGAGGGTTAAAAATAAATGGTACTTTCAGAAGTTAATTTTAATGTGGGGGGGGTACCATTATTTTAGTTTCGCAAAAAAATAATCCCTCTATGGGGAAGTTGCGTAGGGGGTTAGTCACAGATATTGGATAAAGCAGACCAATTTGGGGATAAATGACCACTTACGCCAAAATTAGTAGCATTTAGCGACAAAACATTGAAAAATGTGTAGCACATCGCTATGTTTTTATTACGAAAAGATTCCAAATTGGCTTATTTCGGACTCACTTTTCAAGCACCTTGCGATTTCTGTTGAAACTTGCTGACCTTTGGATGGGTCGAATAGGGCCTCGAAGGGGATGAATTTATCACTTTGACGGCGCGCACATTTAAACGATTTATTGCACTTTTGAGTAGCTTGGCGTTCGCGCTTGTCATAGCCCTTGCCGTCATTTCTTTTGTTCCTCGCGCATTTGGATACACGCCCTTTTCTGTGCTTTCGGGCTCTATGGAGCCCGAGTTTCCCCGTCGGCTCCATGGTGTTTGTTCACCAGATTGAGCCGGCGGATATTGCCGTGGGCGACAATGCAACTTTTTACCGCTCGGACGCGCCGTGGTGACGCACCAAGTGTACGAGGTCGACCCTGCGGCGCAGATGATCGGCACGCAGGGAATTGCGAACAAAAATTCAGACGGAAGCATCATGCACGATGCCGAGCAGACGCCATTTTCGCGCGTGATCGGCACTGTTTCTTTTGTGTCCCTTACCTGGGCTTCGTCAACGCATATTGCACGACGATGCCCGGTTTGCTTGTTGTGGTGGCCGTTCTGACGCTGCTGATCGCGGCGTCGATAGTGTCGATCGGATGGTTCCCCGACGAGCCTGCGGGCAAGCATACCCGCGTGCATGCGAGGGAGCGGCGTTCATAGCGGCAGGGAAAAGCGTCGGCGGCGGTAGGGGCCGTTGCCGGGGAAAACGATTCTCGAAAGGAAGAGAACGATGGAAAACAAGAAGAAAAAGCGCTACGGCATCATTGCCGCCCTGTTGCTGTTGGTGCTGGCTGCCGGCGTGGGTACCTATGCATGGCTGACGGCGACCCAAACCAAGGTGAATGAGTTCACGGTTGGCAGCATCGACAAGCCTGAAGTGAAGCCCGACCCTGATCAGCCGAACAAGCCCGGCGACAAGCCCACGGACCCCTCAGTGGATGGTTATCTGTTCGAGACCAAATGGACCGATAAATCCAAGATGATTCCCGACACCGACATCAATAAGAACCCCAACGTCGGCATCGGCAAGGATTCCGATAGCTCCTATGTGTTCATCTATGTGAAGAACGCAATTGTGAAGACAGACGCCGAAAACGCCCTTGCCAAGACCCCGTACTTCACCCTTAATTCCAACTGGAAACCGGTTGCTACTGACCAGGTAAAGACCAACGGTAGCGAAGGCCAGTACGTGAGCGGTCTGTTCATGTATACCGCTGATGGCACCAGCGCTCCTGCAGAGCTTACTCCCGCTGATGGCAAGGCTGCTTACACCGGTGAGCTGTTCAGCACCGTGCATATCCCGGCTGGCATGAACAACGCGGATGTCGTTAAAAGATAAAAAGCCCACTATGACAGTCTCCTGCTACATCTTCGGCGCCGACCAGAAGGGCAACGAGACTGACGCTGCCGCCAACGCCGTTGCTCAGGCCAAGGAATGGGCTAAGACTCAGGCTCAGGCTTAATCCCCCCCCCACCGAGATTCCGACCCGCTCCCCACCCCTATATTCGGGTCGGGATCTCGTCCCCCCCTTTTTTCATCGACGATTGGCGAACGTAATGCTCAACAATCTTTCCGACAATCAGAAACGCACCTTGGCGCTTGCCGCGATGGCGCTGTTGGCCCTGGCGTGCCTGTGCGGCACGCTGGCTTTTACCGTTGATATGGTTCCGGCGAACAACGTCCTATCGTTTGGCAGCGTGAAGGTACGAGTCTGCGAATACACCCTCAACGAGCAGGGCGAGGAGATTCCGTTTGAGGCCAACGAGTACGGGGACTATCCCGACACCAAGGCCAGCGGCTCTGACATCAGCCGCATTGTGCGCGTGGAGAACGCCGGCGTGCAGCCTGAGTACGTTCGCGCTCGTCTACGCATGACGTCAGTGGCACCCGACGGTTCGAGTGCGGATGCCTCGGGCAGCGTTGCGTTTCATGTGAACGCGGGCGAGGGGTCCCCGTGGATCGATGGCGGCGATGGGTGGTACTACTACCGCGGATTGGCCGGGCGTGGCGGCACGCTCGACCCGGCGCATGACGGAAAGCCTCATGGACTCGCTGCGCTTTGTGGGCGACTACCACGATGCCGCGCGCGGCGGCTCATTCAGGCTCGATATCGATGTTCAGCCGTGCAGGCCAAAAACCAGCAGGCAAGCGATACCGTCCTCGACGTGCTTGACGTCGCGGGCTGGCCGGAGGCGAACTAGCCTATGAAGATCAAGAACATGAACCGGGGCATGCTTAGCAGGCTGGTTGCCGTCGCAGCGATTGCCCTTTGCTGCGTCATGGCGCTGCCGATGGCGGTGCATGCCGAGGATGTGCCCGAGGCCAAAACCGAATTCCACATCAAAAACGAGGCTGACTTTTGTCGTGTGTGGCGCTGTCGCGCGAGCGCGATACGTCCGGCTGGCACGTTTATCTCGATAACGACATTGAGCTCGACAGCGACGACATGAAAGACATCGTTGCAAACACCGTTAAGCATCTGTCGTTTGGCAACAAGGAGCATCCGTTTAAGGGCGTGTTCGATGGTCAAAACCACACCGTTGAGGGCCTGAACTACGATAAAGACGCTTTTGACCCCGAGCGCGATACGGGATTTTTTGCCGAGACCAACGGTGCCACCATCAAAAACTTCCTGGTCAAGGACGCCAACGTGTGGGCGGACTTCCGCGGTGGCATTATCGTGGGCAAGGCCGTCAATACGCGCTTCGAAAACGTTATGGTCATGGAGAGCACACTGCACGTGACCTGCGCCAACAATGCTCTCAACCTCATTACCAACGCAGGCTTTGAGGGCGGTCTCATCGCCGGCGAGCTCGACGGCTGCACCCTCTACAACTGCGAGGTCCGTGGCGGCCGTGCCGTCAACAATACGACCTCGGGCGTTCAGGCGCTCGGCGGTGAGGGTCTGTATATGGCGGCGTTTGCCGGCTACGTTAAGAACTCGACTATCGAGTACTGCCGCGTGACGCCGACGCGTAAGGACGACGGCTCGATTGCCGAGAAGGGCATGACCGACGTCACCAATAAGTACGACGTGGCCATTGGCGCCCTGGGCGGCAACAACGTGTACGCCTCGGGTTTTGTGGGCTGCATGGCGGGCGAGGCCAAGATTATCGACTGCTTCTCGACGGCGCAGTGCTACAGCTATGCCGCGTCGTACGTGGGCGTCGTCGCCGTGACGCGTGCGTGGACGGGTGGATTGGCGGGTCGTATTCTAACCGACAAGAGCAACGAGCTCGTCCGAAGCCATTTTGCGGGTGACTTGAGCTCGCGTCAGTATAATCCCATCGCCGTGATCCCCATCATTCAAAACGATGTGAACCTGGGCGGTATTGCTGCGCGCGCCAACAAGGGAGACGCCACGGTTACCGAATGCTACTTTAAGCCGAGTGTGAGCCTTTCTGGCAACAGCCAGGGCAACCCTGCCAAAAAGAAAATCCCCGCGTTTGGCGGCGACGGTACCACTAAGGGCAACGGCTATGGTCCATGGGATGACGAGCGCTACACCACGCGCGAGCTGTGGGAAGAGCACGACTACGACTTCTGTGCCGGCACCATGCGCTCGACTGCTAACGACGGGACCCTGGATGGCCCGCACCCCCAATGAGTGGGCGATGGATTACAAACTGAATATTCCCGTGCATGGCCAGAGCGTTAAGGCAACGACCGATTTTCCCGGTGCGGGCACCGCGACAATCGAGGCGACCAAACTCGGTATTGATCAGAAGACCTCGGATCCGTACGCCTTTGCCGTGAGCGCCGTGCTGGCGGGAACGGCCCAGGGCTTGGCCCAGGGCGATACGTCGGTAACGTTCAGGCAGGAAACCTCCGCAAAGCCCGCGGGGCTGAGCGAGGCGAACGGCGGCTACCGCTTTATGGGCTGGTTCCACGAGTCCGGAGTCAATGTGAACCGCATCGATGCCGATAACGCCTGGTTTAACGGCAAGACCGATGCTGCTGCTGTCGCTGCTGACAAGCGCGTCGAGGAGAACACGGACCACAATAAGGCTTCGACCTACACCGCCAACAACGGAAGCGGCGTCGATGAAAAATTCGGCTTCAAGGGTAACGACCTCTTTATCGCTTCATACGAGGCGCAGGTGCTGTTCTATAACGTTAAGGGCAAGACGCTTGATTGGAAAACCGGTGCCGCGCACGACAAGTCCACTGATTGGTATCGCTACGGCGTGGGTTTGCGCCCGCGGCTCCCGAAGACCGCGAGGGGCTTTCCGCTACCGCGACATTTATCGGCTGGACCACGCAGCCTAGCAGCGAGGAAGGTATGAACGGCGCCTATGCCGCCATCACTTCGGATAAGTTAGCCGAGCTTAAAAATCAGGGAGCTTTTTATCCTGCGGGTAGCGAGATCACTGTTGTCCGTCCAGCCGACTTCTATCCCGTGTACAGCGACTACGTGTCGAACATCATAACTGTGTTCGAGGGCAATGAGCAGGACGCGCTCAATGATGTGAGCCAGCGCGTTGGCGTGGGCAAAACCAAAGTCGACGTCAAGACTGCCGGGGGCGGCACTAGCGTCTACACGGTACAGGTGTGCAACACGGACGGTACGCCCCTGTCCGATGGCGGCAAGCTGCCCGACGGCTATCGCTTCCTGGGCTGGTACGAAAACAAGGGAACCGAGGATGCTCCGCTCGAGGTGCGCGTAAGCCGCGATCCCAGCTATACGCTCCCCGCAGATGTCGATTTAACCGTGCCGCATACCTACATCGCCCGCTTTGAGTACCGCGTGGACTATTACGTCAAGTCGATGACGAACGATGCCTATAAGGATTCTAGACTCCTCTGCTCTGTGTGGAACGGGTACCAAACTTCGTTTAACGAGCAGGTCGGATCGAGCTACGTGCGAGAGAATATCGTGCACTGGGGTTCCGAGCACGTCTATCACGGACTGAAGGAAAACTATAAGGACGAATGCAATGAGGGGCGCTTTGGGGCAGAGACGCTCATCGTTGCGCCTTTGAAAGCGTATTCGCATACGGTCAAAAACGATACAGGTGTGGATACCCGGAAAAATGTCATTGCCGATACGGATTTCCCGGGTTCGGGCACACTGGATGACGAGTGGGTCGCAGGAGCGCTGAAGTTTTACTTTAGGCCGGCGAGCAAGCGATACCATTTAAATTTCTGGACCCTCGAGCGCCAAGGCGGGTGCTGGACCTGCGTGGGCAACCCCGTTCAGAGCGAGATTGGCATCGATTCGGAGTATTACATGCGTGCCATGGTGACGACAAGCGTCAGCTTTTATGGCAAGGACGATGTCTCGGTTAAGAGCGTCACGCGACGTTATGAGGCTCCGTTGCTGCTGGACTCCGATAGCACCTACACCTATAAATATCCGTTTATCCATACCGAGCAGACGGTAGCCAACACGCCCGAGCACGGAAAGGAGGGTGACGTCAATCCCAACCTGACACTCGAAGCTTCTCCGACCGATGCGGAGATGGCGGTGCCGGGCTATAAGTTCCTGGGCTGGATTTCGACCGCCGAGGTTCAGAAGGATTCTGACGTCTGGAAGTATATCTACGACGTCGCCGGCGACCCCTATGTGACGAGTGATCCGGATAAGGCAGAGCCGTATCTGGCGACCGACGAGTCCAAGGTCACCCAGTGGCAGGATGCGTATCCCGTGTACGTAAAGTACGACGTTAACTACACCACCAACCTGCACCGCAAGGGCTTTGACGGAACGCCGGGCATCATAAATGTTCCGAAATTCGACATTACGCCCAAACTTGTGGCTCAGGAGAACGGTGACGTGGTGGCTACGGTGAGCCCCGACATTACAACGGAGGTGTACACCGACGGAACTGGCGGTGCCTATCAGCTTAGGAAGCTCGAGATCGAGCTTCCGGACGGAACTGTAGAGAAGCTCGAGGCGACGGGCGAAGGCGGTAACACCTATTCCTATCCCGTGGAGCCTGGCAAACCCTATACGTTTGTGGCCTACTACACGCCCATCGCGGTGGTGTATCACCTGAACGATAGCGTTGTCGATGGCAAGATTGCGCAGGAGGGCGATACGCTCGGTAATCTTAAGGACGGCATACCCACGCCGACGTTTGACGTGAGCAAGATTGATAAGGCCGAACGCGCCGGCTCGGAGCAGACGCCATTTCATGCCTTTGTGGGCTGGACGGAGCAAAAGCCTGCCGAGGGCAAGGGGTATGTGATTTGGTCGGACGGCGTTTCCATGGTGAATAAAAACACTGTGGTCAAGGCCCCCATGGAGCTGTACCCGGTCTACCGTGCCAGTGCGGTGCGTGTCCAATCAAATATCGATACCAATCTGGATGCCCCCGATTCCGTGCGTTATCTTTCGCGCACCGACTCTGGTGATCAATTTCGCTGGAGGTAAAAGCTGCAACTGAGGTTGTCGGCAAGGATGGCACCAAGTACGACTTTGTTGGCTGGTCGCGTGACTATGAATCCGATAACAAGTACACCCTGATGACCGGTGACGACAAGTATCCCCTCGAGGGTAATGAGCCCTTTAAGAGCGCGATGTACACTGCGGTGTACAAGATCACGCCGTATAAGGTGCGCTATCACGGTGTTGACGGGTCGGTTATCTTTACGGCGACGGTCGACTCAGGCGACGAGCGCGCACAGGACGGCAAGTCCGGCTTCGTCTACACGGTCGATGTTCCCAAAATGGACGATGGCGGCAACCCCGTCTATGACAACAACGGCAATCCCGAGATGGAGCAAAAGTCCGTGGCATACGACCCGGACGCCCATTCCAAGATCGTCGCGCTGCTCGATGAGCGTGCGGCCGCCAATGGCGATATGCGTGAGCTCTTCTTGGAGTGGCGATATGTGGGCGCCGATGGTGATACGAAGCCTTGGGATGTGTTTAAGGACGAGCCAATTAAGGGCGACATGGACCTGTATCCCGTTACATATCGCGTGGTTGCCAAAGATACGTCTGATCCCGCGAAGTCCGAAACCATGACCGCGCAGCTTAAGTGGCTTCTCGATCCCGCCGCCGCCAACACCGTCGATGACAGTGCCGACAAGGCGCCGTTTAAGGTCTGTTTTGCCAAGCCGTTTATGGGAACGCAGCTGACTGTTACGGTAACGCAGGCAAGCTACGGCCCTGATACGGAGGGCGTTACTGCGGCGGAAGTGCGCGTAAACGACAAGTTTGTCTCGCTCTACAGTCTGGATTCGGGTGGCGGTTCGTTCGATCTGGCCAACCGCTTGGAGTCCAAGAAGACGGGCGAAGGCGAGCAAGGAGACGGCAATGCCGTATTCAACTTTGCCCAGACTCATGCATTGGCGATCGTTAAAAAGACTACCGATGCCAGTGCTATGGGGCAGACGTTCCGCTTTAAGGTGACACGCAAGAACGAGGGATCTGCTCCTGAGACGCGTATGGTCGAGGTAAAGGTCGATAAAACGCAGCAGGAAAACGACGAGACCTGGTATGTCGGCAGTGTGCAATTTGCCGCGCCGGCGGGTTTCTATACCGTCGAGGAAGATACGGCTTGGGCATGGCGCTACCAGGGTGAGCTGAGCACGCCGGGGTAAGGCGCCCGGCAAATCTGCCGAGCTGACGATTTCGTCTGCTTCGAGCGCAGGCGACGCCGTGGTGACCGTGCGTTAACACGCGCGCGAAGGACAAATGGGGTCGATGGTGGCTCGCGTGCCAAGAATGTTTGGGAAAACGGCACGCTAAGGAGGGAGGACTAGGATGGGTAAGCGCAAGCAGATCGTCGCCCTCCTTGTCGGCGTTCTTCTTTTGGCTGGCGCTGCCGGCACCTTTGCGTGGCTTTCGGTTACGGGCGTGCTGGTCAACGAGTTTGGCTTTGGTTCGGTGGCGCCCTCGGTAGACGAGAAGCTCAATGGCAACGTGAAGAGTGACGTCACGATTACAAACAAGGGCTCGGCTCCGGCATACCTGCGTGCTGCGGTGGATATCTACTGGCAGGACCAGGATGGCGCGCGCCTGTGGGATGAGCCGGTTGCGGGAACGGACTACGTTATTGAGTGGGGCAACGTGTCCGATGCGTCTGCTTCCAACAGCGCCTCGTCTTGGGTTGCCGCGTCCGACGGATTCTACTATTGGACATCTTCCGTTGCGCCGATGGACAAAACCGGCGTGCTCATCAAGAGCGTGACTGAGAGGAAGGCGGATGGCAAGAACCTGGTCGTCGACATTTCGACCCAGGCAATTCAGTCCACGCCCGATGACGCAGTTACAGAGGCATGGGGCTGTACGGTCAAGGATGGCGTGCTGGTGCCGCCGCATGGGGGTGCGTAAGCATGGCTTTTCCGATTCGCAAAGACGCTATGCGCGCCGTGCGCTGTGTGGTCGCGGTTGTTGCCTGTGTGGCCGCGCTTGCCGCGCCTGCCCGTGCGTTTGCCGATGCTCCCACGATTGCCTATGACGGAAATGCGCGTCAGCTGACGGTCTCGGGGGCGACGGGCTCCTCAGGGGAACCCGATCTGTTTCCAGCCTTTAAAGATCTAATGCCCGGCGATGTGCGCGAGCAGCAGATTGAGGTTCGTGCCACGGGTGTAAGTCCCAGGTACGCGTGTTTGTGCGGGCCGTTGTCGATCACGAGACGGCACACCTGCTGTCGCCCATTACCTTAACGCGTCGGCGGGCGATGCGTCTGCAGGCTGGCTCCAGACGGGAACGCCGGGCAGCGTGTTTGCTTACCCCACGCAGGTCGCAACGTTTACGAGCGATGGCAGCACGGTGCTCAATTTGCAACTAAGTGTCCCGACGTCGGTGGGCAACGAGGTTGCCGACGCAAACAAGACCATTCGCTGGGAAATCACCGCCGAGGACGATGGCGAGAAGATCCCCATGCAGTCTGCTGACAGCAAGAAGCCCGGTTTGCTTGGTCTGGTGGCAACAGGCGACAACACGCTCACGTTGCTTTTGGTGTTGCTGACACTTGCAATCATCGCATTTATAGCCGCACTTCTTTTGTCCCGGAGGGATAAGCGCTAGGTTCATCTTCTAAACGCAACGCCTCCCGGGCGGCGGGCACGAACGTTCCCTGCTCTACCAGTCCTGCGCAAGACGAAGGCCACATTAAGTGGCCTTCTTTGCGTGCGGAACTCG
>ENA-OPYV01000406-OPYV01000406.1-human-gut-metagenome-genome-assembly--contig:-NODE-406-length-12245-cov-1.955933_pt1 | contig 12245 bp, 21 predicted proteins | sample MGYA00242474_ERZ504485 | MGnify/ENA primary metagenome ERZ504485 (study PRJEB26092, sample SAMD00036263) | human gut metagenome | host: Homo sapiens | study: EMG produced TPA metagenomics assembly of...
CGGTCCACCGAGGTAAGAAGGATCTGCTTCTCCATATACACAGCTTGACGGTTTTGGTTCTGGAAGCATGCATTTCGGAATGTTCAGCTCTGCAAGGATCTCATCATCCCATTCAAGCGTATTGATATTGAACAGCATCGTGCGGGAAGCATTTGAATAATCAGTTACATGAACTGCACCTTTTGTCAGTTTCCAGATCAGCCATGTCTCAACTGTACCGAATAATAATTCTCCCTTTTCTGCTCTCTCTCTTGCTCCCGGCACATTATCAAGAAGCCATTTTACCTTTGTTCCTGAAAATACGCGTCGATAACAAGTCCTGTTTTTCTCTGAATTTATCGGTAAGTCCTTTTTCCTTCAGACTGTCACAATACTCCAGAAGTTCTGCGGCACTGCCATACGATTGCATGATGAATCGGCTCTCCTGTCTCTTTGTCCCAGACGATGGTTGTCTCTCTCTGTTCGTAATACCGATTGCTGCAATGTCCTCTGCTTCTGCCCCCAATCATGTTCATTGCTTCAACGGCTACACCAAGCATACTTGCCCCAGATCTCATCTGCATCATGTTCAACCCAGCCCGGTTTCGGGAAATACTGTGTGAATTCTCTCTGTGCCACACTGCACATCTCACCTTTTCGTTAAACAGAATACATCTGTTACTGGTAGTTCCTGCATCCAACGCCATTACATATTTTGCCATATTCATTTCCTCCTGATTTTCGTTTCATTTTACTTGTTACTTTTCGCATGCGTTCTATTTAAATTGCTCCCTCAGCTAATTAAATATTCTGTTTTTCTTTTACAGTTAAAAAATAATACTTACATTTGCATATCGAAAAACGATAAATATTTATCGAATACAAGCGCAAACAAACACTATTATTTACACACAAACACGTACAATTATGAAAAAGACATTCACAAAAAAGACACTGGCAGCAGGAATCGCTGCTGCATTGATGACATTGACAGCCACAAATGCAAACGCAAAAGAAACCTTCATTTACGGACAGAACCAGCAAAGCCTGATTGTTTCCACCTTAAATGAAGACGGCAAAACACTTACTCCCAAGTGGAAGTACGAATACCAGTACGACACGTTGGGAACTATGACCGAGAAAAAAGCTTACCGCTGGGATGCAGAACAAATGACCTGGACACCAGCTTATCTGCTGACTTGGAGAACTGAGGGGCCAACCCTTCAGAAGCTTTCTGAAAACAAATAAACTAACCACTTAAAACGCACAAATTATGGGACGCACTATCAAATTATTACTGTATTTCTTCGCTTACCAATTAGCTTTCATGGGAGTAGCCATCTGTGGATATATGTTATATCAAGGCAGTTATGAGGTTCCACAGACACCAGACAGCCTGTATACAAACCTTATCATGCTGGCACAAATCCTCTCCACCGCGGCAGTAGGTATCCATCTGTTAGTGGGGAAATATGTGGGACTGGACCAGAAGACTTGGGGGTATCACAGCTCACCCAAATTGTTAGCTACCTCAGTGGTATTCATTGTAGCGATGGGCTTATGGACCAACTACTTTAATGAGCTGGCCGACTTACCTAACAACATGCAGGAAGCGTTCGAAATGATAATGCGTAACCCACTGGGTATCATTTCCGTGGTCATCATGCTCCTATCGTAGAGGAACTGCTGTTCCGTGGAGCCATTCAGGGACATTTACTTCGCAAATGGAAACATCCGGCAGGAGCCATCGTACTTTCGTCATTGATCTTCGGAGTAGTACATGGCAACTGGGTACAGGCCCCGTTTGCCTTCGTGACCGGATTGGCACTGGGATGGATGTATTATCGCACAGGCAGTTTGTTGCCCGGCATCCTGATGCACTTTGTCAATAACAGTGCAGCCGTAGCTTCTTTCTTATTAGCAGGCGATCCGAATGCTACCATGGTTTCTACTTACGGACAAACGGGAGCAGCTCTTATGGCGGCTGGAGGAATGGTTCTTACCATCATCTGTGTGCTGTTCATTCAAAAGAAACTGGTTCCGCAGCCGGCAGTATGGCATCAGCCTGCTCAGGCAGAAACAATTGAAATAGAGAACAATACACTGTCTTCACAAACACATTCACACAATGAAAACATTTAAAATCATTGGATTAATAGCCCTATTAATCGTACTCTTTGAATTCATAGGCGGCTTTAATGACGGCTGGAGCGATGTAGATAAACTGGCTCCCATCAGTATAGAGTCTGCAGATCCGGCTTTTGACAAGGTAACTGCAACCACCTTCGATGTATTGCCCGATTCAGCCATACAAGCAGCCAACTCGCAAGCCGGCACAACTGTTCCCACCGGATTCATGCAATGCCATTCGTACATCGTACCCAGCGGACTGACAAATTTCACTTATATACTGCTTGGTCTCACAGCTGGTATCCTTTTATGGACTTTACAACCTCATCCGTCTGTTTATCTCTATCATCCGCAAAGAGGTCTTTACATCCATCAATATCCGACGGATACGGTGGGGAGTTTATCCTCCTATTGCCTATCACTTGGTTAAGTATTTCCTCAACTGGAGTGAAACCCGTGATGCCATGGCACAACTTACAATTCCGGGATACACCATCCAGCCCGCATCTCCTTTTGAGTTCAGTTGGATAGGTATATTGTTGCTGATACTTCTCACGGAAGTATTTGTAGTAGCAGTAAAACTAAAACAAGAAAATGATTTGACCATTTAAAATCTTCATCTACATTATGAAAAAGAGACTGAATATATTCTGTGTATGCATGATTGCTGCTTTCCTGTTGTCCGTTTCCGGAAATGTGTACTTAATTATAGAAATGTTTGTAAACGGAGTAGAGGTAGGCATGAAAGCTGCACAAGGAGAAATCACTGAGATACCTCAATATAAAATGGTACACGTCTTGCCTACTGACATGATGGAAACGACCGGAACAGTCACCAACTTGAAAGACGGCAGACAACTGGCTGTCAAACCGATTACAGCTCTTGTGGAATGCCCCTATTCCCATTCCAGCCATGGCTTTGAAGTGCTGCAAGGTCTCATCGGTTTTATTGTCATTATCGGATTTGTCTATGCAACTGTCTATTTCGCCAAACTGATGATACACATCAACCGAAACATCGTGTTCGACTGGATTAACGTAAAACACCTGCGCCGCGTAGGATGGAGCCTGACAGGAATATGTGTGCTTTCTTTTATTAGTATCTGGATTTCAAACCATCAGCTTGCACAATGCATTGAACTGGCAGGAAGCAAATTGAATATATTAATTGCCTTCTCTGATTCCACACTGATTTTAGGCTTTATCGCCCTCTTAGCCTCAGAAGTATTTGCCATCGGCTTACGGTTGAAAGAAGAGAATGAATTAACCATTTAAATTTGAATGGAAAGATGAAAACTATTAATACTAAATGGAAAGCTGCAATCGGTATCATTCTGACCATGATACTTACCTTGATGCTGCTGACCATCATTTACTGGCTGTTCATCGAGCAACAGATAGAAACACGTTCCCACCGCGTGTTAGTCATGATGGGAATGATTTACGGTGGGATGTACCTACACCATGTATTGATAAAAACGCTATACCTGCTGGTGGAAGGTATTGACTGAAAAAAAAAGAAAACTAAAACTGAATAATTTTATGCCGATTATCGTAAATCTAGATGTGATGATGGCGAAACGAAAGATTTCGCTGGGAGAGCTTGCTGAAAGGATTGACCTAACGCCGGCAAATCTCTCTATTTTGAAAACAGGAAAAGCCAAGGCCATACGTTTCTCCACCCTGGAAGCTATCTGCAAAGAACTGGACTGCCAGCCGGGAGATATATTGGAATACAGAGTGGAAGAATGACTCTAATATGCAACAAAAATGCACCTATTCGAGATAAAAGCTCTCGGATAGATGCATTTAAATTACCATTCAAATAATTTGCTTCTTGATAATAAGCAGGCTCCTATAACTCCAGCTTTAGCTTGTAACTTAGACAATACAACAGCCGAATCTTTGCTTACTAAATTTAAAGAATACTTACGTATAGCAGTCTTTATAGGTTGCAAAATGTAATCCTCTGTCAAAGCCAAAGTTCCTCCAATTACAACTAATTCTGGATTAAATAAATTTATCAACCCGGCGAGATAGCGACCTAACTTACGGCCTATCTCCTCAACCAGCTCAATACACAAAATATCTTCCTTGTTGGTCGCATCTACAATTTCTTCTAATGTGAGAGACGTTTCTCCTGTAAGAATCCTTTTTGAAAGAATAGAACTTTGTCCATTCTTTACTTTTTCTACAAAGAAATCCGATGTAAGGCTGAGCCTGAAACTTCTGTTTCCAGACAGCCTTTTTTCCGCAACGACAAATTATCTCGTTATCAAACACACTAAAATGGCCAAATTCACCTGAAAAACCGGAACGGCCTGTATAGATTTTTCCATCAATAATAAAAGCAGAACCTAACCCCCAGCTAATATTGATAAAAACAATATCTTTTTCTCCTTTCACAGCACCCTTCAATAATTCTCCATAAGCCATTGCACGAGTATCATTATCAATACTAACAGGAATCCCTATTCTCTCACCCAGAATCTCTGCTAAAGGACGCTCTTCAAAATTAAACATACTAAAGCTATATCCTTCCTCAGGATTTACCCGTCCTGAAATATTTACCCCAACCTGAAGGATTCTTTCTCTGATAGTTTTGTGCTTATCGATAAAAATTACAAATATGCCGGGTCAGTTCTTCCAGACTTTCTAATGTATTGGAAAGTCGACATTCAACTCCCATCTGAATATCAACCATATCACCCGTAAAATTCATCAGACCAATATTCAAACAAGATGCTTTGATATCGACTCCTACCATATAGGCAGAATCAGGATTCAATCCATAAAGATTAGGAGGCCTACCTTCACTTGTTTCTTGTTTTCCATAATTCATAATATACCCCTCCTCTACCAACTCCATAACAAACTTGGTCACAGTAGGAATACTCAAATCTATATCTTTTGCTAGGTCAGGAATAGTAGATGAATGATTATGCATCAGATAAGTAATAATACGCTTCTGAGTAAGCATATTCTTTGTTCCATTTCCTAATCCTTCTATTAATCTTTGTACCATAGTCATAGTATTTGGGGTTAAACCTATAATAATCTATATTCTGAGATATTTTATATCCTATTTTTAATCCTATACTTTATTAATAAAATTACTATATTTAGGAGTGTAAAATAGAAATCATTATTAACTTATCCCTAATAATAAAAACTGCTAAAATAATAAAAATTAATAACACCATACAATAAAAACAAAGTATTAATTATATCGGGATACTCTCAAAAAAATCTTTCATTAAATAGCCCTTGTTTTAAATATTATGCTTATTTTAGCATACATGAGTTTTTATAAACCTGATAAAACGTCGTTATGAAAAATTAATTTTTGATTTTAGGCATACTAATTGCCCAATGCACAATAAATATGGCACAAGTTCCTACGCTGCTTCCTGATTACCCTATTACAAAAGGCGTATCTGCACCTTTCGCTGGCTTTATAAAAAACTGGCTAATTGTGGGGGGAGGTTGCAATTTCCCGACAATTCCTGCAGCCGAAGGAGGAAAAAAGCCTATTACAATCAATGCTATGCACTGGATATTCATGCCGCATCTCCTCGTTGGACAAGAATCTCTGATCTGCCCTGTTCCGTAGCTTATGGTTGCAGTGTAGAAACACCTCAGGGACTAGTCTTGGACATTGGGGGAATGAATGCAGATTCTGGTCTGACCAGTGTATTTCGGATTCAAAAAAGATCCTTCCTCTGAAAGCTTTCAAATCCACCAGCTACCTTCTCTTCCTGAAACAATAGACACGCCTCCGCCACAATGTTGAATGAATGTATCTACATCACAGGAGGAAATCAACAACTGCGACAAAACGCATTATACAAACTGGATTTACAAACATGTGACAGATGGCAAAAACTATCTTCCTTCCCTGGGCCTCAACGAGTACAACCTATTTTGGTCAATGATGGAAAGAAGCTTTATTTGATTGGAGGTTTTCAAGCTCCATCGGATTCTTCTGCCAGTATTCTTTCACATGACATATTATGTTATACTCCCCAAACCGACAAATGGGAATATGATTCTCACATACCTTATCAGGGAAACAAGGAAAAACGCTGTATGGCAGGAGGTAGCGGTATACAGACAGACACACAACTTATCCTAACAGGAGGAGTTAATTATCGTATCTTCAAAAACGCACTGGATGGAAAAGCAGGAAAAGATTATTTAACTCACGCCCCCTCTTGGTACAAATTTAATGATGATATTTTATTTTATGACTTTACCCATAAAACATGGACCACAAAAGTAAATATTTCAGGCATGGCACGTGCAGGAGGCATCCTGCTGTATCGTGAAGGTTGTTTATATATGATATGCGGAGAAATAAACCAGGCATACGAACTCCAAAAATTACAGTTTATCCTCTCAAAAAGAAGAATAATTTCAAAATAAGCACATAAACCTTGTAATATAAAATTATATCCTTATTTTGCGATTATTAAATAAACTAATTTATTAAATATAATATTATGGAAAGATTATTGGCTTAATTGATGCCCCATTTACTCCATTTTATGAAAATGGTGAAGTAAATTACGAACCCATTGCTGCTTATGCAAAAATGTTAGCAAAAAATGGACTGAAGGTGTGTTTATCAACGGTTCATCTGGTGAAGGCTACATGCTGACCGAAGAAGAACGTATGAAACTGGCAGAAGAATGGGTGAAAGCTGCTCCCGAAGGTTTCAAGGTAATTGTACACGTAGGAAGCTGCTGTGTAAAAGCAAGCAAAATGCTGGCCGAACATGCTCAGAAGATTGGTGCATGGGGTATCGGTGCCATGGCTCCTCCATTCCCGAAAATTGGTCGCATTGAAGAGCTGGTGAAATATTGTGAAGAAATTGCGGCTGGAGCCCCAAATCTTCCTTTCTATTATTATCACATTCCGGCATTCAATGGTGCTTTCTTACCGATGGTAGAATTACTGAAAGCTGTAGACGGACGTATTCCTAACTTCGCAGGTATCAAATATACATACGAAAGCATTTACGAATACAACCAGTGCCGCTTGTACAAGAACGGAAAATTCGACATGCTGCACGGTCAGGATGAAACAATTCTTCCATCATTAGCTATGGGTGGTGCACAAGGTGGTATCGGCGGTACAACTAACTATAACGGAATCAACCTGGTGGGCATCATCGACGCATGGAAAGCTGGTGACATCGAAAAAGCACGCGAACTGCAGAACTTCTCTCAGGATGTAATCAACGTGATTTGCCATTACCGCGGTAATATCGTTGGTGGTAAACGAATCATGAAGCTCATCGGGCTGGATTTAGGTAAGAACCGTACTCCGTTCCAAAATATGACAGACGAAGAAGAAGCACGCATGAAGGCAGAACTGGAAGCCATCAACTTCTTTGATCGTTGCAACAAATTCTAAATCCATTCTTATGTCTATAGAACTTACGCTAAATATTGGGCTGAGAACTACAAAGAAGATCTCACCCATAACATCATGCCATTTTGGTTAAAGAATGGTCTTGACAAAGAACACGGTGGCATATACACCTGCGTGGCTCGTAACGGTCAACTTATTGACACCACTAAATCGGTCTGGTTTCAGGGACGCTTTGCTTTCATTTGCTCGTACGCATATAACAATATAGAAAAAATCCTGAATGGCTGGATGCTGCCAAGCTTACACTCGACTTTATTGAAAAGCATTGCTTCGATACTGATGGAAGAATGTATTTCGAGGTAGCAGCAGACGGAACTCCGCTCCGGAAAAGAAGATATGTATTTTCTGAGAGTTTTGCCGCCATCGCCATGTCGGAATATGCACTGGCTACCGGTAATAAAGAATATGCCCAAAAAGCACTTGATTTGTTCAAGCGCATGCGCCACTTCCTGAATACTCCAGGTATACTTGAACCGAAATATTTACCTACGGTTCAGGCACAAGGACATTCCATTACCATGATTATGGTCAATGTGGCTTCCAGTATCAAAAAAGTAATTTCAGATCCTGAACTCGATGCACAGATTGAAGAATCCATTTATGCATTGAAAAACTATTTCATGCATTCTGAATTCAAGGCTTTGCTGGAAATGGTTGGCCCTAAAGGAGAATTTATCGATACAATGAATGGCCGTACCATCAATCCGGGACATTGTATCGAGACCTCTTGGTTCCTGTTCGATGTAGCACGTAACATGAACAATAACAAAGAACTCATTGACATGGCCCTGACCATTCTTGACTGGTCTTGGGAATGGGGATGGGACAAACAGTATGGTGGCATCATCAATTTCAAGGATTGCAAGAATCTTCCTCCACAGGATTATTCACAAGACATGAAATCTGGTGGCCACAAACAGAAGCCATCATTGCCAACTTATATGCATATAAACTGACCAAGGACGAGAAATACCTGAAACGTCACAAACAAATCAGTGATTGGACATATGCTCATTTCCCTGACAGTGAATTTGGAGAATGGTACGGGTACCTGCATCGTGACGGTACAGTAGCTCAACCTGCGAAAGGTAACCTCTTTAAAGGTCCTTTCCATATTCCAAGAATGATGATAAAAGGATATACATTATGTAAAGAAATACTTGCCGGAGAATAATCCGCAAGTTACATTGCTAACTGAATAACCATAATATATGAAAAACTCAAAAAATTTTATCCGTGGATTGTAGTAGGCCTACTATGGGGAGTGGCATTGCTTAACTATATGGACCGACAAATGCTTAGCACCATGAAAGATGCGATGCAGGTTGACATTGTAGAACTGCAATCAGCTACCAACTTCGGCTATCTGATGGCAATCTTTCTCTGGATTTACGCACTGATGAGTCCCGTTTCAGGCGTCATAGCTGACCGTTTGAGCCGCAAATGGCTGATTGTTGGAAGTTTGTTCGTATGGTCTTCCGTAACTTATCTGATGGGAATAGCCGAAACATTCAACCAGGTTGTCTGGCTACGTGCCTTAATGGGAGTGAGCGAAGCACTCTACATCCCTGCCGGACTTTCCTTGATTGCAGACTATCATACTGGAAAATCCCGTTCTTTGGCCGTAGGTATCCATATGACAGGTTTGTACACAGGACAAGCCATCGGAGGATTCGGAGCAACCGTAGCCGATGCCTTTTCCTGGCACACCACTTTCCATTGGTTCGGTATCATCGGAATTGCCTATGCCGTAATTCTGATGTTATTTTTACATGACAAAAAACAGAGATTCTTCCTACAGAGAAACTGCAAACCAATCCGCAAAAAGAGAAAGAGAGCGTCTTTACCAGTCTGAAATCCTTGCTGACCAATGTAGCTTTCTGAGTAATCTTGCTCTACTTTGCAGCTCCAAGCCTTCCCGGATGGGCTACCAAAAACTGGCTTCCAACTTTGTTTGCCGAAAACCTTGATTTACCCATGTCACAGGCTGGACCTATCTCTACTATAACCATCGCCGTGTCTTCATTTATTGGAGTCCTTATCGGAGGGCCTTTATCAGATAAATGGGTACAGAAAAATTTACGCGGACGCGTATATACCGGAGCTATCGGTTTAGGATTGACCATTCCGTCATTACTTTTATTAGGATTCGGACATAATCTAGTAGCAGTAGTAGGTGCCGGACTGCTATTTGGTATCGGCTATGGTATTTTTGATACAAATAACATGCCTATCCTCTGCCAATTTGTATCTCACAAACAACGAGCCACTGCCTATGGAGTAATGAACATGATCGGTGTATCTGCCGGGGCTTTCATTACTCACCTTTTAGGACGATGGGGTGATAGTGGTAATTTAGGAGTCGGTTTTGCCATGTTAGCCATCGTGGTGGCTATTGCTCTTGGCGTACAGTTGTATTTCTTCGTCCTAAAACTGACAATATGGAATAACTAAAAACTTTTATATATTATGATTGTTTCCAATTTACAAAATAGTAGCAGAATTGAACCGCTACATCCTTTATTTAAACAATTGTTCGATTATGTAAAGAGTCACGACTTATTGCATACACCATGTGGAAGAATAGAACTGGATGGAGATAACCTGTTTATCAACAATGTTAACCCCACATGCGTGAAAGAATCTGAACAGGTTCTGGAAGTACATCGTGATTACATTGATATACATATCCTCCTAGAAGGGAAAGAACGTATCGGTTGGAAAGCCATTGAAGATGTAAACCAACTGAAACAAGCGTATCAGAAAGAAGGTGATTGTGCACTCTATTCAGATGTACCTACAACCTTTGTTGATTTGCTTCCCGGACAATTTGCCATCGTATATCCGGAAGACCCACATGCCCCTGTAATTGGAGAAGGAAAAATAAGAAAACTTATAGCTAAAGTAAAAATCTAAACCAGCAACTGCATTATGAAAAACTATTATCCTTATGTATCGGAATGCTTTCCATTGGTCTGCACGCTGCTGATACTGTCTTTGTTAAAACTCCACAAGTACCGATATTAATAGAAAGACATGATAATGTCTTGGCTTATCTGCGTCTCGACGCCAAAGAAACAAAGACCCTTGACAATGTCACTATCACCTTCGACAAAGAACGTACCTTTGTCACAAATCAAAGCTATTAAATTGTATTATGGAGGAACAGATGCTCCACAAGACAGAGGAAAAACGCTTTGCACCCGTAGAATACATTTCCAGCAACAATCCGGGGCAAACCCTTTCTGCTAATCCATCTTATTCTATAAAAAAAGCAGAAATAACACCTAAAACCAATACGCTGACACTGGAAGGAAAACAGAACCTCTTTCCTGGATATAATTTCTTCTGGATCAGTATCGAAATGCAACCAACAGCTTCACTACACACAAAAATCTGTGCAGAAGTAACTCAGGTAAAAGGTGATGGAAAAATTATCCCCACAAAAAATGCGACTGAACAGAAAATCGTACAAAGAATGGCAGTAGGAGTTCGCCATGCCGGTGATGACGGTTCAGCCGCTTTCCGTATTCCCGGACTGGTTACTACAAACAAAGGCACTTTACTGGGAGTATACGATGTACGTTACAACAGCAGTGTAGATTTACAAGAACATATCGACATAGGTCTCAGCCGCAGTACAGATGGAGGAAAGACATGGGAAAAAAATGCGCTTGCCTCTATCATTCAAAGAATACGGAGGGCTTCCTTCTGCTCAAAATGGTGTAGGTGACCCTTCCATCCTGGTAGATACCAAAACCAACACCGTATGGATTGTGGCAGCATGGACACATGGAATGGGTAACCAAAGAGCATGGTGGAGTTCACACCAGGGAATGGACTTGAACCATACCGCTCAATTGGTACTTGCCAAAAGTACAGATGATGGAAAAACCTGGTCTGAACCGATCAATATCACAGAACAGGTGAAGCTTCCGGAATGGTATTTCTTATTACAAGGACCGGGACGAGGCATCACAATGGAAGATGGTACATTGGTATTCCCCATTCAGTTTATCGACAAACCCGAATCCCCAATGCGGGTATCATGTATAGCAAAGACCGTGGAGAAACATGGACCATACACCACCATGCACGTACTAATACCACAGAAGCACAAGTGGCAGAGCTTGAACCTGGCACTTTAATGCTGAACATGAGAGATAACCGAGGAGGAAGCCGGGCCGTTTATACCACACAAGATTTAGGTAAGACTTGGAAGGAACACGAATCATCCCGTACTGCTTTGATAGAGCCCGTATGTATGGCCAGTCTGATCAGTGTAAAAGCGAAAGATAATGTATTGGGTAAAGACCTTTTAATTTTCTCCAACCCCAATTCTACAAATGCCCGTAAAGACATGACGATTAAAATCAGCATGGATGGAGGAAATACCTGGAGTTCGGAACATCAGCTTCTGTTAGATGAGGGATACAATTGGGGATATTCCTGCCTGACAATGATAGATAAAGAAACTATCGGTATATTGTATGAAAGCAGTGTAGCTCACATGACTTTCCAAAGCATTAAAACTGAAAGATATTATAAAATAATTTATTATAATAAAGATTTCAATAAAAAAGGGGATAATCAATTATGATAATCCCCTTTTTATTGCTGAATATCAGCATATATAAATAACATTTTATCATTATACGTATAATCAGAATCACAATAAAAGAAATTCAACTTTATAAACT
>ENA-OPYV01000407-OPYV01000407.1-human-gut-metagenome-genome-assembly--contig:-NODE-407-length-12235-cov-4.636769_pt1 | contig 12235 bp, 14 predicted proteins | sample MGYA00242474_ERZ504485 | MGnify/ENA primary metagenome ERZ504485 (study PRJEB26092, sample SAMD00036263) | human gut metagenome | host: Homo sapiens | study: EMG produced TPA metagenomics assembly of...
GCTGGGATTGGTCGGCGAATCCGGTTCCGGCAAATCCACTACCGGTCGTGCCATCGCTGGTTTGCAGAAAGTGTCCGGCGGCTCCCTGAACGTGTTGGGTGTGGAAATGAACGGTGTCAAGGAACGTCAATTCAAACCCAAGCGTGCTGATATTGGTTTTGTGTTCCAAGATCCGGGTAGTTCATTCAATCCGCTGATGACCATCGCGGAGAATGTGGCAGAACCGCTGATCGTGCATAAAAAAGTACTCGTCTGTGTCGGAAGCGAGCGACTATGTGGGAGATCTGCTCGAAATGGTGCAGTTGCCGCGTGCATATATGAACCGGTTCCCGCATGAGCTTTCCGGCGGTCAGCGTCAGCGTGCCTCCTTGGCACGAGCGCTGGCGCTTAAGCCGAGCCTGCTGATCGCCGACGAGCCGACTTCTGCATTGGATGTGTCGGTACAGGCGAAGGTGTTGGAGCTGTTCAAGAAACTGCAGGCGGAAATAGGTTTCGCATGCTTGTTCATCACCCATGATCTTGCCGTGGTCGATATGCTGGCCGATCGCATTATGGTGATGCATAAGGGCGAGATTGTGGAACATGGTGATGCCGATCAGGTTATGAATAACCCGCAGAATCCCTACACGCAGAAGTTGTTGGCATCGCTGCCGGTGCCTGATCCGCGTGAACAGCGAAAACATCGCGCCCAGCTGCACGAGTTGCTCGCCAAAGGAATTTGATTCCGAAGTGAGTTTCGTGGCTTCCTGACATACACAAGAGCTGGTGTGACGGTTCATGATCGTCACACCAGCTCCTAGTTTATATATTCAATTGTGACTGTATTCAGCGAATCGCACCGTTGAAGGAGAATTGCGCGTGTGCGTCGCCGTTCGCCTTGTTCTTGAGGTACTCACGCACGTAGCCCATGCGTTCCACTGTGGTGTCGGCCAGGGGCTGAGGCAGGTCATCAGGGGAGAACCAACCCACGTTGAGGCTTTCCTCGTCACCTACGAACGGTTCGGCATTACCATTCGGATCGGGCTTGCACACGAACAGGTGATCCATATACATGGTGTTGTCGCCGTTCGCATACGTAAGCACCTTGCGGGAAGACTTCACCGACACCAAATCGGTGACGATAACATCCACGCCAGTCTCTTCCTTGACCTCACGCGCCACCGTGTCGGCAGGTTCCTCGCCAGGCTCATTAATGCCATACACCATGGCCCACTCGCCGGTATCGGAACGCCTGCCAAGCAGCACACGACCTTGCTCGTCTTCAACATAGCCGGAGACGCCCATCAGCCACAGGAGATCGTGACCGACTTTCTTGCGTAACTCGAGAATGAATTCAGGCGTTGGCATATCAGGCCTTTGCACCTTCGGCAGCCATGCTGGCCATCCACTCTTCGACCTCATCGATCTGCTTTGGAATGCCGGCGGAAATCCATTCCGGACCATCCTCAGTCATCAGTACATCATCCTCAACGCGAATGCCGATGCCGCGATACTCCGGCGGAATCAACAGATCATCCTCACGGAAATACAGACCCGGCTCAATCGTGAAAATCATGCCAGGACGAATCGCAGCACCCTGATACGACTCATAACGTGCCTGAGCGCAATCATGCACATCCAAACCAAGATGATGGGCCACACCACAGGCGAGCCAACGGCGATGCTGCTGTCCTTCCGGAGAAAGCGACTCCTCGACATCGACCGGAAGAATGCCCCAATCATGCAGACGCTCGGCGATCACACGCATGCACGCATGATGAATGTCGGAATACGTGGCACCCGGCTTGGCAGCTTCAAAACCAGCCTGCTGGGAGTCCAAAACCGCCTGATACAGCTTTTTCTGGAAATCAGTGAACTTCCCGTTGGTCGGGAACGTGCGCGTGATATCGGCCGTATACAAGCTATTGACTTCCACACCGGCATCAATCAGCAGCAGATCGCCGGACTCCACGGTACCGGTGTTACGCATCCAATGCAGAATCGGCGCATGAGCGCCGGAAGCGATGATCGTATCGTAGCCGACCTCATTGCCTTCCTCACGGGAAATGGCATTGAACGCGCCTTCCAGCATACGTTCCGAACGAGGCTTGTCGAGCGACGACGGCAGCTTGCGCAGAATATTGTCGAAACCATGCTTGGTTGCGGCAACGGCCTTGCGCATTTCACGAATCTCATATTCGTCCTTGCACATGCGAGCCTCGGCGGCAAACTCATGAAGCTTGTCATCGGCATGCGTATTGCCATCCGGATCGGCGAAACCGTTCGCCTCGCGAATATCCTCCACCATTTCGGTGATCTGCGGATCAGCCTCGCGAATCACACGCACACGCACGGCACCAGCTTCAGAACCGACATCCTTGCTCAGTGCGTCAGCCAACTGCGCAATGTCATTGGTCTCAATACCGGTCATTGCAGTCATCTCCTGCAAGCCGGCACGAGGTCCAACCCAATATTCGCCATAATGGGCATTCATGAAAAAGTCCTGCGTGTAATGGTTCGCACGCGGAGCCACAAACAATTCCGGCACATGCGTCTTGCCGGCCGCAGCCTCCGGAGAATCGGGATCAACCGGATTCAACACCAGCACGGCACCGGCTTCGTAGTCTTCACCCAAACCGGTGTAATACGAAAACGTCGTATCCGGACGGAACGCATAATCGCAGTCGTTGTTGCGCGCCTTCGGCTGACCGGCCGGGATCACAATACGCTCTCCGGGAAAAGCCTTACCCAGCGTGTCAAGACGAGCCTGAATGTAATGGGAAGACTCCAACGGTTCAATAACCGGCTCATTATCATCCCAACCGGTGGTCATGAACTCCTTGAACGCCTCGGAACGCGGGCGCAGCGAACGATTGTTCACACGGTCGCTCATCGCCTGATCAGGGCCGGGAGCGCTGGACTGCTCCATGGCTTCATACTCCTTGTCTTTATCGGTAATGACTTCGTTCATCACATCTCCTGAATATGGTTGTCCATGCTTACGCAATTACCGCAAACCATCCTATAACTTTTTGCGCCGCGCAACGTTCATGCAAGCACATAGAATAAGGGAGATTGAGTGAGCAATCCCAAGGTAGGGGAGGAATCCGAAAGAATATGTCATTCGAACATCCGAATCGCAACAATGAAAGCATGATCGACGTCGAACGCGACATCATGAGCCGCCCATCAGAGCGCAATACCACCAATCTTGACCTGCAACGCATGAAGATGATCCTCGACATCATGGGACATCCCGAGCAGTCGTTCCGTGTGATTCACATCACCGGAACCAACGGCAAAGGATCTACCGCGCGCATGGCCGAGGCGATCTGCCGTGCCTACGGCATGCGAACCGGTTTATACACGTCACCGCATCTTGAACATGTCAACGAGCGCATCGCCATCGACGGCCAGCAGCTTTCCGACGACGATTTCGTTGATACCTGGGATCAAATCAAAGACCTTGTAGCCATGGTCGACATGAAGATGGAAGAACTCGACAAGCCAAAAATGAGCTTCTTCGAAGTGCTCACCGCCATGGCCATCTGGAAGTTCGCCGACGCTCCGGTCGATGTGGCCATCGTGGAGGTCGGTATGGGCGGCCGCTGGGATGCCACCAACGTGCTCGATGCCGATGCGGCCATTATCGGACCGATCGACATGGATCATATGGCATGGCTTGGCAATACCGTGGAACAGATCGCATCCGAAAAAGTCGGCATTATCAAGCCGGGCTGCACCGCGGTCATCGGGCGTCAACCGCATGAAGAGGCCGTCATGCCGATTATCGAGGAAGCGGCGAGGCAGAACCATGCCAATCTGGTGAGGGATGGCATCGAAGCGGAAGTTGTGACCCGCATTCCGGCAGTCGGCGGTCAGGTTGCGACCCTGCGTACGCCGAATGGCACGTACGCGGAAGTGCCGATCGCCAAATTCGGCGAACATCAGGCCCATAATGCGCTCGCGGCCCTGTGCGCGGCGGAAGTGGTGATTCCCGTCAACGGTGCGCTTGACGGTGATCTTGTGGCTGAGGCGTTGAGCACGGTGAGGATTCCAGGCCGCATCGAGCAGATTCGCACATCGCCAACGATCATTTTGGATGGCGGGCATAATGTGAATGCGGCAGAATCGTTGCGTGCCGCGATTGAGGAAAATTACGATTTCCAGCAACTCGTCGGCGTGATCGCCATGATGGGAGACAAGCAGGTCGAAGAGTATTTGGGCGTGCTCGAACCATTGCTGAGCCATGTGGTTGTCACTGAAAACTCGTGGCGTGATCGTGTGATGCCCGCGGAAGACCTGAAAACGGTTGCTGAACGCGTGTTTGGTGCGGAAAGGGTTACGTGTGTTCCTGAACTGCCGGATGCCATTCAGGAGCTGTTAATATGGTTGACGCCGATGATGAGCTTGGTGTTGGCTATGGTCACGGTGTGCTGATTTGCGGTAGCTTCACTACGGCTGGCGATGCGCGTCTCATGCTGGAAGAGAAGGTCAATCCCGATTTGAAGAAGCCGAAGTCGGAACGTGTCTTCCAGGAGGCTGTTGAGCCGGAACCGCGTAAGGATCAGGACGAGGCGGATCTCGATTTCGAATCCGACGCCAATCCTGATTTCGATATCAACGATTTCGGCAGTGTCGGTCCGGATCTTGCTGAAGATGAAGATGCTGATGCTTCCGAAGTTGAGCATGCGGATGCTGCATCTTCTGAAGATGTGCGGTAATCGCATATATGCATGGCGATGATGGAGCGTCGGTTGTTGTCGACGATCCATCGATCCAACGATCTGTGATGCAATACGAAGGAGGATGCGGCGATATCGATTCGCTGCATCCTCCTTCGTACGATATTTCGCGCTATCCGTCGTGGGGCGCGATTATTACTTGCGCAGTTTGCGACGCAGCGACTGCAGCAGCGTGAGCGAACGATAGAATGCCTTCTTGACCGGAATGTCACGACCTGCGGAAATCTGTGCGATGCTTTCGGAGAATTTCGTCTTGAATCCGTTCAGACTCTTCAATGAAGGCGCGAAATCGTTGCCGATGCCCATCAAATCAAGCACTGTGCAACCTTGCTCGCCAAGCGTGCAGCATATAACGTAAATCAGCTTGTCGGGAACATGCTGGCGCATGATTTCCGTACGCATGCAAGCATAGTAATAGACCGCGTGATCGCCGTTGATGGTAACGATGGACCATGCCACAACCTTGCCGTCGATACGTGCCGCGAATACGCGCGCATGATCAGGACCAAGATTGCTGATCATATCGACATAGTCGCTCATCGGAGCGGGGGGAGAATCCGTCACGGTTGGCGGTATCAACCATGACCTCGTAGTATTCGGAAAAATCAGCCATCGCCTGCGCGGTCTCATCGGCGCAAACGGCGGGGCTCTCCCTCAACGCCTTACGCACGTCGCGGCGGCCACGCTTCTTCATGCGTGTAAGAATCGCCTCATCGCCACCGGTGATGTCCACATACACGGTCTCGTTGTAAGGAACGGTGGAAAGCACCGGGAACGAGCCCTCGAAATTCCACAAGTCGATACGCAGGAACACAACGTTTTTTATCGCGTTTGCGTACGTCCTCAACAAGCAGGTCACGAACCTGTGCTTCCAGCTGCGCGGAAGGCTTGTCAAGCCAAGCCGGACCATGAACGGACCTCAAATAGTGGTAGCCATGGGTTTCGTAATCGATGAGTGCGATGAATGCGATTGGAGCGCCGTCCTGCTTCACCACATACGCACCCCACGGCGTACGTCCGTCAATGGTGTTCTGGTATTTGGCCCATACCGCGGTCTGTTCGATGGGCAGGGTAAGACCCGCCTGCACAGCCTGCTGTTCCATGGTGGCTGCGTCGGTGAATTCAAGAGTGATCATGATTGTTGGATTGTTCCTTATGGTTGGTGATTACTCGATGATGGTTGGCTGTTGCTGCAGGTCAGGCAAGTCCAAAAATACGTTTCACAATATGGTCGTCGCCTTCGAAGGGAATATGCTTGCCGTGGTCTTTGAACCAGCGCTCGTTGCCTTTGCCGATGATAAGGATGATATGGAGGCGGTCGGGATCCTTGCGATCGATTACTACGGTCGATTCCACTGCTTCCGTACGGTCGAGAATGATCCTCGCATCCAGATCGGGATTGGTGACACTGCCGAGCATGTCTTGGCAGATGTGTTCCACAGGCTCGTCATCCGTGTCTTCGAAGGTGAGAATCAGATGGTTGATGCGATTCTGCGCGGCCCTGACGATTTCCGATCTGCGATCGTACGCTTTATTGCCTGCGGATCCAGTGACCAGCGTGACTTCAGGATCGTCCTTGCCGTAGCGTTGGTCGACATAGTCGAGCAACGCCGTTACGGAAGCATAATTGTGCGCATAATCGACGATGGCGATGGTATTCGACTTCGTATCGTGGAAATGCTCCATACGACCGGCGATACGTACCGGTTCCATATTGTGCAGCGTTTCCTTCGCGGTGGTTTCATGGAAATCGAATCCAACGGCATGCGCAATGGCAATGGCTGCGGCGGCATTCGCATAATTGAAATCGCCATCCAATTGCAAGCTGAGCGATCCAATCTGTTCGCCTTCCACCGCAATGGCGAATCGGCTATGGTCGGCGGATTCCGGCCATGCGGTCACATCCGCGGCCGATGCTTCGCCAAGAGCGAACGCGGTGATGGGAATATCGGCGATTGCAGCATCCTGACGAATAAGATCGGCGTGTGCGCATGCCGTGCCGAGAACCAAGGAACGACAATTCTTTACGATCTGACGTTTGCAGTGGAAGTAATCCTCGAATGTCGGATGCTCGATGGGGCTGATATGGTCCGGGCTGATATTGAGGAATGCGGCGACGTCGAAAGTAAGTCCGAAAACACGATCGACTTTGTACGCCTGCGACGAAACCTCCATAACTAGGTATTCCATGCCGTTATCAGCGGCTTCGCGCATCATACGGAACGCATCCATGGACTCCGGGGTGGTCAAATCGGACTCGGCATAGGTATGTCCGTCAAGGCAATTGTCGACGGAGGAGAACAATGCGCATTTGCCGCCGGAGCAGCCGTTGAGCATGGCTTGCGTGAGGTAGGCGGTAGTGGTTTTTCCCTTGGTTCCGGTAATGCCGACGACTTTCAGTTGGTCCTGCGGGTACCCATAGAATGCCGCGGACAGCAGACTCATAGCTTTGCGCGCGTCATTCACGATGAGTCCCGGAGCTTTCGTCGTCGCGGAGAAATCGTTTTCCGCAACGTATGCGGCAAGACCGCGATCATCGATGCCATCGAGATATTCCGCTTTGAAACGGCCTTTGCAGCATAGGAGCGTGTTAGATACGACCTGCCTGGTGTCGTAGGTGATTGAACCGAATGGCTTGTCGAATCCGTTGACGGCCTGCGCGTCAAGCGTCCAGTCGTCTCCTTGGATGATTTCGCGCAGCAATCCATACTCACTGAGCAGACGTGCTGCTGATGCCAGAGTCAAAGCCATATTTCGTGTTCTCCCTGTTCTTCGGATACCGAACAGCCATTCTACCTTCAGCCATGTGCATGGCATGTGGAAGTCGATGTGATTACAATGAAGCTGTGACTGAAGTACGAACGGAAACCATGGCAAGCAGAAGGGCGCGTTTTTTTTTGAAAAACTTGCCATGCCTGTGGTTGATGCGCTGTACCGGCAGGCGATGAAGCTGACCAACGATCCCGACGACGCCCAAGATTTGGTGCAGGATACTTTCGAACGGGGGTTCAAGGCGTTCGACTCCTTTCAGGAGGGAACGAATTTCGCCGCATGGATGACGACCATCGAGCGCAACGCCTACTTCAACCAATACGCCAAAGCCAAGCGCAGACCGCAGCGAGCCAACGATTCCACCGGCGAATACGACGATTGGGACATCTATTCGGCTTCCGAGCATTCACCGGAAGAGCTTAAATCGGCGGAACAGGAATATTTGGACGCTTACGCGCCTGAAGAAATCATGGCGGCGCTCGCCAAGCTTTCGCCGGAACGCCGTCAGGTGTTCATCGATGCTGCTATCGACGGCAAATCATACCAGCAGGTAGCTGACGAACAGGGCGTGAAAATCGGTACGGTGATGAGCCGTCTCAATCGCGCGCGTACGCAGTTGAAACGAGAACTTGCCAACTATGCGAAGGAACGTGGCTATGCCACGGCAGGGAAGGGCAGAGCATGAGTGAGTCGATCGAACGGCATATCACCACTGTCGCCGCCAGCGAGGACGGCACTGTGACACAGGTGACGCATACCAGCGTGCGCGTAGCACCTCCGGTGATTGTTTCGACCCCGAACGTTGCTGCGACGAGCGTGAACGGGCATTGATCGCGGCCATGCGTGCGTATTTGCGTCCGCAGCATGCCCCGCAGAGTCTTATCGACCGCCTTGAGGCAACGCTCGACCATTGTTGTGGAGAGCGGTGAGCAAGCCGATGAGAGTATGAGAAAACCCCGCCGATCATAACGATTCAGCGGGGTTTTCGATGCTCTGTAGCGTTATTCACGCTGGCAGGGATCAGGCGTTTGGACGCTTGCCGTGATTGGCGGCCTTCTTACGACGATCCTTGCGCTTACGTCCGCGCATGCCCATGATTGGACTCCTTTCTTGCGATTAATAAGCCTTCGGGATTATCGCACACGAGCGAGACGTTTTGCCAAATCCGGTGTCGATAGGTGGCCACTTAGACTTATCCGTCGGGTTTTTATATGACCGGAATCAGCCGGTTTAACCGACTGGATCACTCGATCACGCTCACTCGCATGTTTACTCGGCCATACCGAGGAACAGCGAGGTGCTGGTGGTTTCGCCCGGCTTGATCACGATCAGCTCGTTGCTGTGTTGAACGCGTTGGCGTAGGCGGTCTGTGGCTCCACGGCAACGCCGGCAGGATGCTGGAATGCGGGGAACTTGGTACCGGTGCACACCTGGAACGAAGTGATGGTTTCATCGCCGCCAACACGGACCTTCTTGCCATCGGCGCGGGTGAACACTGCCGTGACGGAACCGTCTTCGGCATGCTCCAGATCGGTCCATGCATCGTCGAACGGCTGCTCGGTAAGTAGGGTGTCTTCGCGCAGGTCGTATTTGGTGCCGTCAACCGGCTCGGTGCCGGTCGGAATGAGGTTTTCATCTACGGTGACATGCGTGCGAGCCGGTAGCGTAAGGCTGCACTTGGCGTTGTGCTCGTCGATTTCGTCGCCATAGCCGTTGAGGCTGTTGGCAAGCCACGGGTGAATGGCCAAAGCCCACGGCGCGCTCGTGTCGCCGTTATTGTAGGCGCTGACGGTCAGATGCATGCCGTCGTCGGCGAGGCTGTACGTGGCGGTGACATATAGATCAAACGGGTAGCCGACCATGTTGGGGGAACGCCAGGCGAGGGTCACTGCGTCTTCGGCAAGCGAAATCAGCTTCCAGAACGAGCGGTATCCGTAGCCATGGATGGCGGTGTTGCGGTCATGCTCATCGATCGGCAGCGAATAGGTCTTGCCTTCGAACGTGTACTCGCCACCCTCGATGCGATTCGGGAACGGAATGAGGATCTGGCCGTGGCAGCAGGTCACCAGATCGTCCGGACCAAGGGCGACCGTCAGATCTTCGCCCTTATAGGTCAGCTTGCGCATCGTTGCGCCGAGTTCGGTGATGACGGCTTCATAGTCGCCATGGGAGATGGAGAATTGCTGTCCGGTGCGGGCAGGCAGATTGATGCAGGTCATAGTCACTCCATAGTGCCGTTGGATATGTTCCGGTAACGGTAGCGTTACCGCTAACACCACAGTCTACCTGTTTTATGCCGTATGGCGATGCCGTTTCTCCGGCGTGCCGCCCATGCTTTAGTATTGATGAGGTTTTCACGAAGTGACGAAAGGCGGCCATCATGACCAAGCGTATCGTACTGGCGGATCCACGTGGCTTTTGCGCGGGCGTTGACAGGGCGATTCTGACTGTGCAGACGATTCTCAAAGCTGCCAATACGTCTCGCAATGATGGTCTGCCGCCGGTGTATGTACGCCGTCAGATTGTGCACAACAAGCATGTCGTTGAGGAATTGTCGGCTCAGGGTGCGGTGTTCGTACAGGAATTGGATGAGGTTCCCGATGCCGCGGCTTCCGCGGGAATTCCGATTGTCTTTTCTGCGCACGGCGTGTCTCCTGAGGTGAAGGCTGAAGCTTCAGCTCGGGGCATGCATATCGTTGATGCTACATGCCCTTTGGTGAGCAAAGTGCACCGTGAAGTGTTGCGTTTCGTCAAAGAAGGGTACGAGATCATCTACATCGGACACAACGGCCATGATGAAGCCGTTGGCGTGGTCGGTGAATCCCCGGAACATGTGCACCTCATCGAACATGAATCGGATGTCGATTCGCTCGAGTTTTCTTCGGATGCGAAATTGGTGCTGCTTTCGCAGACCACATTGAGTGTGGATGAGACGGCGGGCACGATCGCTGCGTTGAAAGAGCGTTTCCCCTGGCTTGAGATGCCTCCGAATTCCGATATCTGCTATGCCACATCGAATCGGCAGGCCGCGGTCAAGTTGGTTGCCGAGCAGTCTGATTGCGTGGTGATCGTTGGTTCGGCGAATTCGTCGAATTCCGTTCGTCTGATGGAGGTTGCGCAGGAGGGGCTGAACACGCGTTTCGATGGCGTGCCGAATGGTCCTCACGGAAAGGCCTACCGCGTGGATGATGCGTCCGAGCTTGATCCTGCGTGGTTTGAAGGCGTTGAATCCGTGGGGATTTCGTCGGGAGCATCCGTGCCTGACGAATTGGTGTCAGGCGTTATCGAAGCGCTGGAACAGCGTGGTTTCGATGATGTGACCACCATGAAACCATCAAGGAGAACATGCATTTCGTGCTCCCCAGTGAGCTTCGTAAGAAACCAGCCTGCTGACCGGCTTCTATTACCGGTGATTACCAGGTGCCGATAGGTGCGGCTATGCCGTCAAGCACCTTGAGCAGATCATTGGGATTGATGCCGATCGAAAAGCCGCGTTTACCTCCCGACAGTAGTATTTCGCCATATTGCAGCGCGCTTTCGTCGAGCACGGTTTTGTGATGCGTACGTTGACCGAGTGGTGAGATGCCTCCCACCACATACCCGGATTCGCGCATGGCGACTTTTGGATCGGCCATAGCGGCTTTCTTGGCTCCGACTGCTGCGGCCAGCGCCTCAGATCCATGTGCCCGCTTACTGGAACCACGCCCACCACACGTTCGGAGCCGGTGTCGGCCATAAGCGTTTTTGAATACCTGATGTTCATCGAAGCCCAGTTTGGTGGCGGCTTCAACCCCATAACCGTCATCCATATGGTCGTTCGAATGTGCGTATTCGTATGTTTTGAATGGGATTCCCGCTTGTTCGAGTTGCACTGTTGCCGGCGTGGAGCCGGCGCCCTTCTCATGCTTTTTCTTGCCCATATCGATTCACTCTAAAACGTATTTGTGTCGGTTAGCAAAAGGGCTTTCGCCGTGAGACGAAAGCCCTTGTACCAAGTTCTACTTAGTGAACTGTGCGGATTGCTCCGCCATGGTTCACTCGGAGATCTCAGCGAAGTACAGCAGGGTGCGCACCATGTTGCAGGTGAAGCCGTACTCGTTGTCGTACCAAGAAACGGTACGAGCCATGGTCACGCCATCAATGGTGTTGACGTCGGTCTGGGTCGGATCGAACACGCCACCGTGGGTGTCTCCGATGATGTCGGAAGACACGATGCCATCCTCGTTGTAGCCGTAGAAGTCGGTGGAGGAGAAGGCAGCCTTGAATGCGGCGTTGATCTCGTCAGCGGTGACTTCCTTGTTCAGGACGGTGGTCAGCTCGGTGACGGAGCCATCCGGAACCTGGATACGCTGGGCGTGGCCCTGCAGCTTGCCGTTCACGGACGGAACGACCTTGCCGATAGCCTTGGCAGCGCCGGTGGAGTGAGGAATGGTGTTGATTGCGGCGGCACGGTTGTTGCGAGCCTCGGGAAGCGCGGGCCGTCGAGGATCATCTGGGTGCCGGTATAGGCGTGGATGGTGGTCATGAAGCCAGCCTTGATGCCCCAGTTCTCGTCCAGCAGCTTGACCATGGCGGCCATGGAGTTGGTGGTGCAGGAGCCGGCGGACACGATCACGTCGGAAGCCTCAGGATCTCGTGGTTCACGCCGAACACGATGGTCGGGGTGGTCTCGTCCTTGGCCGGGAGCGGAGATCAGGACCTTCTTGGCGCCAGCGTTGATGGTGGGCCTGGGACTTCTC
>ENA-OPYV01000408-OPYV01000408.1-human-gut-metagenome-genome-assembly--contig:-NODE-408-length-12235-cov-2.616287_pt1 | contig 12235 bp, 14 predicted proteins | sample MGYA00242474_ERZ504485 | MGnify/ENA primary metagenome ERZ504485 (study PRJEB26092, sample SAMD00036263) | human gut metagenome | host: Homo sapiens | study: EMG produced TPA metagenomics assembly of...
ATTTTACCTGTGTATATTTTTCTTTTTAAATTCCTGAATAAGTTCAGGGTCATTTTAATTCTGTTGTCCAATATTTTACTTTTATTAATGTTTCCATTATTATCTTTAGGTGTATTTCTATCTTATTGTTATTGAAAACAACTGATTCCACATTATTATTTTCAAGCAAAGCTATAAACTGATTGTAACTAATCTCCTTGGTAGTCATTGAATCAACTATATATGAGCTTAATGTTGCAAAAGAAATGCGGCTACAAGTGCAACCACTTATGCCTATTATTTGATTTTTCTTTGATTCTTGTTATCCCTATCGTTTTTCGAATTATTCCTATTAGTATTTCTATTAGTATTATTATCCATCAAGTCTTCCCTTTCTTTACATTCTGCATATCTTTTTATGTATATCTTTAGACTTTAATAATATACCATATACTTTGTAAATAATGTGAATTTTTTATAAAAAAAATAGCATAAAAATCTAGTTATCCGCATAAAAACTGGACTTATCACACTTTATCAAGGTCAAAACCACTCAATTTACTACTAATTTACTACTTATGAATGAGCTTTGATACGACGATTTATCCTTGAAAAGTGAAGATATAAAGATACTTCCAATAAAATTTGAATTATTTAATAGGTAGACACTTCAAAAAATGAGGTGTCTATTTTTTTACCCCGATTTTGAAAGGAAGTGAACTTATGAAAACAAAAAAATCAAGAATCAAAAGGTCGTTCCCCACTCTTTAAGACCATCAAACATTCATTCAGCCAATAAAAAAAGAAAGGATAGGTAAAATATGGAACTAAATTTGTGATTCCCAACATGGAAAAAACATTCGGCAATTTAGAATTTGCTGGCGAGGATAAAGTCGTTCAGCGAAGAATCAACGGACGGCTAACTGTCTTATCAAGAAGCTATAATCTCTATTCTGATGTTCAAAGAGCAGATGATATTGTGGTGGTGCTTCCTGCTGAAGCTGGCGAAAAACATTTCGGCTTTGAGGAACGTGTGAAGTTAGTCAATCCACGTATTACCGCAGAGGGCTACAAAATCGGCACTCGTGGTTTTACAAATTACCTTTTACATGCTGACGACATGATAAAAGAATAAAGAAAGAGAGGAAAAATGATGAGATTAGCAAATGGCATTGTATTAGATAAAGACACGACTTTTGGAGAATTGAAATTCTCTGCTCTACGTCGTGAAGTGAGAATCCAAAATGAAGACGGGTCGGTTTCAGATGAAATCAAGGAACGTACCTATGACTTAAAATCCAAAGGACAAGGACGCATGATTCAAGTAAGTATTCCTGCCAGCGTGCCTTTGAAAGAGTTTGATTATAACGCACGGGTGGAACTTATCAATCCCATTGCGGACACCGTTGCTACTGCCACCTATCAAGGAGCAGATGTTGACTGGTATATCAAGGCAGACGATATTGTGCTGACAAAGGATTCTAGTTCATTCAAAGCTCAACCACAAGCAAAGAAAGAACCGACACAAGACAAATAGTCGCTAGGTAGAAAGGAGACTTTTTCGCATGAAACAGCGTGGTAAAAGGATTCGCCCATCTGGTAAAGATTTAGTCTTTCATTTTACGATAGCGTCACTCCTGCCTGTTTTCCTGCTGGTTGTCGGACTGTTTCATGTGAAGACAATCCAGCAGATCAACTGGCAGGATTTTAACCTATCACAAGCAGATAAGATTGACATTCCCTATTTAATTATCAGTTCAGTGTCGCAATTCTTATCTGCTTGCTGGTAGCGTTTGTATTCAAACGGGTTCGCTATGATACGGTTAAACAACTTTACCACCGTCAAAAACTGGCAAAGATGATACTTGAAAACAAGTGGTATGAATCTGAACAGGTCAAAACAGAGGGTTTCTTTAAAGATAGTGCTGGTCGTACAAAGGAAAAGATAACCTACTTCCCTAAAATGTATTATCGACTTAAAAATGGCTTGATACAGATACGGGTGGAAATCACGCTGGGAAAATATCAAGACCAACTCTTACACTTGGAAAAGAAATTAGAGAGTGGCTTGTACTGTGAGCTGACGGATAAAGAGTTAAAGGATTCCTATGTGGAATATACTTTGCTCTATGACACCATAGCCAGTCGTATTTCTATTGATGAAGTAGAAGCTAAAGATGGTAAACTTCGCTTAATGAAAAACGTATGGTGGGAATATGATAAGCTCCCTCATATGTTGATTGCTGGTGGTACAGGTGGCGGTAAAACTTACTTTATACTGACACTGATTGAAGCCTTGCTTCATACAGATTCAAAACTGTATATTCTTGACCCGAAAAATGCTGATCTTGCGGACTTAGGTTCTGTGATGGCAAATGTCTACTATAGAAAAGAAGACTTGCTTTCTTGCATTGAAACATTCTATGAAGAAATGATGAAACGTAGTGAGGAAATGAAGCAGATGAAGAACTATAAGACTGGCAAAAATTATGCTTACTTAGGTCTCCCGGCACACTTCTTAATCTTTGATGAATACGTCGCTTTCATGGAAATGCTGGGAACAAAAGAAAACACCGCAGTTATGAATAAGCTGAAACAGATTGTCATGTTAGGTCGTCAAGCTGGCTTCTTTCTAATACTGGCTTGTCAACGTCCAGACGCAAAAATATTTTAGGCGACGGAATCCGTGATCAGTTTTAATTTTCAGAGTGGCTTTTAGGTCGTATGTCTGAAATGGGCATGGCATGATGTTTGGCAGTGACGTACAAAAAGGATTTTCTTTCTTAAAGCGAATCAAAAGGTCGTGGCTATGTTGATGTAGGAACAAGTGTCATATCAGAGTTTTATACTCCCCTTGTACCAAAAGGATATGATTTCTTGGAGGAAATTAAAAAGTTATCCAACAGCAGACAGTCCACGCAGGCGACGTGCGAAGCGGAAGTCGCAGGTGTGGACTGATCTTGCTGGCTGGTGTGGCAATAGCCACGCCAGCACTTAACCCCCGTATCTAACAGGGGGTACAAATCGACAGGAAACAGTCAAAAAACATTAGAAATCCTTTGGTTACAAGGGATTTACAAAATTTCAGCGTATGTCAAATGGGCTTTAAAAGTTGACATACGCCTTTTTGATTGGAGGGATTTTTACTGAATGAACAAACTTGGTTACAGCATTTAAAAGAAAAACGCTTGGCTTATGGACTATCTCAAAACCGTTTAGCTGTTGCGACTGGTATTACAAGGCAGTATCTAAGCGATATTGAAACAGGAAAAGTCAAGCCATCAGAGGATTTACAGCAGTCCCTTTGGGAAGCTCTGGAACGCTTCAATCCCGACGCTCCCCTTGAAATGCTGTTTGATTATGTAAGAATTCGCTTTCCGACAACAGACGTACAGCAGGTGGTCGAAAACATCTTACAACTGAAACTGTCCTATTTTCTTCATGAGGACTATGGTTTCTATTCTTATTCAGAGCATTATGCTTTAGGCGACATATTCGTCCTTTGCTCCCATGAACTGGACAAAGGAGTTCTGGTGGAATTGAAAGGTCGTGGGTGCAGACAATTTGAAAGCTATCTTCTGGCACAACAAAGAAGCTGGTATGAGTTCTTTATGGCGTTTTGGTGGCTGGCGGTGTGATGAAACGCCTTGACCTTGCCATTAACGATAAGACAGGGATTTTAAATATCCCTGTACTCACTGAAAAGTGCCAACAGGAAGAATGTATCTCCGTCTTCCGCAGTTTTAAAAGCTATCGCAGTGGCGAACTGGTACGCAAAGAGGAAAAGGAATGTATGGGAAACACCCTCTATATCGGTTCATTACAAAGTGAAGTTTATTTCTGTATCTATGAAAAGGACTACGAGCAGTACAAGAAAAATGATATTCCCATTGAAGACGCAGAAGTAAAAACCGTTTTGAGATTCGATTGAAAAATGAGCGTGCCTATTATGCAGTCCGTGATTTACTCGTCTATGACAATCCAGAGCATACCGCCTTTAAAATTATCAATCGGTATATCCGTTTTGTAGATAAAGACGATTCCAAACCTCGTTCTGATTGGAAACTGAATGAAGAATGGGCTTGGTTTATTGGGAACAATCGTGAACGATTAAAACTAACCACAAAACCAGAGCCTTACTCCTTCCAAAGGACGCTGAACTGGCTATCTCATCAAGTTGCCCCGACCTTAAAGGTTGCGATTAAACTTGATGAAATCAACCAGACGCAGGTTGTAAAAGACATTCTCGACCATGCGAAACTGACAGACCGACACAAGCAGATTTTGAAGCAACAGTCAGTAAAAGAACAGGACGTGATAACAACAAAAAAATAACTCAAATACAAATTCATTGAATATAGAGAGGAGAACATTTTTATGAATTTTGGACAAAACCTTTATAACTGGTTTCTATCAAACGCTCAATCACTGGTGCTTTTAGCAATCGTTGTGATTGGCTTGTATCTTGGCTTCAAGCGTGAGTTTAGCAAACTGATTGGCTTTTTAATTATTGCGATTATTGCGGTTGGCTTAGTCTTCAACGCTGCTGGAGTAAAAGACATTTTTACTAGAGCTATTCAATCGCATTATTGGTGCTTAAATAAAACCGTTCTTTTTGTGGAATATAAGTGGTTTTCTTATGTTCCGCAAAGGAATGGTACACCAAACGAAGTGCGGTAGGGATTTTTGAATCTCTACAAAGAAAGGACGTGAATATATGGACGATATGCAAGTCTATATTGCGAATTTAGGCAAATACAATGAGGGCGAATTGGTCGGTGCGTGGTTTACCTTTCCCATTGACTTTGAGGAAGTCAAAGAGAAAATCGGCTTGAATGATGAATATGAGGAATACGCCATTCATGACTACGAGTTACCCTTTACGGTTGACGAATACACTTCCATTGGCGAACTCAATCGACTATGGGAAATGGTATCGGAATTACCCGAAGAATTACAATCGGAGCTATCTGCTCTGCTCACTCATTTTTCAAGCATTGAAGAACTAAGCGAACATCAAGAGGATATTATCATTCATTCCGATTGTGATGATATGTATGACGTGGCACGCTACTACATTGAAGAAACGGGTGCTTTAGGCGAAGTACCAGCTAGTCTTCAAAACTATATTGATTATCAAGCCTATGGTCGGGATTTAGACCTTTCAGGAACGTTTATCTCAACCAATCATGGGATTTTTGAAATCGTCTATTAAATCTGTCGGTACATTACTACTGGCAGATTTTCTATTTTACGGGGTGGCTCAATCAGCTACCCCTATTTTTTATGAAAGGATTGATTACATGAAGAAAATACGAAGCTATACCAGTATCTGGTCTGTGGAAAAGGTACTGTATTCTATCAATGATTTTAGACTTCCGTTTCCCATAACCTTTACGCAAATGACATGGTTTGTCGTGTCACTCTTTGCAGTGATGATACTTGGCAACTTGCCCCCTCTTTCCATGATAGAGGGAGCATTTCTCAAATACTTTGGGATTCCTGTGGCTTTCACATGGTTTATGTCTACAAAAACTTTTGATGGTAAAAAGCCTTATGGATTTTTGAAGTCTGTCATTGCTTATGCACTGCGACCAAAGCTGACCTATGCAGGAAAAAAAGTAACGCTTGGCAGAAACCAGCCACAAGAAGCCATTACAGCAGTTAGGAGTGAATTTTATGGCATATCCAATTAAATACATTGAAAACAATCTCGTCTGGAATAAAGACGGGGAATGTTATGCTTACTATGAGCTTGTTCCTTACAATTACTCATTTCTAAGTCCAGAACAGAAAATACAAGTGCATGATTCTTTCAGACAGCTTATCGCACAAAATCGTGATGGCAAAATTCATGCTTTACAAATCAGTACAGAATCCAGCATACGTTCTGCACAAGAGCGTTCCAAAAATGAAGTCACTGGCAAGCTCAAAGCGGTTGCCTATGACAAAATCGACCAACAGACAGACGCTTTAATATCCATGATTGGCGAAAATCAAGTGAACTACCGTTTCTTTATCGGCTTTAAGTTGCTTCTCAACGATCAGGAGTTTTCTATGAAAAGTCTTACCGTTGAAGCAAAAAATGCTTTGTCTGATTTTGTCTATGATGTGAACCATAAGCTGATGGGCGATTTTGTTAGTATGAGTAATGATGAAATCCTGCGTTTTCAGAAGATGGAAAAGCTCTTAGAAAATAAAATCTCTCGTCGTTTCAAAATCCGCAGGTAGATAAGGACGACTTCGGCTATCTGATTGAACACCTTTACGGACAGACAGGCACTGCCTATGAAGAGTATGAGTACCATCTATCAAAGAAAAAGCTGGATAATGAAACGCTGATTAAATACTATGACTTGATTAAGCCTACTCGCTGTTTGGTGGAAGAAAAACAGCGATATTTGAAAATCCAGCAGGAAGATGAAACCGTCTATGTAGCTTACTTTACCATTAACAGCATTGTCGGAGAACTGGACTTCCCGTCCTCTGAAATCTTCTACTACCAGCAACAGCAATTTACATTCCCGATTGATACGTCAATGAATGTGGAAATTGTAGCGAATCGTAAAGCCCTATCTACTGTCCGCAATAAAAAGAAAGAACTGAAAGACTTGGATAACCACGCTTGGCAAAGTGATAATGAAACCAGCTCCAATGTGGCGGAAGCTCTGGAAAGTGTGAATGAGCTGGAAACCAATTTAGACCAAAGCAAGGAATCTATGTACAAGCTGTCTTATGTGGTAAGGGTATCAGCAAATGATCTTGACGAACTCAAACGTCGTTGTAATGAAGTGAAAGATTTTTATGACGATTTAAGCGTTAAAACTGGTACGACCATTTAGGGATATGCTCGGCTTACATGAAGAATTTTTACCTGCCAGCAAGCGTTATATGAATGATTATATTCAATACGTGACCTCTGATTTCCTCGCTGGTTTAGGTTTTGGTGCTACTCAAATGCTGGGGGGAAAATGAGGGGATTTATGTTGGCTACAGCTTAGATACTGGACGCAATGTCTATCTGAAACCTGCTCTTGCCAGTCAAGGGGTTAAGGGTTCAGTAACCAATGCGTTAGCGTCGGCTTTTGTTGGTTCGCTGGGTGGTGGTAAATCCTTTGCGAATAACCTTATCGTCTATTATGCGGTGCTTTATGGGGCACAAGCAGTGATTGTAGACCCAAAAGCAGAACGTGGCAGATGGAAAGAAACCTTGCCAGAGATTTCCCATGAAATCAATATCGTCACTCTGACTTCTGATGAGAAAAACAAAGGCTTACTTGACCCTTATGTGATTATGAAAAATCCCAAAGATTCTGAATCACTGGCTATTGATATTCTGACATTCCTTACGGGGATTTCCTCTCGTGATGGGGAACGCTTCCCAATCCTTAGAAAAGCCATTCGTGCAGTAACCAATAGTGAAGTACGAGGGTTGATGAAAGTGATTGAGGAATTACGGGTTGAGAATACGCCACTAAGTACCAGTATAGCCGACCATATCGAAAGTTTTACAGACTATGACTTTGCACATTTATTATTCAGTAATGGTTATGTGGAGCAGTCTATCAGCTTAGAAAAACAACTGAACATTATACAGGTTGCGGACTTGGTACTTCCCGACAAGGAAACTTCCTTTGAGGAATATACCACTATGGAGCTTTTATCCGTTGCTATGCTGATTGTCATTAGTACCTTTGCTTTAGACTTTATCCATACAGACCGAAGCATTTTCAAGATTGTAGATTTAGACGAAGCATGGAGCTTTTTACAGGTAGCACAAGGAAAAACACTATCTATGAAGCTGGTTCGGGCTGGTCGTGCTATGAACGCTGGGGTATATTTCGTGACCCAAAATACAGACGACCTCTTAGATGAAAAACTGAAAAATAACCTCGGCTTAAAATTTGCATTTCGTTCCACTGACCTTAACGAGATTAAAAAGACCTTAGCCTTTTTTGGTGTAGACCCAGAGGACGAAACAATCAGAAGCGATTGCGTGATTTGGAAACGGGCAATGCCTTATCAGTGATTTATATGGTCGTGTCGGTGTGATACAGTTCCACCCTGTATTTGAAGAACTGCTGCATGCCTTTGATACCAGACCACCTGTGCGAAAAGAGGTGTAAATGTGAAACCATCAATAGTAAACAGAATAAAATCAAACTGGACGCTGAAACGTCTAGGTAAAGTGGCAATGACAGTGGCTTTCACACTTGTGATTGCCATTTTTCTTTTAGCCATGCTGGGAACGGTGGTTCAAGCTGCGGGCTTGGTAGATGATACGGTCAATGTGGCAAATGAATACAGCCGATACCCACTTGAAAACTATCAACTGGATTTTTATGTGGATAATAGCTGGGGCTGGCTTCCGTGGAACTGGTCGGACGGGATTGGAAAACAGGTCATGTATGGACTATATGCCATTACCAATTTTTATTTGGACAATCAGTTTGTATGTTTCCAATGCGACAGGTTACTTAGTACAGGAAGCCTATTCCTTAGACTTCATTTCCGCTACAGCAGATTCCATTGGTAAGAATATGCAGACCTTAGCTGGTGTGAGTGCAAACGGATTTTCAACAGAGGGTTTCTATGTTGGATTCCTCTTACTCTTGATTTTGGTTCTTGGGGTTTATGTTGCCTATACGGGACTGATAAAGAGAGAAACCACAAAGGCAATTCATGCCATTATGAATTTTGTGCTGGTGTTTATCCTATCGGCTTCCTTTATTGCCTACGCTCCCGACTACATTAAAAAAATCAATGACTTTTCATCAGACATCAGTAATGCCAGTTTATCACTTGGCACGAAGATTGTCATGCCCCATTCCGATAGTCAAGGCAAGGACAGCGTGGACTTAATCAGAGATAGCCTGTTTTCCATACAGGTTCAGCAACCGTGGCTACTGCTTCAATACAACAGTTCAGACATTGAAAGTATCGGTATTGACCGTGTGGAAAGCCTGCTCTCCACCAGCCCAGATTCCAACAATGGCGAAGACAGAGAAAAAAATTGTTGCGGAAGAAATTGAAGACAGAAGCAATACCAATCTAACCATTACAAAGACCATTAACCGTTTAGGTACAGTCTTCTTCCTATTTGTCTTCAATATTGGGATTTCCATATTTGTATTCCTATTAACAGGAATCATGATTTTCTCGCAGGTACTTTTTATCATCTATGCTATGTTTCTGCCTGTGAGCTTTATTTTAAGCATGATTCCATCATTTGATGGTATGTCAAAACGAGCCATAACAAAGCTCTTTAATACCATTTTGACACGAGCTGGAATCACATTGATTATTACGACAGCATTTAGTATTTCAACCATGCTCTATACCTTATCGGCTGGTTATCCGTTCTTTTTGATTGCTTTTCTACAGATTGTGACCTTTGCAGGAATCTACTTCAAGCTGGGCGATTTAATGAGTATGTTTTCTCTACAGAGTAACGATTCTCAAAGTGTGGGAAGTCGTGTGATGAGAAAACCTCGTATGCTTATGCACGCTCACATGCACCGTCTACAGCGGAAACTTGGACGTTCCATGACTACTCTAGGGGCTGGGTCTGCCATTGTTACAGGTAAAAAAGGACAGTCGGGTTCGGGGAGTTCTGCAAGGACACAAGCAGATCACTCCCGACCAGACGGAAAGGAAAAATCAACACTTGGAAAACGTATCGGTCAAACCATCGGTACAGTAGCTGATACCAAAGACAGAATGGTAGACACTGCTAGTGGTTTGAAAGAACAGGTTAAAGATTTGCCGACCAATGCAAGATATGCAGTATATCAAGGAAAATCCAAAGTAAAAAGAGAATGTCCGTGATTTAACCAGTAGTATTTCTCAAACCAAAGCGGACAGAGCCAGTGGACGCAAGGAACAGCAGGAACAAAGGCGAAAAAACCATTGCGAAGCGTCGCTCTGAAATGGAACAGGTCAAACAGAAAAAACAGCCTGCTTCTTCTGTTCATGAAAGACCGACTACAAGACAAGAACAATATCATGATGAACAGACCTCAAAACAGTCTAATATTCAGACTTCATATAAGGAATCTCAACAAGCCAAACAAGAGCGTCCAGCAGTTAAGTCCGATTTTTCAAGTCCAAAAGTGGAACGCCAAGGCAATACCGTTCAAGAAAAAACCGTTCAAAAGCCAGCAACTTCAACCACTACAGCAGATAGAACTTCACAACGTCCAATCACAAAAGAACGTCCGTCTACTGTTCAAAGAGTACCACTACAAAATACAAGAAGTAGACCACCAATCAAAACCGCCACCATTAAGAAAGTCGGTAAGAAACCATGAAGTTGAAAACTTTAGTGATTGGTGGTTCTGGATTATTCTTGATGGTCTTCTCACTGCTTCTGTTTGTTGCCATTTTATTTTCAGATGAACAGGACAGCGGAATTTCCAATATTCATTATGGAGGTGTGAATGTTTCCGCAGAAGTGCTGGCTCATAAGCCTATGGTAGAAAAATATGCCAAAGAATATGGCGTTGAAGAATATGTCAACATACTTCTTGCGATTATACAGGTGGAATCGGGCGGTACTGCGGAAGATGTTATGCAGTCCTCGGAATCCCTCGGTCTTCCACCTAATTCATTGAGTACAGAAGAATCCATTAAGCAAGGTGTGAAGTATTTCAGTGAATTATTAGCCAGTAGCGAAAGGCTCAGTGTAGATTTAGAATCGGTTATCCAGTCCTACAATTATGGTGGTGGTTTCTTAGGGTATGTGGCTAATCGTGGAAATAAATATACCTTTGAACTGGCTCAAAGTTTCTCAAAAGAGTATTCAGGTGGCGAAAAAGTGTCTTACCCCAATCCCATAGCCATACCTATCAATGGGGGCTGGCGATACAACTATGGCAATATGTTTTATGTGCAACTGGTAACGCAGTATCTTGTCACAACAGAGTTTGATGATGATACGGTACAAGCCATCATGGACGAAGCACTGAAATATGAGGGCTGGCGATACGTTTACGGTGGAGCTTCCCCGACTACTTCTTTTGATTGTAGCGGACTGACACAATGGACGTATGGAAAAGCTGGAATTAACTTACCACGAACCGCACAACAGCAATATGATGTGACCCAGCATATCCCACTATCGGAAGCACAAGCTGGCGATTTGGTTTTCTTTCATTCTACCTATAACGCTGGCTCTTATATTACTCATGTTGGGATATACCTTGCAATAACCGTATGTTTCATGCAGGCGACCCAATCGGTTATGCCGACTTAACAAGCCCCTACTGGCAACAGCATTTAGTGGGAGCAGGACGAATCAAACAATGAGAAAGGAAGATTTAATGATGAAATTTAGAAAAAATCAGAATAAAGAAAAACAGATACCAAAGGAAAAGAAACCTCGTGTCTATAAGGTCAATCCTCATAAAAAGGTTGTGATTGCCTTGTGGGTACTTTTAGGGCTTAGTTTCAGCTTTGCGATATTCAAGCACTTTACAGCTATAGATACTCATACTATTCACGAAACAACTATCATAGAAAAGGAATACGTTGATACTCATCATGTAGAAATTTTGTAGAGAACTTTGCGAAAGTCTACTATTCATGGGAGCAATCCGATAAGTCCATTGATAATCGAATGGAAAGTCTAAAAGGCTATCTGACAGATGAACTTCAAGCTCTCAATGTTGATACAGTACGCAAAGATATTCCTGTATCGTCTTCTGTAAGAGGATTTCAGATATGGACGGTAGAGCCAACTGGCGACAATGAGTTTAATGTAACCTACAGTGTAGACCAGCTCATTACAGAGGGAGAAAATACAAAGACCGTCCACTCTGCTTATATAGTGAGTGTCTATGTAGATGGTTCTGGAAATATGGTACTGGTTAAGAATCCGACCATTACCAACATACCTAAGAAATCAAGTTATAAACCAAAAGCCATTGAAAGTGAGGGGACGGTTGATTCCATTACAACCAATGAAATCAATGAGTTTTTAACGACGTTCTTCAAGCTCTATCCTACAGCGACAGCCAGTGAACTTTCCTACTATGTGAATGAGGGATATTAAAACCAATCGGAAAAGAGTTACATCTTTCAAGAACTGGTAAATCCTATTCACAATCGTAGGATAATCAAGTCACGGTATCGCTGACAGTGGAGTATATCGACCAGCAGACCAAAGCAACGCAGGTATCTCAATTTGATTTGGTACTTGAAAAGAACGGGAGTAATTGGAAGATTGTAAAATAACAAATATTGGTACATGATTACA
>ENA-OPYV01000409-OPYV01000409.1-human-gut-metagenome-genome-assembly--contig:-NODE-409-length-12232-cov-3.663941_pt1 | contig 12232 bp, 15 predicted proteins | sample MGYA00242474_ERZ504485 | MGnify/ENA primary metagenome ERZ504485 (study PRJEB26092, sample SAMD00036263) | human gut metagenome | host: Homo sapiens | study: EMG produced TPA metagenomics assembly of...
GTTCTGCTGTGGATAGTGCGTGTTGGTGTAGGCGACACGTACGAACGCGACGGCGAACTCACGTCACCGGGAATGCCGTGCATGCTCACGCCGCGCCCCATGCGCTCAGTTCCGCCTTGCCCCAAGTGGTCGGCTCCGCCATTTCGTTGCTCACGCACATGTAGTTGCGCAGGTTTTCCATATGGAAGTCGAGGTCGGTTGATTGGTGAGCACATCCACATCGTCATGATGAACATGCATGCCATCAGCCATCTGCTCGATGACGATGCTACGGGTGCCATCGCCAATGAACCAGTGCAGCAAGGACTCCTGCTGGCCGGGCACGACCTGCGAAACGAGCGTCACGTCCTTCAACGCCTCTTCGACTTCGTCGACACTGTCGAAATTGCGTCGCCACCCACAGCGGGAATTCGAAAGTGGCGACGTTTTCGGTTCCCTCGACCGGTTCGTGCGCGAAGGAGGCGTATCCGGGGAAGTTCAATCCGGCGATGGCCAAGCCGTGCTCGTTGGCGCAATCGAAATACATGGGGCGATCGGCCATAACCACGCCCACGCCGATCACCGCATTCGGCTCGCTCTTGCCTTTGGCCCCATACGCATAGTCATACCGGTAGCCTCGCGGAGTGACCAGAATGGTCTCGCCGTAGGAGAAGCTCCAGTCGAGATTACGGCCGAAATATGTGTTTCCCTCATCGTCGGAGAAACGAACACCAGTGCACATATGGACTCCCTTCCATGATTTGCCGTGTTTTTCTTGCTTGCGTGTTCATGGTAAACGCCGTTTGCTGGGAAAATCTTAAGTTTTGCCCGTGGAAGAACCTAGTCTGGATATCTACGCATTCTACGACGACCGTGATCCGCTGGATCCTCGCAACCGATAGCAGAGTCTCCGTCAAACGCGCAAATTCGAGGTCTCCTGCATGCGTGTTAGAGAATAGCCCGCCTCCCGAGTCCCCAAAACACCCACCCGCTGGAACAATCCGTACGCCAACTGCCTTCTTGGCGGGAAGGTTCCCCAGTGGGTGGAAGATTCAGGACGTTACAAGCCGGCCAATGCCAGAAACTTTTTGTCGGACTGGATGCCTTGGGTGAGGAATTTGCCGTCCCTAAACAACGCATACGTGGTGACCGGCGCGGGCGTACGTTGGGCGGTCTCTTTATCGGTGATATGAATCGTTTTGAATGGAATATTGTGCTCTTCCGCCGTTTGCCGCACCCGCGGAACCCAATAGCATGTAAACGGGCATTGATCGGTGTAGTAGAGCACGAACCCGTCTTCGTCCACCGCGGGATGCTTGGCGCATTCCTTGAATTTCGGCAGCTCCGCATTCTCTTCAAAAGGCAGGGCCATGAGATTGATGCCGCAATCAGATATGTCGGTCACTTCGAAACCCTTGTAGGACAGAAACCTCGGATCGGCAAGGAACTCTCGTTTGCGACCCTCGGCTGAGAGAATGCAAATGCCTTTGCGCCCCTGCTCTTTGGCGTCTCGGATGCATTCGCTCAGCAGATTACCGGAATGTCCATGACCTTTCAAAGAACCGGCCACCCATAGACAGTTGATATAGATCCACCCGTCCGCATCGATCGGCACCCATGCGTTTTCCGCCGGAATATATTCGATGAAGCATTTGCCTCGTTCCTCGCTACGATAGAAGACGAGACCTTCGTTGAAACGCTGCTTGAGCCACTCTTTTTTCGCAAGGCTTTGCTTGCCGGACATGGCACAGCAGATATGTTCCTTGTCGATGTTCTCTTCAGTGATGTGGATGTAGCTCATTTTTCCTGCACTTCTGAGTCGGGGATGCTGTATGGGCATCTTCGTTGATTCCTCGAATATGACAAAAGCCCTTGATTTCCAAGGGCTTTCAAATGGCTCCTGCGACTGGGCTTGAACCAGTGACCGTCCGATTAACAGTCGGATGCTCTGCCAACTGAGCTACGCAGGAATGCGCTGTGCACAAGACAAAAATACTACACCAAAACTTGTGGATTTCAAATCTTCAGCGTGTCACATGTGTGTTTCGACTTGCAAAACGTTTCCATACGATGCTTTCGGCCTAATCTTACATGGAGATCTTCGTCAACGGCATGGCCGAATCGATGGCGAAATCCGGGTTTGACGGAGCCACTCCCGCTTCGACCAGGTTGACGCCCAGCATGGCCACCATGGCACCGTTGTCGGTGCACAGTTTGAGCTGCGGCACACGCACCTCTACCCCATGCTCGGCCCCGACTTCCAACAGTTTGGCACGAAGCTGCGAATTCGCGGAGAAGCCACCTCCTACAATCACGTCTTCGAATCGTACTGCTCGCAGCCGCGCATCGCCTTCTTGGCGAGTACAGTCGCCACGGAATCCGCCAGCGACGCGCACACGTCATCGACGGGAATCTCATTGCCTTGCGCCTGCTGTTCCTCGATCCACGCGCGACGGCCGTTTTCACGCCGGAAAAGCTGAAATCGTACGGATGCTGCTGGCCCGCTTTGCCTTGGGTGAGTCCCTGCGGCACTTTGATGGCATGCGGGTCGCCCAACTGCGCATGACGATCGATATGCGGTCCGCCCGGATAGGGGAAACCGAGCAGGCGAGCGACCTTGTCGAAGCATTCGCCGGCCGCATCATCAAGCGTGGTGCCGACCACGTCGATATGACGTGCGACATCCTCAACATGCAGCAAGGACGTGTGTCCGCCGGACACGATCAAGGCGAGCGTGTCTTCGGGGAACGGGCCGAACTGCAACTGTGTGACCGCAATATGCCCGATCACATGGTTGATGCCGTAAATCGGCTTATTCGCCGCCCAGGCAAGCGATTTCGCGCCGGACACGCCAACGGCGAGGCAGCCAGCAAGTCCAGGACCTGCGGACACGGCGATCGCGTCGACGTCAGACAACGTCATGTTCGCATCGGCCAACGCCTTGGAAACGCATGGCACGAACGCTTCGGCGTGGGCGCGTGACGCAATTTCTGGAATCACACCCCCGTAACGCGCGTGCTCATCCATGGAGGATGCGACGACGTGGAAATCAGGGTGCGCCCCTGCACTACCGAGGCCGCGGTCTCGTCGCAGGTGGATTCGATGCCGAGTACGATTGGTCCGCTCATTGCTGCTCCGTTCGCTGCTTTGCTTGCTGTTCCGTTTGGTTGTTCTGTTTATTGTTCCGCTGCTGCGAAGCCGACGATCCTCGGCTCAAGGTCAAGGCTCATGGTGTACGCGTCGATGCCTTCGGGCTGGTAGTAGCGTTTGCGCAATCCCATTTTGGCAAAACCGAACCGTTCGTACAATGCCAAGGCCGGAGTATTGTCGACTCGCACTTCAAGCAACATGCGTTTGGCCCCCCTGCTCACGTGCCCGCGCAATCAACGCCTCCATCAACGAAGCCGCGATTCCCTGCCGTTGGAACCGTCTGCCGACGCCGATCGTCATGATTTCCGCATCGTCGCCGTCATACCAGAAACCGGCATAGCCGCGCACAACGGGCTGTTGTCTAGCAGAATCGCCTGCAACCGATCCAGCAACCGGCTCATCCGCGGCAACGCAACCCACAATCCCGCAATCCGCGGTCTTGCCGTCATCATCAATATCGAACAGATACGTGCGTGCTGGCGCTTGGAATTCCTGGCGAATCGACTGTTCGCTCCACGCTCCCCTGCCGAACAGGTCCGCTTCCAAAGCGGCCATCTGCGGCACTGCGATCTGTTCATCGATGCTTGTATGGTCAACGATCATGCCGTATCGTCACTCCGTGCGTTCCGCGCCGGCATGGTTGAGTACATGCTTCAACGGGTTCGGCACCGACACGTCCGGCCTGCGCAAATACAACGGTTCGACCGGCTCCGGATTCACCAAAGACTGTTGCGAAGTGGCGAAGGCCGCGAATCGTTCCAATCCGGACGCGCCCTCGTCGAGCAGCGCCTGATCGCGCACTTCGCCGCCTTCGGGAAGGCTTGCCCACGATTGCGCGTATTTCGCCGCTCCATGGCCGACGACGTCGACCACATATTCCACGTTCGGATCGGCCTGGCGAAGCCGTTCCAGCACCTCGTTGACACGGTTCGCAATCGATTCGGGATAGTCGATATCCATGTCGATCAGGGTTTCCACACAGCCGTCTTCAACGTTTGCGTCATGGTCTTCGCCTGCGCTGCCACCGGCCTCATAGCCGCTGCCATCCAACAATGTGAAATACAGCTGCTTGCGTCGCGCATCGTTCACGGCGAGCGTCAGATGATGGCGGCCGTCATGCTCCGCGTTGCGCACAAGCACCTGCGGGGAAAGCACATTCTGCCCGATAAGCTGTGCACCGGTGGCGAAGGCGAGCGCTTTGGCTGCAACGATTCCTGCGCGTAGTCCGGTGAAGGGTGCAGGTCCGATGCCTACGATGATGCGGTCGATGTTTTCCGGTTTGAGGCCGGCTTGTTCCACGGTTGTGGCGATGTTCACCTGTAGTTTTTCGACGTGGGTGCGTGAGTCGGTTTCGACGATGGGGTCGTGTCCGACCATGCCGACGGTTGAGCCGTATGAGGTGTCGATCACCAGTGTCTGCATTTTGTGGAAACTCCTTATGCCAAGCTGGGAACTACTGTACAACCGATGCTGGAATCGTGCTTGCTGCTGGTGTTTTAGCGGTTGTTGCGTGTGATGTCGAAGGTTTGCCAGGATGCGCCGACGGGAATGAAGGTTACGGTGCGGGTGCCGTTGCTGGTGAGTTCGTTGTCGGCTCTGCTTGTTTCGTCTGTGCTAACGGTGTTGAGTGGCCGGTCGATGTGGATTTCGAGGCGTTCCGGTGCGAGCGCGGCTGCCATCTGTTCTCCCCATTCCATGAGGATGATGGTGTTGTCGCTGGGGTCTTCGAGTTCTTCGTCGAGTCCGAGGGATTCGAGTTCATCGAGTAGTCGTTCGATGGCATTTTTGGCCTGGGGCGTAGGCGTTGCCGCCGAGTCGGTAGGCGTCGACGTGTATGAGGTGGGCGGAGTTACCGCTGGGGAATTGGCCTTTGAGTTCGCGTGCGATGGTGAAGGTTGGCGAGACGATGGGTTCGCTGATGTTGAGTCCTGCGCCGAAGCCTTGTGCGAAGGTGGTTTTTCCTGCGCCGAGTGGCCCTGAGAGGAGTATGACGTCTCCGCCGTGGGTGAGGTGTGCGACTTGTTTGCCGAGTTCGCGCATGGCTTCGCCGGTTGTCGCTTCGACGGTGACGGTTTTGGCAGTGCCTTCGCTGGTGTTTTCGTTGGCGTCAGTAATGGTTGCCTCGCTCATGTTAGTTGGTTCGTCCTTTGCTGCTGATCAGTTCGATGGATCGTTCTAGCGCGTAGACAGGGTCCGATCCGTTAGTTTTGCTTTGTTCGTCGGCCCATGCGAGCATTTGGATGCATCGTCTCATGCCGTCGGAGGTCCATCCGGAGAGCTGTCTGGTGGCGTTTTTCAGCACCCATGAATTGGTTTTCGCTTCCGCTTCGCTGATGGTGCCGGAGCGTACGGCTGAGGCTTTGGCCATGGTGCGTAGTTTCATGGCGAGCGCTCCGATGAGTGCGATTGGCGCGGTGCCTTGTTCTATTGAGGCGCGCATGGCGATGATGGCGTCGGCGGCACGTCCGGAGAGTGCGAGGTCGGCGACACGGAAGCCGTCTACTTGGGGATTTGCTGTGAGGTATTGGTTGACGCGTTCCAATGTTATGGGATTGTCGTCGAAGTCGAAGCAGAGTTGTCCTGCCATGGCTGCGAGTTCGCCGGTTTTGTCGCCGAGTACGGCCACGAGTTGTTGTGCGGCCATGGGTTCGATGCGTCGGTTGCGTCGTTCGAAGCATTGTATGGTGAAGTTGAGTTTCGCTTCGGCTTTTTTGAGGTCGGCTACGGTTTCTTTGACGGCTCCGGCTTTGGTGAGTTGGTCGATGAGTCGTTTGCCTTTGATGCCGCCTTCGTGTTGGCAGATGACGATGCTGGCTTCGGCTGGATTGTTGACGGCTTGCTTGCAGTAGGCGACCATGGTTTCGCCGAGTTTGTCGTCGGCGTTTTGCAGGTTGGATACGATGACGATTGATCGTTCGGAGAGCAGTGATGGGCTTACCGCTTCGTCGAAGGCGTAATGATCGGCGTTGGTTGCGTCGAGTTCGATGGTTTCCGCGTCGGGGTGTTTGCGTTGCGCTTGGTGGCGCAGGTCGCGTACGGTCTGCTCGTTGAGGTACGGGTCGCCTCCGTAGATGAGGTGGAAGGGCGTTGTTGCGGATGGTTTCGGCATAGTATTCAATCTCGCTGTATCGGTGGACAAGATTCATTCGTTCCATTTCATGGTCTTGAGCGCGTTGTAGGTTCGTTCGCCCCATGCTTTCGCCCGTTCGATCGGATTGTGTATGAGGCGTCGGCCCGGCAGGTTTGGTTCCGTTGTGGTGATGCGGGCGAAGAGTGTTCCGGCGAATCGTGCGGTCGTGTATCCGATGATTTCGACGAGGATGATCAGTAGCGCGCCGCCTGCGTCTCCGGTCCATGGATGGTGGCGTGGTCTCCTGATCCGAGGTTGAGGGCCATGAATTCCATGATGGCGGTGCCCCATGAGGCGAGGCTGGCGAATATGAACCCGAGGCTTGGCAGTATCCATGAGATGGCGAGACTGGCGAGTCCGGCAAGTGTGGAGAATCCCACGAAGGGTGCGACGACCAGATTGGCTGGAATGGAGTAGACCGGCAGTTCTGGTTCGATAAGCACTTGGATCGGCAGGGTGAAGAGTTGCGCGGCGATGGTCATGGCCATGGTTTGCGCGATGAATGCCGGCATGATCGGTGTGAGCCATGCGCCTAACGGTCCTGCGAACAGTACGATGCCAAGTACGGCGGCGCATGACAATGCGAATCCGAAACTGCGTGACATGTGCGGATTGACCATGAGCATGCCCAACGTGGTCCAGCTGAGGGTTGACAGGGCTTGCGTTCTTCGGCCGAGGAACAGGAAGCCCGCTCCCGCCAAACCCATGAGCAGGGCGCGCGACACCGAATCGGATGGGAACACGCACATCGCCAGCATGATGTACGACGCGCCGATGGCGATGGCCGTGACGCGTTTGGGCAGCAGCAGGAACGAGCAGACGGCGCGCACCAGGGTGGCGACGACCGCAAGATGCCCGCCGCTGACCGCCATCAGATGCAGTATGCCCGAACGTTGGAAGGCGTTTTCAAGCAGATTGGCGTATGTGGAATCAATACCCGTGCCCGTCTGGCCATTGCCACTATCTGGAGGAACGTAATCCTGCCCAAGAATACCTAAGGTCAGGCCGGGAACGAGCACTTTCCCTTGGTCGGAAAGCCGTGACGTCTGTTCGAAGACGCCTGCTGCATCATTCCGATCGTGCGCAATGCGAGGTTCGGTCCCCGTATGCGTTCCACGGAGGCGATGTCCGTCAGCCATAGCGGCATGGCACCGTATTGCGATATGGCGAGCGTGCCCCGCATCCGGTATTCGCCGCCTTGTTTGAGCGTGCCGCAGTCCGGCCGGTCCGCATAGACGCGCACCCGCATCATGCTTGGCTGCGTGACCTGGCTTGCCGTGATCGTTGAGATCGTCGCATCAATCTGGCAATCGTTTGCACGTCTGTTCGAATTCACTGCGGGAGATGTCGTACGTACCAGCGTGACAACGTCGCTTTCGCCGTTTCTGGCCGCGTACGAGGCCGCATCCCTCCATTGCAATACGTCGTAGGTCAACGCGGAAGACGCGCATGCCATCGCCGCGACCACGCATACGATAATGCTGAAATGCCATGCCGAGACCGCCCGCCGCACGCCAACCGGCACTCGCAGCATAGGCGATCGCAGGAACGGCAATCCCAATAATCCCAATAATGCCAGCAACGGTACCGCCAATGCCACAACGAGCGGCAGCATGCCGAACCGACCATCCCGTTCGACGCAATAGTCGAATCCCATATGCGTGGCCAAGCTCGCCGCCCACCCGCATAGGGCGGCCGGCAGCAGACGCCAATCCCTGCTCCCCTGCTCCCCATCCCGCCATTCGAACGTGTTTCCTCTCATCGTGCGCACACTTGGTCTCGGAATTTCGCCAGCGTTTTCTCGCCGATGCCTTTGACTTCCAACAGTTGGTCGACATTGTCGAAACGGCCGATCTGATTGCGATAATCGATGATGCGTTGCGCGGTCACGGGGCCGACGCCTTTCAAGGTCTGCAGTTCGTCGGATCCTGCGGTGTTGATGTTCAGCAGACCGTCAGCCGGATCGGCGGGCTCCGCTGGTCCGGATGTTGGTTCGCTCTGGCTGTCGGGTTCCGTGGATGGCTGCTGGCTTGGTGTTGTTTGCGTGGACGCCGTCTTGTCTTTCTCGGTTCCGTTCGCCTTCGATTGTTCGGATTGGGTGATCTGCGATTGTTGGAGCGCACTGTAGTGGACGGCCTGTTGGATGAGCATGGTCAGGCTTGCGCAGAGCGCGCACGACAGGGTGAGTATGGCGATGACCGCGTGGATTGGTTGGAAGACGAGTCGTGGACGGTCGCGTTTTGGGCCGGTCCTGTTCAGTCGGTTTGTCGGAAGCTTGACGCCGGCCAGATCCCGCAATGTGGGTTTTGCGGGTTCAGGCGATTGTTCAGTTGTCGCGATTGCAGTGGACGTTTCAGCCGCTGCGGAAATCTCGGATATTGAGGTTGTTTCGGATATCGCGGGAACAGCATGTTCGTTGCGAACGTTCTGCCCGCGCGCGTTCTTTCCACGTGTTTCGGGCATGCCAAGTCCGCGCAGCCGTTGCGCGGACTGCGATGCGGTTTCGGCTTGCCTGTTGCGCCTGCCCGGCGGGGTAACGATAATGCCCATGCATCCAAAGTGGAGGATGCATGGGCATGTTGTCCAGTCGAAACGGCCCCTGTGGTCGAAGGATGGGAGTTATCCACATGTTCGGCGTGTCGCCTTATGCGGAAACGGTTCCCACCCTGTTGGAAGCCTCGTCAAAGGTCTCGCCAGAAGCCGTTGGATCCGTTTTTCGAAATATCATTCCGCAGGAACGATGGACACGATCTTCGGAGCCTTGACGATGACCTTGCGCGGTTCCTTGCCGCCCAGACGATCGGCGACGGCTTCCAACGCCATCTTCTCAAGTTCCTTAGGATCGATGTCGGGCGAGACCTCGAGCTTGGCGCGCACCTTGCCCTTGATCTGCACGACCGCGGTGACGGCGTCCTGGCCGACATAGCGTTCGTCGGCCTTCGGCCATTCGGCGTGGGCCAACGATTCGCCGTGTCCGAGCTTGTTCCACAGTTCCTCGCAGATGTGCGGAGCGATCGGGGAAAGCATCAGAATCAACGGTTCGACGGCCGCGCGCGGCACTTCGTTGAGGCTGGTCAGATGGTTGTTGAGCACGATGAGCTTGGCGATGGCCGTGTTAGGACGCATCGCTTCCATTTCCACGGTCACGTCGGCGATCGTGTTGTTCAGCAGCTTCAGCGTCTTCGTGTCGAGCTTACCATCGGTGACGCGCACTTCGCCGGTGTTCTCGTCGACGACGTTGCGCCACAGGCGCTGCAGGAAGCGCATGGATCCGACCACGTTGCGCGTGTTCCACGGACGGGATTCGGCCAGCGGGCCCATGCCCATCTCGTACAGGCGGAAGGTGTCCGCGCCGTAGTTCTCATACATGTCGTCAGGCGTGATGATGTTCTTCAGGCTCTTGCCCATCTTGCCAAACTCGCGGTTGGCGTGCTCTCCGTTCCAGGTGAAGGTCGGCTCTCCGTTGGCGTCGGCCGGGCCTTCCACCACTTCGGCGGCCGGCACGTACTGGCCACGGTCGTCGGTGTAGGCGTATGCCTGGATCATGCCCTGGTTGAACAGCTTGTGGAACGGTTCCGCGGAATCCACGAAGCCGAGGTCGAAGAGCACCTTGTGCCAGAAGCGGGAGTACAGCAAGTGCAGCACGGCGTGCTCCACGCCACCGATGTACAGGTCCACGCCGCCGGACTTGCCAGTGGTCTCGTTGTGGTTCGGGCCCATCCAGTAGTCGAACTCGCTCTTCTCCACCATGTGTTCGGTGTCGGTCGGGTCGAGGTAGCGCATGTAGTACCAGCAGGATCCGGCCCAGTTCGGCATGGTGTTGGTGTCGCGGTAGTAGGTCTTCCTGCCGTCGCCCAAGTCGAGTTCGACCTTCACCCAATCCTCGTTGCGGCTCAGCGGCGCTTCAGGATTGGATTCGGCGTCTTCCGGATCGAAAGTCTTCGGGCTGTAGTCCGGCACGTCCGGCAGGTTGATCGGCAGCTGGTCGTCCGGCAACAGATGCGGGGTGCCATCTTCGCCGTAGACGATCGGGAACGGCTCGCCCCAGTAACGCTGGCGGCTGAACAGCCAGTCGCGCAGACGGTAGCTGACCGTGCCCTTGCCGACACCAGCTTCTTCCAGCCATGCGTTCACCTTGTCGATGGCTTCGTCCACGCGCAGTCCATTGAGGCTCAACGCGTCGCCCTTGGCACGGGTGGCGTCCACAGCGGAGTTGATGACGATGCCGTCGTGGGAGACGAACGGAGCCTTGCCCTCATAGTTGGCCAGATCGTCGCCGGATTCCGGCAGCGGCTGCACGGTGTAGGTGACCGGCAGACCGAACTTGACCGCGAAATCGTAATCACGCTGGTCGCCACCCGGCACGGCCATGATGGCGCCGGTGCCGTAATCCATAAGCACATAGTCTGCGGTGAACAGCGGCAGCTTGGCTCCGGTGATCGGGTTGATGGCGTACAGGCCGGTGAACAGGCCGGTCTTCTCGCCCGCCTCGTCCACACGGTCCTTGGCGGTCTTGGATTCCGCGGCCATACGGTAGGCCTTCACAGCCTCGACCGGAGTGGCGTAGCCGCCCTTCCAGTCTTCCGGAGTCTCGGACGGCCATTCGGCGGGAACATACTCGAGCAGATGATGCTCCGGGGAGACCACGGCGAACGTGGTGCCGAACAGGGTATCGGGACGGGTGGTGTAGATCTCCATGTCCTTGACGCCGTTCGGGGTTTCGACGTCGAAATGCACGGAAGCGCCGTGGGATTCGCCGATCCAGTTGCGCTGCATGAGCTTGACCTTTTCCGGCCAGTCGATGCCGTCAAGATCTTCGATCAGACGGTGGCCGTATGCGGTGATGCGCATGGACCACTGGCGCAGCTCACGCTGGAACACCGGGAAGTTACCGCGTTCGGACTTGCCTTCGGCGGTGACCTCCTCGTTGGCGAGCACCGTGCCCAGGCCCGGGCACCAGTTCACCGGAGACTTGGAGATGTATGCCAGGCGGAAGTCGTTGAGCACGTCGGCCTGCTCGGCTTCGGTCAGATCATTCCACTGCTTGCCTGCGAATCCCGGAATCTCACGCTCGCCGGATTCGAACTGCTCCACCAGCGTGCTGATCGGGCGTGCGCAGCCCTTGGAGCCAGACGGGTTGGTGGCATCCTCGTCGTACCCAGGAATCGTAGATGCGGGAGAAGATCCACTGGGTCCAACGCACATAGCCCGGGTCAATGGTGGCGAAGGAGCGGCGGTTGTCGAAGCTCAGGCCCATACGATGCAGCTGGCGGCGCATGTTGGCGATGTTCTGCTCGGTGGTGATGCGCGGATGCTGGCCGGTCTGGACTGCATATTGCTCAGCCGGCAGACCGAAGGCGCGTAGCCCATGGCGTGCAACACGTTCTCGCCCTTCATGCGGTGGTAGCGGCTGACCACATCGGTGGCGAGGTAGCCGAGCGGATGGCCCACATGCAGGCCCTTGCCCGACGGGTACGGGAACATATCCATGGCGAAGTACGACGGGCGTCCTTCGGCGTTGCGACCCTTGCCGTCCTTCAGATCGCCATTGACGTTGGCGGCCCAGAAGGTGCCTTCGTCATCCCAAATCTTCTGCCATTTTTCCTCAATGCCCTGAGCCAAATCCGCGTTGTAACGGAACGACGGTTCGGCTGGTTCGTTCGACTGCGTCTGCGCGCTTTTCTCAATGTCACTCATAATGCATGAAACTAGCCGCGCAACTGGACACTTCGCAAGGCGTCAATCATTATGCAAGAAGCGTTTTGCAAAGCGTCACGCAAGGCGGGGGCCGTCAGCCTTCCGACGCTGCCGAGAGCGTTATCGCGGGGAGGGTTGAGCGACATGTCGGGGAACGTAGCCGATCGACTGTTTCATCTTGTCTATGGCCTGCTTCCACGAGCCGTCGTCCATCATGGACTGGCAATGCGGCGCGATCTGTTTGGCCAGCGTGGATTGGCCGGATTTGACCGCGAT
>ENA-OPYV01000410-OPYV01000410.1-human-gut-metagenome-genome-assembly--contig:-NODE-410-length-12228-cov-1.629369_pt1 | contig 12228 bp, 20 predicted proteins | sample MGYA00242474_ERZ504485 | MGnify/ENA primary metagenome ERZ504485 (study PRJEB26092, sample SAMD00036263) | human gut metagenome | host: Homo sapiens | study: EMG produced TPA metagenomics assembly of...
CCGCCCGACCGCCGATTACGCCACCGATCAGACCGATGATGGCGGAATTCCTTCAGAATGATGGCATTCAACATGCCGCGCGTGGCGCCCATGATGCGCAGGGACGCGAATTCGCGTTTGCGTTCGTTCACCGACGAGGCGAATACGGCGAGCAGCACAATCACGCCCATTACCCAGATCACCGCCACGAAAATCTTGAGGTAGGTGACAAGCGCGGTCAGCGAAGTTCTGGTGTTGGCGGTGATGCCGCCGGGGTATACGTACCCCAAATCGGCGAATCGGGAATCAAGACGCTTGATGTTCTCAGCTACGGTCTGCGCTTCGTACCCCTGCTGCGTCTTAATCATCACGGTGGAGACGGCTTTGCCGGCATATTCGGCGGACATGACCTGCTTGGAGACCTTGGCCGAGGCGGCGACCATGTCGGGCACGGTGTTTTGGTTGATGAACACCGAGTTGTCGAGGCTGGTGCCGGTGTTGGCGAGCTGGGCGACGACCGGCCATGAACGGCCGTAGAGTTCGATGGTGCCGTCGGTGGACACGTTGACGTTTGCGCCTGCAATCATCTGACCGTCTTCAAGGGGGCCTTCGAACTGGGAGGCGACCCATGGTTCGATGACGAAGTCAGTGTCCGGGTCGTAACCGATGATCTGCAGCTTTTCGGCACAGCAGGCGGCGGCCAGCGATGATATATAGGTCTGTTCGGTGGCCTGTGCGATGCCGTCGGCCTGCATGACCTCGTCGGCGATGTCTTTGGTGAAATAGAAAGTGCTGGGGATTGCCGTTGGTGAGCAGCGCTTCGGCCTTCTGCACGGTGTTTTGCGGCACGACCATGAGGTCGGCGCCCAGGCGCTTTTCCATACTGGTCATGCCAGTGTTGAGGTTCATGGTCAGCATGGTGCCGCCGAAGAATGTCAGCGCGAGGATGGTGACGACGGCGAGCAGTGCGCCGGTGCGGAACGGCTTGCGTTTGAGGTTTTCAATCGGAAGGCCGCGCAATGCGATATGGGATGGCACGATGAATCCTTATGTTGCTTATAGTGCGGTTGCAATAAGCGAGGCCGGAGTCCAGCGTTCGGAATGGCTGGGCTCCGGCCGTCTGCTCGATCAGTTGCGCTTGGCGGCGCGAGAGTCGAGCCAGATGGCGATGGCCGCGAACACGATGGTGAGCACGCCGAGCACGATGAGCGTGGGCAGCATAACCATGCGACAGTGCATCATCGCGCCCTTGCAGATGCCGATCAGAAAGGTGGGTACGGCGAGTAGTAGCAGGGCGTCGGCTGCGGCGGCGATATTGAGGCCGATGCGAATCTGCGGGGCGACGAACAAAGCCACGACGCCGAACACGAGGATGACGACGCCGATGCCGGTGGCCGCCTGCTGCGAGTAGTGGCAGGCACCCGGCATGTCATGGCCGGTGCAGGCGTGCGCAAAGGTCTGGGGCGCGATGGTGATCAGCGCGCCGAACAGAATATTGGGCACGGATGCAAACAGCTTGTTCTTCATAACTACTTTTTCCTCTCCCCTGTTCCCAGGCTCGTAGGCACAACCTCCGCATTATGCCCACACTGTGATGAAGAACACAAGTCTTGTTTTTGCGAATTTATTTGGTATATAACTCAGCCCCTCGTCAGAGGGGCCAATTTATCTACAACTTCTCAATCGGCGCTACGCGGAGCATGAGGCGTTTGCGCCGGCGGAGCCGAAGTCCACGGTGATTACCGAATTGCGGCCCTTGTCTTGTGCGTCGGTGACCTTGCCGAGACCGTACTGGTCGTGGCTGATCATGTCGCCCACGGCGAAGTCGGCGATATTCAGGCCATTGTCCTTGGTGAGCTTCGAGCTAGGCACGGGCAGAGCCGGTCGAAATCGGATTCGGTGCGGTACGGCGCGTGGTGACCTTGCCGCCACGGGTGCCACCATATGAACCGGACGAAGAACCGGAACGGGAACGCGACCCGTAGGACGACCTCGAACCGGAGCCTGAAGAACCATAGGACGAACCCGAACGGAGCGGGAACCATAGGAGGACGAGCCGGAGCGGGAACCATACGACGATGAACGGGAACCATACGACGAAGAGCCGGAACCCGAGCCATACGACGACCCATACCGCGACCGCGACCCATAGGACGAACCCGAACCGGACGAACCACGCGAGCCGAACGTCGACGACCCGCCAAACGCGGCGCCGCCGAAATCGTCATCATCCCAGCCGCCCAAATCGTCGGCGAATCCATCGGTCTCCCAGCTGGCGCGCATACGCTCCACGCCGGCTTCACGGCGTTTCCCAATCAATCAGCGAATCCGGAATCTCGTCGAGGAACTGGCTGGGCATCATATCGGCGGCCTGGCCCCACTGGGAGCGGACGGCGGCGCGCGTGACATACAGTCGCTGCTTGGCGCGCGTGATGCCCACATAGGCGAGTCGGCGTTCCTCCTGCAGTTCAGTGGTGTCTTCCATCGAACGCGAATGCGGGAAGGTGCCCTGTTCCATGCCGGTCAGGAACACCACCGGGTATTCGAGGCCCTTGGCGGTGTGCAAGGTCATAAGCGTCACCTTGCCGGAGTCCTCCGCCTCGCCGGGTAGTTGGTCGGAGTCGGCCACAAGCGCGGTGGTCTCCAGGAATGCGGACAACGTGGCGTCAGGCGTGTTCTGTTCGAATTCGGCGGCAGTGGACTGCAGCTGGGAGAGGTTCTCCAGACGGGAGGCGTCCTGCGGGTCCACGGATTTCTCGAGTTCGGCCCTTAAGCCCGACTTCTCCAATACTTCGGCCACGATCTCGCTGGGCTTGGAGTCGTGCGCGCGCGTGAACTGCGAGAGCGCGCCCATCAGATCGCGGAATGCTCGTAGCGAGGTGGCGGTGCGTGTCGGCACCTCGATCTCATCCAAGTGCATGAGTGCGTAGAAGAAGCTGGTGCCATGCTCGCGCGCGTAGGCGAGCAGCACGCCTTCGGCGCGGTCGCCAAGCCCACGCTTGGGCACGTTGAGAATACGGCGTAGATTCACATCGTCGTCCGGATTGACGAGCGCCTGCAAATAGGCCAGCGCATCCTTGATTTCGCGACGTTCGTAGAACTTGGTGCCGCCGACGAGCTGATACGGCTGATTCGTGTTGATCAGCGCCTCTTCGAGCGAGCGGGATTGGGCGTTGGCGCGGTACATGATCGCCATGTCGGAGTAGGCGATGCCCGCTTCGGCGTGCAGGCGCGCGATTTCGGTGGCCACCCACTGGGCCTCCTGCTGGGCGTTGTCCGCCGCGTAGCGACGATCGGCTCGCCCTTGCCGAGCGCGGTCCACAGTTTCTTGGGCTTGCGGCCCTCGTTGTTGCTGATCACCGCGTTGGCCGCATCCAGAATGGTCTGCGTCGAACGGTAGTTCTGTTCGAGCATGATGGTCTTGGCGTTCGGGAAGTCCTGCTCGAAGTCCTGAATGTTGCGGATGTCGGCACCACGGAACGCGTAGATGGACTGGTCGGAATCGCCCACCACGTGATCCAGGCGGGGCCGGACTTGCCGGCGTAGGCGCGCCCGGGATGGCCTTCTCCCCCGTGTCCACGCCGGCCAGCTCGCGCACGAGCACGTACTGGGCGTGGTTGGTGTCCTGATACTCGTCGACCAGAATGTAACGGAAGCGGTGATGGTAGTACTCGGCGACGGCCGGGTCAGTGCGCAGCAACTCGACCGTGCGGCCGATCAGATCGTCGAAGTCGACGGCGTTGGCCAGGGCCAAGCGATGCTCGTATTCGGCATAGATCACCGCGTAGATGGCTTCAAGGTCGCCCACCGTGCCGAAACTGGTAGCCGCGCTGGCCGGGCGTGAAGTCGGGCGCGTGAACGGCGAGGTTTTCCTTCCAACCGGTCAGATTGTTCTTGAGGTCGGAGATATGGCCGAGAATCGAGCGTGGAGTGTAGCGCTTGATGTCGAGGTTGAATTCGGTGGCGATGATTTTGACGAGTCGCTCGGAGTCGGCGGAATCGTAGATGGAGAAGCCGGACTTGAGTCCGATGGACTTGCCGTCGCGCCTCAGAATGCGCACGCAGGCGGAGTGGAAGGTGGAGACCCACATGCGCTGGGCCACCGGGCCGATCAGCGAGCCGAGTCTTTCGCGCATTTCGGCGGCGGCCTTGTTGGTGAAGGTGATGGCTAGAATCTGGCTCGGCCATGCGCCGAACTGGCTCAAGATCCAGGCGATGCGGCGGGTCAGCACGCGGGTTTTGCCGGAGCCTGCACCGGCTCCGATCAGCAGCGCCTGACCGCGGTATTGCACGGCTTCCGCCTGCTGCGGGTTCAGGTCGCCCACGAGTTCCTGTGCGCTGCGTGCGATGACTTCCGGCTCGTCGTACACTGTTGCCTCCCTTTGAATCGCGACATTCATGTTTACCACATGCACGGGTCAGCGCAGGACAACGTACACTTACGAGTATCCATATCATTCACTGACATACAACAATGGGAGGTTCAATGCAGGAACTTGAGGAGCGAATCCAAAGCGAGGGAACGGTGAAGGCGGGTAATGTGCTCAAGGTGGACGCGTTTCTGAACCACCAGTGCGACGTACGCCTGTTCGACCGCATGGGTTCGGCATGGGCCGCTCATTTCGCCGGCAAGCACATCACCAAGATTCTGACCATCGAGGCGTCCGGCATCGGCATTGCGTGTGTGGCGGCCCAGCATTTCGGCAATGTCCCGGTGGTGTTCGCCAAGAAGGCGCAGTCCATCAATCTTGACGGCGACCAGTACACCACCACGGTCTATTCCTTCACCAAGCAGAAGGAGTTCCCGGTGATCGTGGCCAAGAAGTATCTGACGCCGGCGACCATGTGCTGCTTATTGACGATTTTCTGGCCAACGGCAAGGCGTTGCGCGGTCTGATCGATCTGTGCGAAGCAGCCGGTGCCACGGTCGAGGGCATTGGCATCGCCGTGGAGAAGGGCTTCCAGGGCGGCGGTGACGCGCTGCGCGCTGAAGGCTACGATGTGGATTCGCTGGCCATCGTCGAGTCCATGAATCCCGAGACCGGCGAAATCACATTTAGGCACTGAGCACATTGGCTGCTCCCGCCGGCGGGAGCAACAGAGAGAAGAAGAGAATCATGTCAGAGAAGAAAACCAATCATTCCGTATCCTTTGAGGCGTTGTCTTCGCTGGACGCGCCAGTATCCTTCTGGAAGGGCATTCCGTTCGGCCTGCAGCACGTCATGGCCATGTTCGTGGCGAACTCGCCCCGATCTTCATCGTCGCCTCGGCCGCGAAGATGACCCCGGCCCAATCGGCCACCATCATCCAGTCCGGCCTGCTGGTTCGCGGGCCTGGGCACTTGCCTGCAACTGTACGCGCGTGGCTCATCGGCTCGCGACTTCCGATGGTCACCGGCATCTCCTTCACCTACGTGGCGGCCGCCGTGGCGATCTGCGCGGACAAGGGCTATGGCGCGGTGGTCGGCGCGGTAATGGTCGGCGGTCTGCTGGAACTTGTGCTGGGTTTGACGGCCAAGTATTGGCGTCGGTTCGTGCCGCCCATCGTCTCCGCCATCGTGGTCACGTCGATCGGCTTCTCGCTGCTCAACGTGGGTGCCACGAGCTTCGGCGGCGGCAGCGGAGCCAAGGACTTCGGTTCCTGGCAGAACCTGACGCTCGGGCTTATATCTTTGGTTGCCTGCCTGGCGTTCCAGCTGTTGATGAAGGGCACGGCCAAGCAGCTGTCCGTGCTGTTCGGTCTGGTGGTCGGCTATGTGGCGGCTATCTGCATGGGCAAGGTCGATTTCTCCGGTTTCCAGAACCTCGCCATCGTGTCCGTGCCGCAGTTCATGCCGTTCAAGCCTGAGTTCGACTGGGGCTCGATCATCTCCATCGGTCTGCTCTACGTCGTCTCCTCGGTCGAGGTGCTGGGTGACACCGCCGCGCTGACCAAGGTGGGCCTGAACCGTACGCCCACCGAACGCGAGACCGCGGGCGCCATCGCCGGCGACGGCCTGATCTCCACCGTATCCGGGCCTGTTCGGCTGTCTGCCGCTGACCTCGTTCGCACAGAACATCGGATTGGTGGCCATGACCAAGGTCGTCAACCGCAAGGTGATTCTCTCCGGCGGACTGATTCTGGTGCTGGCGAGCTTCGTGCCGGCCATCGCCGAGGTGTTCAACTCGCTGCCGCAGGCGGTGCTCGGCGGCTGCACGATCATGATGTTCGGCAACATCATTCTTTCGGGCTTCCAGATGATTGCCGAGGCGGGCTTCACGCAGCGCAACATCACGATTGCGGCGCTTTCGCTGACCATCGGCATCGGCTTCACCCAGGTGAGCGACATCTTCACGCAGTTCCCGGCACTGTTCCAACAAATCTTCGCCTCGAACTGCATCGCCGTGGCGTTCGTGGTGGCCGTGATCCTGAACACCGTGCTGCCCAGCGAGGAGCACTTCCTCCTCTGCGCCCAACGGAGGCACCGGCCGCGGACGCCGAGTGATAACAACGCAACATATCAGCTGCGCATAATCACATGATGATGCCCTATCGTCTTGCAGGATGATAGGGCATCATTGATTTTGGGAGAGACTACAAGTTGAACCATGAGTTCGAGCCGGTGGCGTGTCGATCAATCGTCATCTTCCCATTCGAGGATGTCTCCGGGTTGGCAGTCGAGTGCCTTGCAGATGGCGTCCAACGTGGTGAAGCGGACGGCTTTGGCACGTCCGTTCTTCAGAATGGACACGTTGGCGGGAGTGATGCCAATTTGTTCGGCGAGCTCGCCGACGCAATCTTGCGTTTGGCCATCATGACGTCGAGATTGATGCGAATCGTCATCTCAAATCACCTGCTCGAGTTCGCGCCCGAGCCGGACAAGGAGAACAGTTTCCATACGGCCACGAACGCCGCTTCGATGCAGAACAGGAACAGCACGCCCATAATGAGATATGGCCAGTGCATCGACGTCTGGCTCGGGTAGAGGCCGGCCAGCGCGCCGCTCAATCCCCGGTACGGCGAATAGTTGGCCCCATAGGCAGGCCAGCCAGACCAGAATCACGATGGCTTTCACGCGAGCAACACCCATCGGTTCATGTAGTTTTTCATAGCCCGGTCCTTTCAGGTGCCGACGTTTTTTGGCGACACCGCGAACATCGATATGACTATATCGAAAAACGATATACCTTGCAAGGCGTATTGCGTCAACCGGCATTGGTCGCTCGTATACATATAGGCTTCGGCAGACTGTCAGCAGACCGTCAGCTCAACGGAGCGAACGCCATATGAGCCACCCATTCGCGCACGAGCGTGATGACGGCTTCGGGTTGGTCGATGTGCGCGTTGTGACCGGCATTGTCCAGCGTCACGAAGGTGGCGTTGGGATAGTGCGGCAACAGGGCTTGCTGATCTTCGTATCCGACGATCTGGTCTTGCTTGCCGGTGACGATGAGCACCGGACCCGCATATGTGCCGAGCATTTCCTCGGGATTATCGGCCAGCCAATAGCGCTGATCCAGTCGTTCGCATGCCGCACGGTCGCACAACGCCACGCCGGGGCAGGATGAACCGTTGGTAGCGTCGCCACGCGTCGAATGACTGGTTGACGCCCATGGTAATGAAATCGAACACCTGTTCCTGCGGCAAGGAGTGCGTCAGCTTGGGATTGGGCTGTGCAACCACATGTTCGGCCACATGCCGGCCGGCATGCTGCGGGTCCACGACCGGCGCGATCAATACCATACCGGCCACTCGGCGAGGTTCGCGCGCAATACTTCGCGGACAAGCGCACCGCCCATCGAGTTGCCGACCATGGCGAATGGAGCCGCTTTACCGACAAGACCGTCAATGGCCGTTTGCAGCCAATCCGCCATTTCCGGCAGCCCGCAGGCATGCTCGGGCAATGCCGGCGTACGGCCGAAACCGGGCAGATCCAGATATATACGGCGAATTGAATCATTGCCGTCAAACGCCTTGTCGAGCATCATCAGCGAACGATGGTCCACACCCATGCCATGCACGAACACGACGGGCAATCCATCATCATTGCCCTCAATCGCGCAGTACGGCTGCAATTGCGCCATGTGTTCCTCTCCTTCAACCCGGTACAAATCGCCTTTCACACAATAGCGGCAGCAGCTCCCTTGGTGTCGGAGCAATCCCGACCGCCATTCTCGGTTTCGAGGGGCTGATTTGCGCGGATGTCATGAAGCGTGAAGACTTGTCACAAAGTCGCGTGATGACGCAGCCGCCGTTCAGGTGGATATGCCACGCTGTCATGATGACGGCCGAGCCGGAACACGGCAAATCCCGCATGCTGCATAGGCCAGCCGGTCACGGTCAGCCATGACACCGAAATATTGGAGGCGCAATGGGACAACAGGTGCGGTACGGCAGACGCCGCTCCCATGGCGCGGGCGCGCTGATTGCAGCCGTCATACTTGTTGTTGCGGCGCTGATCGCGGCATGGACGCTGCTGCCACGCTATTCACGCCTCGCGAGACCGCGCGCACGGCCGAGGAAGCATATTGCGCGGCGGTGTCGTCCGACGGAGCCCGCCGCACCTTGACGCCTGATCAGCGAGAACGCGGCGCTGATTGCGAACATCGCCGTCACGCGCGGACTGCCGGATCACGCGGCGACGGTGGCCATCGCCACGGCCATGCAGGAGTCGAGGCTGACGAATCTGGACTACGGCGACTTGGATTCGCTCGGCCTGTTCCAACAGCGGCCCAGCCAAGCTGGGGCACGGCGGAGCAGGTGTCCGACATGACCTATGCGACAAACATCTTCTACGATCATCTGCTGCAGGTGCCGGATTGGGAGACGATTCCGGTGGAGGCGCCGCGCAGGAGGTGCAGCGCTCAGGCTACCCGGAACTATATGCCGCATGGGATGCGATGGCACGCGCTTGGGCCTCGGGGCTGACCGGTGAACGGTCGGCGGGCGTCACGTGCGCGTTGGAGCCAGCAACCTCCTCGGACGCGGACGGGTTGGTTGCCGCCATAGGAGGTACACTGCCGAATGTCAATGTCTCGGTTGTGCCCCCAAATGGCAAAACCGGCACGAACAACGGCGCTGCGACCAATACGGCCAGCACAACGTTGACGATCACGCTGCCGGACGGCCTGTCCGCCGACAACCGCACTCGACTTTGCTGGCAGACGGCAGGCTGGCTGGTCACGCATGCACGTCAATACGGCATTGACGCACTGCACGCGGACGGCATGGATTGGAACCGCAAAGCCGGCACATGGATCGGCACCGAAACCGCCGAGCAGACCATCACCTTCACGCTTGCGTGATGTGACCTATACCGCCGTTGCGACCACAAATCCGACTGGTTGGAGCCTACGCCGTCGATGCCGCCTGAGGCACGATACGGATATGTTTTTACTCGTTCGAATGAGCCCAATCCACGACGGCTTCGATGTTATTGCCATCCGGGTCCAGCACGAATGCGGAGTAATAGCCGGGATGGTACGGGCGCGGACCGGGAGCGCCGTTGTCTCGGCCGCCGGCGGCGAGCGCGGCTGCATGGAACGCCTGCACGGCTTGCTGACTGTCAGCCAAGAACGCGATGTGTGTGACCGGCGTGACCGGCGAAGCCTCCGCCTCCAGCCCTTCAATCGGTGACACGTAGAAATCGGAGTGCAGGGTTCCGTCATCCACGCCGAATCCGAGCGTAGGCTCATGATGCGCCTTGACGATATAGCCGAGCGGTGCGAGCGCTGTTTGTAGAATGTGATGCTACGGTCGATGTCTTTCACGTGCAACGTCAGATGGTCCAGCATGGTCTTGGTCGCCCTCCCCTAGTTCTTGTATTCGATTGCTGCTTGCAGTGTAAGCCCGAACGTTTCCCACAGGGCCGCGCATGGCTATGATGAGAGCAATCGCACGTCGAGTTCGAGACAATATTCAAAACGAATCCAAGGCAATAAGGGGAATGACGATGACCAAGGCACTGATTGTGGTGGATGTGCAGCCGACGTCTGTGAAAGCGGCGAACTGGGTGTCGCAGGCGGCAACGCGGTCGCCGAGCGGATTGCCGATTATGTGAACGCGCATCGCAGCGAGTACGCGTATATCGCAACCACGCAGGACTGGCATATCGAGCCGGGCGCGCACTGGTCGGCGGAGCCGGATTTCGTGGACACGTGGCCGAAGCATGGTGCGGCCGGCACGCTGAACGCCGAATTGCATCCGGCGATCAAGGCGCTGAATATCGAGCATCATTTCAAGAAGGGCCAGTATTCGGCGGCATATTCCGGTTTTGAGGGTATCGAGGACAATACCGACCGTATCCAGACCCGCGAGGAGGTCGAGGCCGAGCAATCCGCCGGCAAGACGCTGGCCAACGCGCTGAAGGCCGCCGGCGTGAGTCGCGTGGATGTGGTGGGCATCGCCGAATCGCATTGTGTCAAGGACACCGCGCTCGATGCCAAGAAGCTCGGCTTCGAGGTCACCGTGTTCGAGGATCTGACCGTGCCGGTCAGCGAGGAACTTGGTGTTGCGGCCCGCAAGCAGATGGCTGCGGGCGGCATCACATTGGCTGAGTCCCGCTGATCGGGCCGGATATACCCAGAGCGAAGCACACAGCCGTAGCATCAATCACGCGCAAGATTCCCACGCCACCCAACATAGCCCGCCCGCCTCGACCGGCCGATATCATCGGCGAACACGCGGAACCGAACCCTACATCGACGTTCGTTTCGTCTGGTTTGGCCCATGAATTCTGCATGAATTGGGGTGAACTGGCGGGGCTGGAGGCGAGCGGGCGGCGGATTATGGGGCACAATGGTTTCAAGGAGGCCGCCATGGTCGATGACTATACTGCCAAAATGACTGAGCTGATCGAACTCATGCGTCTGATCGGCAACGATACGCAACAGTGCGAGGTCAAGGAATGCAAGCGCAAGATCTCCTCGACCATCACCGATACGCTGTCCGCGTTCTCCAATGGCTCCGGCGGCTGGATTATCCTGGGCCTGTCCGAAAAGAACGGGTTCAGCGCCGGTCGAAGGGATTCGACGCGCGCGCATGCAGGAGGCGCTGAGCCAGGCGTGCGAGAAGATGACGCCGGTGGTGCGGCCCGTGATCGTCACCTGCCCGTTCGAAGGCGCGAATCTGGTGTTCGCGCGCATCGACGAGATGCTGCCGCGCGACAAGCCCTGCTTCACCACCGCGCTCGGACCGCACGGCGGCTCGTTCATCCGTACCGGCGACGCGACCGGCGCATGACCTCCTATGAGGTCGACCGGCTCATCGAGGAGCATCTGCAGCCCACATACGATCTGGATATCGTGCCCGACGCCACGACCGATGACCTCGACCCGCAGCTTGTTGCCGGACTGTTGGCACGCGTGCGCGAACAGCATCCGCGCGTGTTCGCCGACCGAGACGGCATCGATGTGCTGCTGGATCTGCAGGTGTTGCGCCATGATGATTCCGACGAGTCGGAGGTCGGCGGAATCCTGCGCCCCACCTTGGCCGGACTGCTGGCGTTGGGCCGCTATCCGCAGAAGTTCTATCCGCGGCTCGGCATTTCGATTGCCGTGTTTCCGGGGACGAGCCGGGACGATGTGTTCCGGGGTGACGAACGATTGGTCGCCTCGAAGTCGGTGGTCGGTTCGATTCCGGTGATGATCGACGATGCGGTCGACTCGTTGATGCGTTGGATTGGCGCGAAGAAGCCCGACTATCCGCCGCTCGTGTTGCGCGAGGCGATTGCGAACGCGCTCACCCACCGTGATTATTCGCCCGATGCGCGCGGCACGCAGGTGCATATCAGCGTGTTCACCGATCGCATCGAGATCACCAATCCGGGTGCCTGTACGGCATGGTGACACATGATGTGCTGGCGAGCCCTCATCCGGTGACGGGCGCGCCGTTCGTCTCCACCCGAAACCAGTTCCTGTTCACGCTGCTGGAGTCCACGCCGTATCCGGGCGGCGGGTTTGTGAACCCGGGAAGGCGGCGACGGCTACCAGCGCATCGCCGCCGCGTTGCGCGAGGCCGGCATCGAGCCGGCGACCACGCGCAACGACATCAACACGTTCACGATGACCATCACCAAGCAGCGCACGATGCGAACAGTTCACCGGGCGACGTGGTCAAGGCGATTATGACCGTACTGGAGCGGCATTCGGCCATGAGCGTCAAGGAGATCATGCGCGAACTACAGTTGACGCCGCTGGCCGCCACATCCGGTATGCGCGAGCTGATGAAGGAAGGGCGGGTCGCCCGAGTCAAGTTCGCCGACGCACCCGG
>ENA-OPYV01000411-OPYV01000411.1-human-gut-metagenome-genome-assembly--contig:-NODE-411-length-12220-cov-2.648970_pt1 | contig 12220 bp, 16 predicted proteins | sample MGYA00242474_ERZ504485 | MGnify/ENA primary metagenome ERZ504485 (study PRJEB26092, sample SAMD00036263) | human gut metagenome | host: Homo sapiens | study: EMG produced TPA metagenomics assembly of...
GTGTTTTTTTATTGTTTGAAGTTTGATGAAACAAGTTATTACAAAAAACAGATTTTTATGCTTGATTGATAAGAAGTCTGATTTGTAAAGCAAATTGTGTTTTGAACAGGACTTTCCAAAACTTTTATTATTCTTCAGACGATGAAAGAAGTGTCAGATAATATATTTTTTAATGTAAAAGAAATCGAAACCCTTTCCATTCCCTCTAAAACGGTATTATTGGAGGAAGGAAAGATTGCGGATAAGATATATCTTGTCCGTAAAGGATGCTTGAGGTTGTTTTTTTATAATGAAGGAAAGGATATAACTTTTCAATTCTTTTTTGAAGGTGATTTTGTGGCCTCGTTTGATAGCTTGTATAGAGGGACACCCAGCTTGTTTTCACTAGAAAGCATTGAGCCGTCTGAAGTTGTGTCAATTAAAAAAAGAAGATTTCTATCACAAAATAGGAAGCAATCTTTCATTGAGACTGTTATATGAAGAGAAAATTATAGAACGGTTCAGCTTTTACCAGCACTTGTTTTTGTCCCGTATCAAGAATACGCCACAACAGAGATACGAAGAACTATTGAAGGAATACCCTAATATTATTCAACGGGTACCGCAACATTACATAGCTTCCTATCTTGGTATTACACCTGTTTCGCTGTCCCGTATTAGGAATCGTCGTTAAATTCCATTTCTTTACAATTGTTATCGTCCGTTTCCAATAAAGTAGTGACCTTTGTCGCGTAATAAAAACGGAAATGTATGAAAAGAATTTTTGTAATTGACTGGATATTGATAGTTGTATTTATCATGTCTGCTATTTCAGGATTTGGTCTGCATGTGGCCGGACATGGTGGCACTCATGAAGTCTGGCATAACTGGGCTGTGTTTCATGTCTTTGTCAGTATGTTATTCCTCATAGCCGTAATATTTCACGTGGCAATGCACTTGGAATGGTATAAAGGGATTATAAAAAAGGGAATAGGCAGGAAGAGTAAAGTTACAGCTGTCCTCTCTGTCATATTTTTATTGCTGTCGGTTACAGGTCTCGCACTATGGGGTATAAATGGGGCAAATTCTCTGTTGGGATTATGGCATTATAAAATAGGAGTGATAACCACAGTTATAACCCTTGGACATGTGATAAAGCGACTGTCTGTTTTTCGTAAGTCGCTGAATTGTAGGAGGTAGGATTACGGTCAGTTTTGAGGGGATGTACTGGAAATATTCGTCTTCGACTTCCCAAACCATTTGTCAATGAGCAGAGCCAATGCGCCATCCCCAGTTACATTACAAGCTGTGCCGAAACTGTCCATGGCAATGTAAAGAGCAATCATCAGTGCCTGTGCATTCTCATCGAATCCCAGCATGGACGACAGGATACCGAGCGAAGCCATGATGGCACCTCCCGGAACGCCCGGCGCAGCTACCATTGTCACTCCTAACATGAAGATGAATCCGGCGAACATCTGGAAATCGTAGGGAATATCCTGCATCATCATCAAGGCCAGGGCACAGGCCACAATCTTCATGGTACTTCCGGACAGATGGATGGTGGCACACAGAGGGATGACAAATCCGGCGATACCTTCATTCACTCCGTTTTGTATAGTCTGTTTCAGGGTGACGGGAATCGTAGCGGCCATGATTGTGTACCTAATGCCGTAAAGTAGGCCGGCATCATTCTTCCTAACAGGCGGAGCGGGTTCTTGCCTACGAACATTCCGGCGATGCAGTATTGGAATATCAGCAGGAAAATATGCAGAAGGAAGATGATTCCGATAATCTTGACAAAGACAGCCAGCACGTGGAATACCTGTCCGGAGTGAGTCATGTTGAAGAAGATTCCGAAGATGTAAATCGGAAGCAGGGGGAGTATGACAGCCTGTATGGTCTTGACAATGATTTCCTTGAAGTCGTTGCACGCATTTTTCAAGTAATTTGTATCCAGATGTGCCAACCCCAGTCCGACGGTAAATGCCATGACGAGGGCAGTCATCACGTGAGAGGTTCCGGAATAGCTACCGTAAAGAAAGGGGTAACACCTTTGGCCTCACTGATTTCGGATAAAGGAATATTTCGGGTAATAAGGTCAGGAAAGAAGGTTTCTCCTACACCGAATGAAAGAAAACCGGAGAACAGTGTGGCCCCGTAAGCCAGAAGTACAGTGGCTACCAGCATCTTTCCGGCGCCTTTCCCAATATCGGCAATGGCGGGAGTAACCAGTCCGACGATGATAAGCGGAATGATAAAATTCAGGAACTGGCTGAACAATGCGTTGAATGTCACGAACACGCGTACGGGAAGTTCCGGTGAAACCCGTTCCGGCGGCAATACCCAGTGCGATGGCAATCAGAATTTGTGGCAGGAGGCCTAGTTTAATCTTTTTCATATCGTTGACCTTTTGGAGCAAAGATAGTATAATAATCCTGAATAAATGATACACCCTGCCTGGAGAAATGATTACTTTTGTGTCCGTGAAAAAATAATTTAACGAAATTATGGAATCGACTCAAAAGAAGATTAACAAAGTAGAGCTTCGAAACTTGCAGATTGAAGACTACGCACAGCTTGCCCAGTCGTTTACCCGCGTATATGCAGATAAAGATGTGTTCTGGACACACGAACAAATTGAGAAACTAATCAGTATTTTTCCCGAGGCAGATTGTAACGGTTGTAGATGATAAGATAGTGGGGTGTGCACTTTCTATTATCGTAGATTATGATATGGTGAAAGGTGATCATACCTATGCCAAGGTGACCGGAAATGAGACTTTCAATACGCATAATCCGAAAGGTAATATTTTGTATGGTATTGAGGTGTTTATTCATCCGGAATATCGTGGATTACGCTTGGCACGTCGTATGTATGAGTATCGCAAGGAGTTGTGTGAAAAGTTGAACCTGAAAGCTATCATGTTTGGTGGCCGAATCCCCAACTATTACAAATATGCAGACCAGATGCGTCCGAAGGAGTATATAGAGAAAGTCCGTTCGCGTGAAATTTATGACCCGGTACTGACTTTCCAGCTCTCCAATGACTTTCATGTTCGCAGAGTGATGCGTAATTACCTTCCGAACGACGAGGAGTCAAAGCACTGTGCGACTTTGCTTCAATGGGACAATATTTATTATCAGCCGCCTACAGACTCTTTTGTGGACAAAAAGACGACGGTGAGAGTCGGACTGGTACAATGGCAGATGCGTTCTTATCAGACGCTGGATGATGTGTTTGAGCAGGTAGAGTTTTTTATCGATGCCGTATCGGGCTACAAGAGCGATTTCGTGCTGTTCCCTGAATATTTTAATGCACCGCTGATGGCAAAATTCAACCACATGGGTGAAGCTCAGTCAATCCGTGCATTGGCACAGTACACGGAGGAAATCAGAGACCGTTTCATTAATCTGGCCATCAAGCACAACATCAACATCATTACCGGTAGTATGCCTTATGTGAAGGAAGATGGTGGACTTTATAATGTAGGCTTCCTTTGCCGTCGTGACGGAACATACGAGATGTACGAAAAGATTCATGTCACTCCCGATGAAGTAAAGAGCTGGGGATTGAGTGGTGGAAAAAGAGTACAGACCTTTGAAACCGACTGTGCTAAAATCGGTGTGTTGATATGTTATGACGTGGAATTCCCGGAACTGTCTCGTCTGATGGCAGATCAGGGCATGCAAATTCTGTTTGTTCCGTTCCTGACCGATACGCAGAACGGATATTCACGTGTACGTGTATGTGCGCAGGCACGTGCCATCGAAAACGAATGTTTTGTGGTTATTGCCGGAAGTGTAGGTAACCTTCCTCGTGTGCATAATATGGACATCCAGTATGCGCAGTCGGGAGTCTTTACTCCTTGTGACTTTGCCTTCCCGACCGACGGAAAACGTGCGGAAGCTACTCCGAATACGGAAATGATTCTGGTTTCAGATATTGATCTGGATTTGCTGAATGCACTTCATACTTACGGAAGCGTACGTAATTTGCGCGACCGTCGTAACGACTTGTATGAACTTCGTATGAAGAAGAATGCGTTGGAAAAATAATTGAAAGAGTAAAATAATAAGACCATAAAAAATCCCCAGGTTGCATTGAACGACCCGGGGATTTTTTTTATGCTTACTCTTTGTATAAATCTTCATGATAATCAAACAGCCATTCCGCATCGGCCAATAGAGGATGGTGTTTGTCTTTTTCTGAAAGGATGACCTTCTCCGTAGGAATTCTCCAGTCAATTTTCAGTGCCGGATCGTTCCAGGCAATGGCTCCCTCGCTTTGAGGTGCATAGAAATTATCGCATTTGTACTGGAAAATAACCTCGTCACTCAATACGCTGAATCCGTGAGCGAATCCGCGCGGAATGAAGAATTGGCGGTGGTTGTCTTCTGTCAGTTCTACGGCTACGTGCTGTCCGAAAGTAGGAGAGCCTTTCCGTATATCTACTGCCACATCCAGTACGGCTCCTTTAATGACCCTTACCAGCTTGCTTTGTGCAAAGGGTGGTTTTTGGAAATGCAGTCCACGCAATACTCCGTAACTGGATTTACTTTCATTGTCTTGTACAAAATGAATGGTGCGTACCTGCTTGTCAAAATCTCTTTGGGAAAAAGATTCAAAAAGTAACCTCTCTCATCTTTAAACAGGCGAGGTTCAATGATGACCACTCCTTCAATCTCTGTCTTTATTACTTCCATTTTTATATGATGAAAAATCATTTATTGGTTGTTTCTTTCCAATTCGTCAATTACCTTCAATAGATATTGGCCGTACTGGTTCTTCAGCATCGGTTGAGCCAGTTCACGCATCTTTTCAGGGGTAATCCATCCTTGTCGCAGGGCAATGCCTTCCAGGCAGGCTACTTTCAGGCCCTGGCGTTTTTCGATGACTTCGATGTAAGTGGATGCTTCAGCCAATGAATCGTGTGTACCAGTATCCAGCCAGGCAAATCCTCGACCTAAAGTCTGCACTTTCAGTTCACCATCGGCCAGGAAATGCTGGTTAACGGTGGTAATTTCCAGTTCTCCGCGTGCGGAGGGTTTGATGTGTTTGGCTACTTCTACGACCTTGTTAGGATAGAAATAAAGTCCCGTTACGGCATAGTTTGATTTAGGATGCTGTGGCTTCTCTTCAATGGAGAGACAGTTTCCTTCTTTGTCGAATTCTGCCACTCCGTAACGTTCCGGGTCACTTACCCAGTAACCGAATACGGTAGCTTTTCCTTCTTCTTCGGCCATACGTACGGCTTCTTTCAGCATGACGGTGAAGCTGTTGCCATGGAAGATATTATCTCCTAATACCAGGCAGGCTGCGTCATTGCCGATAAACTTTTCTCCAATAAGAAAAGCCTGTGCCAATCCGTCGGGGGAAGGTTGTTCTGCATATTCAAAGTGTACTCCGAAATCACTTCCATCGCCTAGCAGTCTGCGGAATCCCGACAAATCATAGGGAGTAGAAATAATCAGGATGTCACGTATTCCTGCTAACATCAGGACGGATATGGGATAATAAATCATGGGTTTGTCGAAAACAGGAAGAAGTTGTTTGGAAACTCCTTTTGTAATGGGGTAGAGGCGGGTGCCTGAACCTCCGGCAAGAACAATACCTTTCATTTCTGTTGTATTTAAGTTGGTTTTCTGCAAAGAAAGCCGTTTTTGTGAGAACTCAAAGATAAGAGGAGGTAAAAGGGGGTAAAAAAGCGTTTTTGTAAAGAAAAATGCAATTTCCTTTCTTCAGGTATTGCAGGTTTAAAAAATAGTTGTACCTTTGCAACGCATTTGAGAAAAACAAGTGCAGCGGCATCGGTTCCTTGGATGAGTGGCTTAGTCAGCGGTCTGCAAAACCGTGTACGGCGGTTCGAATCCGCCAGGAACCTCCAGAAAGTTTGAATGCACTCTTAGCTCAGTTGGTAGAGCAACTGACTCTTAATCAGTGGGTCCAGGGTTCGAATCCCTGAGGGTGTACGAAAAGAGATTACCATTGTGGTAATCTCTTTTTTTATGCCTTTTTTCTAAAATCTGTTCTTAAACATAGATAATACTTTTGCGGTCTTGTATAAAATCTTTTCCTTTGCATCAGGATAGTTCAGCACAGATAAAGTCTTGATATGGAAAAGAATATAAAATTTCGGGCAACAGTCTACCAAAGTGAAGCAGCTGTCGGATCTCATCGAGCAGGATATTTTGGTAGGAAAGTATCGTACCGATACGAGTCTGCCTTCCATCAATGCATTGAGTAAGACTTATCATGTGTCGCGGGATACCGTATTTAAAGCCTTTGCGGATTTGCGTGAGCGAAAACTGATAGATTCTACTCCCGGTAAGGGGTACTATGTAACCAACCGGAAAGAAAAGATTTTTTTGTTGCTGGACGAATAATTCTCCTTTCAAGAATACCTTATATAATAGTTTTGTCAAGAAACTTTCTGTATCGTACAAGGTAGATCTCTGGTTTCATCAATATAATGAACATATTTTTAATACTATTCTATGCGAAGCCATAGGACGGTATAATTATTATGTGGTGATGAACTTTGACAATGAGAAGTTTTCTCCTTTGTTTGATAAGATTCCTTCTTCCCGTCTTCTGCTGCTTGATTTCGGTAAGTTTGAGAAAGGAAATCACTCCTATATTTGCCAGAATTTTGACGATGCTTTTTATAAAGCCCTGACTCAGCTGACTGCTCGTCTGGAGCGTTACCGTAAAATCGTATTCCAGTTGCCTCAGGAATCCAAGCATCCACAAACCTCCGTACAAAGTTTTGAGACTTATTGCGAGGATCACCATTTTGTAGGTGAAGTGGTGAATGAGGAAGATATACAAGAGGTAGAAAAAGGTGTTGTGTACATCGTTATTCGTCAGACGGACGTGGTGAATGTGATTAAGCGAAGCCGACAGAACGGTTTGAAATGTGGAGTTGATTTCGGACTGATAGCTTATAACGATACGCCGGCATACGAGGTGATAGACGAAGGAATTACCGCTCTCAGTATTAATTGGGAGGAAATGGGACGGAAGGCTGCAAGTTTCATCCTTACAGGTGAAAGCGTACAAGAGTTCTTGCCGACAGAAGTGCATCTTCGAAATTCGGTATAAGAATGGAAGAATGAATATTATTATGCCGTAGCTTCAGCACAGTTCAGCATGGATGAACTTGCCTGGTTTGAAAAGAAAATAGATAACATTAACTTTATAAATAATCGAAACATGAAAAATTACCCGAAAATTGGGATTCGTCCCACTATAGACGGACGTCAGGGTGGCGTGCGTGAAAGCCTTGAAGAAAAGACGATGAATTTGGCCAAAGCCGTAGCAGAACTTATTTCTTCTAATTTGAGAAACGGTGATGGTAGTCCGGTGGAATGTGCTATTGCAGATTCTACCATCGGTCGTGTGGCTGAAAGCGCAACTTGTGCCGAAAAAATTTGAGCGTGAAGGCGTAGGAGCTACCATTACAGTCACTTCTTGTTGGTGTTATGGAGCAGAAACAATGGATATGAATCCGTATTACCCGAAAGCAGTATGGGGATTTAACGGTACGGAAAGACCGGGTGCCGTATACCTGGCTGCAGTTCTGGCTGGGCATGCACAAAAAGGTTTGCCGGCATTTGGTATTTACGGACGTGATGTACAGGATATTGAAGATAATACTATTCCGGCCGATGTGGCAGAAAAAATTTTGCGTTTTGCCCGTGCGGCTCAGGCAGTGGCTACGATGAGAGGCAAATCTTACCTTTCTATGGGTAGCGTGTCTATGGGTATTGCCGGTTCAATTGTAAATCCGGATTTCTTCCAGGAATATTTGGGTATGCGCTGTGAGTCTGTAGATTTGACGGAAATCATTCGCCGTATGACGGAAGGAATTTACGATAAGGAAGAATACGCCAAAGCGATGGCTTGGACTGAAAAATACTGCAAGAAAAATGAAGGAAAGGATTTCAATGTAGAAGCCAAGACTAAGACACGTGCGGAAAAAGATGCTGATTGGGATTTCATTGTGAAGATGACCATTATCATGCGCGACTTGATGAAAGGTAACCCGAAGTTGAAGGAAATGGGATTCAAAGAAGAAGCACTTGGTCACAATGCCATTGCGGCTGGTTTTCAGGGACAGCGTCAGTGGACGGACTTCTACCCGAACGGTGACTTCTCTGAAGCCTTGCTGAATACTTCTTTCGACTGGAACGGTATTCGTGAAGCTTATGTGCTGGCTACTGAAAATGACGCCTGCAACGGAGTAGCTATGCTCTTCGGTCATTTGCTGACTAACCGTGCACAGATTTTCTCTGACGTACGTACTTATTGGAGCCCGGAAGCTGTGAAACGTGTGACTGGTAAGGAGTTGACCGGACTGGCAAAGAATGGTATTATCCATTTGATTAACTCTGGAGCTACTACTCTGGATGGTACCGGCCAGCAGACTGATGCAGAAGGTAATCCGACCATGAAACCGTCATGGGAGATTACAGAAGCTGAGGTTGAAAAATGCTTGGAAGCTACTACATGGTATCCTGCTAACCGGGATTATTTCCGTGGCGGTGGTTTCTCTTCTAACTTCCTGTCAAAAGGCGGTATGCCTGTGACCATGAGCCGCTTGAATCTGATTAAGGGACTGGGTCCGGTGCTTCAGATTGCTGAAGGATGGACGGTAGAAATTGATCCGGAAATCCATAAGCTGCTTGATGAACGTACTGACCGTACATGGCCTACTACTTGGTTTGTACCTCGTTTGTGCGATAAACCTGCCTTCAAGGATGTATATTCTGTAATGAACAACTGGGGAGCCAATCACGGTGCCATCAGTTACGGACATATAGGTCAGGATTTGATTACGCTCGCTTCTATCCTTCGCATACCGGTATGTATGCACAATGTGGAAGATGATAAGATTTTCCGCCCTGCTGCATGGAATGCCTTTGGTATGGATAAGGAAGGTGCTGATTACAGAGCATGTCAAAATTACGGACCTATCTATAAATAATCAATTTTTACGCTGCCGGAACTGGCGGATCTTCCGTCTGTTCCGGCTTTTATTTGCTATTAAATTAAGAAGTTATGATTCAGAACGAACATATTGAAGAATTTTTGAGACAAGCCCATCGGGTAGGTGATGCCGGATTAACCGTGTGCAGTAGTGGTAACCTTTCATGGCGTGTAGGCGATGAGGTACTGGTTTCCGGTACAGGTTCATGGGTGCCTTCTTTGACAAAAGATAAAGTGGCTGTTTGCCGTCTGGAAACGGGTGAAATACTCAATGGGGTAAAACCTTCTATGGAAAGTGTATTCCATTTAGGTGTTTTGAGAGAACGTCCCGATGTTAATGTGGTACTCCATTTTCAGTCTCCATACGCTACCGCAGTGGCATGTATGGAAGATATACCGAAAGATTTTAATGTAACAGCCGAAGTTCCTTGCCATGTAGGAGCGGAGATTCCGGTTATTCCTTATTTCCGTCCGGGTTCTAAAGAGTTGGCTGAAGCCGTGATTGCGGCCATGAAAGACCATAACTCCGTATTGCTTCAGAAGCACGGACAGGTGGTTTGCGGAAAAGACTTCAATCAGGCTTTTGAGCGGGCCATGTTCTTTGAGATGGCTTGTCGCATAATTGTGCTTTCCGGCGGAAAATGCAAGACCTTGACAAAGGAAGAGATTGACGACCTTGAAACGTACATTTTAGGCAAGAAGACAAAATGAAAGAAGCATATTTGGCGATTGACTTCGGAGGAGGTAGCGGCAGGGTGATTGCCCGGCTGCCTTTCCAGGGTGAACTCGTGCTGGATACGATATACCGTTTTCCTAACCGTCAGGTACGATGGGACGGCATGTGTACTGGGATTTTCTTCCTTGTTTGAGGATATGAAGACCGGCATCCGTATGGCTGTAGAAAAAGGCTATACGTTGAAGAGTATCGGAATTGATACGTGGGGTGTGGATTTCGGACTGATAGACAAACAGGGAAATTTGTTGGGCAATCCGGTGTGTTATCGTGACGGCCGTACGGAAGGGATGCCCGAAGAGTTTTTCTCGAAAGTGGACGTAAAGGCGCACTATGTAGAATCGGGTACGCAGGTCATGGCTATCAATACCTTGTTTCAGTTGTATGCCATGAAGAAGGAAGACAATGCGCAGTTGAAGGCAGCCGACAAGTTGCTTTTCATGCCCGACCTGTTCAGCTATTACCTTACGGGAGTGCTAATAATGAGTATAGCATAGCTTCTACGTCGGAACTGCTGGATGCCAAGGCACGCACCTGGAATTTCAAGTTGATTCGGGAGCTGGGGCTTCCGGAACACCTTTTCGGCGAAGTGGTCATGCCGGGAACTTCCCGCGGCTTTTTGAAACCGGAAATCAAGGAACAGATAGGAATAGACTACGAGGTAGAAGTGATTGCTGTAGCTTCGCACGATACGGCCAGTGCGGCTAGTGTAGTGCCTCTTTCTGCCGAGGGAGAAAAGGTTGCTTTCCTGAGTTCGGGCACCTGGTCGCTGTTGGGAGTGATGAGCGACGAACCGATTCTGACGGAAGAAGCCCGTCTGGCAGGATTTACCAATGAAGGCGGTACGGATGGAAAAATCTGTTTTCTGCAGAATATTACCGGACTTTGGATACTTCAGAAACTGATGCAGGAGTGGAAGGAAGAAGGAAAGGATGTAGCTTATTCCACCTTGCTGCCGGCTGCAGAAGTGGCAGAAACTGATGCCTTGATTGACGTGGACGATACTGTTTTCCAGTGTCCGGTAAGTATGGCTGAGGCGATTACGAATTATTGTATCGCACATCAGCAAACACCGCCTTCCACACAGGGGGAATTTGTGAAATGTGTCCTCCGTTCATTGGCGTTGCGCTATAAAATAGGTATGGAAGCATTGAACCGGCTCTTGCCTGAACCTGTAACGAAGCTTTATGTGATTGGCGGAGGAAGTCAGAACAAATACTTGAACCGGCTGACAGAAGAAGCTATTGGCATTCCTGTGGTAGAAGGGCCGATTGAGGCGACTGCTATCGGCAACATCAGGCAGCAAATGAAGTAAAAACACCAAGAGGGCTGTAGCCGTCACTTAAAATCTAACACCATGAGTAATACATTAGAAAACAAATCTATATTGAAGAAGGATGGAGTGAGCTATCTGGTTCCGTTCATCCTGATTACCTTCTGTTTTGCCCTATGGGGCTTTGCGAATGACATTACCAATCCTATGGTCAAGGCTTTTTCCAAGATATTCAGGATGAGCGTAACTGAAGGGACCTTGGTTCAAGTGGCTTTTTATGGCGGATATTTTGCCATGGCCTTTCCGGCAGCCATGTTTATCCGTAAATATACTTATAAAGCCGGAGTCATGATGGGACTGGGCTTGTATGCTGTGGGAGCTTGGCTTTCTTTCCTGCCAAGTTGACCGGAAACTATTATCCGTTCTTGTTAGCTTATTTTGTCATGACTTGCGGATTGTCTTTTCTGGAGACCAGCTGTAATCCTTATATCTTGTCAATGGGAACGGAAGAAACAGCTACCCGTCGTTTGAACTTAGCCCAGGCATTCAATCCCATAGGCTCATTGATGGGGATGTTTGTCGCTATGAATTTCATTCAGAGTCAGCTGCATCCGATGGATACGGCCGAGCGTGCCCAGCTTAGTCAGGCTGAATTTGAAGCAATCCGTGATTCAGACTTGACCATCCTTATCACTCCTTACCTGACCATCGGCATCGTTATTCTGGTCATGCTTCTCGTCATTCGTATGTCCAAGATGCCAAAGAATGCGGATAAGTCTCATTCCATTGACTTTATTCCTACGTTAAAACGTCTGTATGCCGTGAAGCGTTATCGTTATGGAGTAGTGGCGCAGTTCTTCTATGTCGGTGCGCAGATTATGTGCTGGACTTTCATAATCCAGTATGGTACCCGTCTGTTCATGGCACAGGGAATGGAAGAACAGGCTGCCGAAGTCTTGTCGCAGAAATATAACATCGTAGCCATGGTCATTTTCTGTATCAGCCGTTTTGTGTGTACCCTGATGCTGAAGTATGTCAATCCGGGACAATTGTTGAAAGTGCTGGCCATTGCCGCCTCCTTGTGTGTACTGGGGAGTAATTTTCTTGCAGAACATATATGGGTATGTATTGTCTGGTAGGTGTGTCAGCCTGCATGTCGCTGATGTTCCCTACCATTACGGTATTGCTCTGAAAGGAATGGGCGATGATGCCAAGTTTGGTGCCGCAGGATTGATTATGGCCA
>ENA-OPYV01000412-OPYV01000412.1-human-gut-metagenome-genome-assembly--contig:-NODE-412-length-12211-cov-2.141675_pt1 | contig 12211 bp, 12 predicted proteins | sample MGYA00242474_ERZ504485 | MGnify/ENA primary metagenome ERZ504485 (study PRJEB26092, sample SAMD00036263) | human gut metagenome | host: Homo sapiens | study: EMG produced TPA metagenomics assembly of...
GTGCCGAACGAGGCCGCGCCCACCACGGCTACAAGCTGCGCGAAGGCTGGTCATCGCCATCGAACCGTGGTTCCTCAAGACCACCGACGAGATCTTCCAGGATCCGAAGGACGGCTGGACCCTGCGTGCCTCCGACGCTCGCGCGGCGCCCACTCCGAGCACACCATCGCCATCACCGAGAACGGCCCGATCGTTTTCACCGATCGCACCAACCTCTGATCGGCGTTTTGGCGTATGGTAGGTGCCTGATTGGCCTGTGATGGGCGATCAGCGTCTCATTAGCCGTCCGTCTGTTCGCGGTTTTCCCGCGAATTCGAGACGTAACAAGCCGAAGTGCGTTTGCTTTGATAGCATGAGCGCACTTCGGCTTTCGTGTATCGACCGGCATTCGCCAGCGGTAACACAGAAGACATAGAGTACCGAACACTAGTGTTCGCGAACGCGTGAACGTTAATGTTTGGGGTAAGTGGTTCATGAAGAGGAAGGTGCGCGAATGGCAACGGCACAACTTGATGTCGATTCGAACAAGTTCAACCTGCCCGTGGTTAAGGCTAGTGCAGGGCCGGATGGCATCGTCGTTTCCAAACTGCGCAACGATGGCTGGGTAACGCTTGATCCCGGATTCCTCACCACCGCGCAGTGCGAATCGAAAATCACCTACATCGACGGCAAGCATTCGATTTTGCGCTACTGCGGTTACCCCATCGAGCAACTGTGCGAGAACTCCGATTTTCTGGAGGTGGCGTGGCTGCTGCGCCACGGCGAGCTGCCGAGCAGGGCTGAGTATGAGCAGTTCTGTGCGGACATCAATCACAAGACGATGGTTGGCGAAGACTTCCGTACCTTCATGGGTTCGTTCCCGCGCTCCGCTCACCCGATGAGCGTGCTTGCCTCCGCCATCAATGCGCTGGCCACGTTCTACCCGGACACCACCGATATTTCTGACAACGACCAGCTTGATGAGGCCGCCAAGATCATCATGGCCAAGGCCCGTACGATTGTGTCGTACATCTTCCGCCGTCGTCGCGATGAGCCGATGCTGTACCCCGATTACGCGCGCGGCTATGTGGACGACTTCCTGCGCATGTGCTTCGCTGTGCCGTACGAGCCGTTTGAATCCGACCCGCTGTATGTGCATGCTTTGGGTCGTTTGTTGATTATTCATGCCGACCATGAGCAGAACTGCTCGACCTCGGTGGTGCGTATCGCCGGTTCCGCCCACGCCAACCTGTATTCGGCGGTGGCCGCTGGCGTCAATGCGCTGTCTGGTCCGTTGCATGGTGGTGCGAATGAGGCCGTACTGCGCCAATTGAAGGCGATTCGTGATTCCGGCAAGTCTGTGGCCGAGTTCGTGCGTGATGCCAAGGAGAATGGCCAGAAGATTTCCGGCCTTGGCCACCGTGTATACAAGTCGTATGATCCGCGCGCGGCGATTGCCAGGAAGTATCTGGAAAAGATCATGGAGCGCGAAGATACGCAGAAGCTGCCGTCTGACGAGCGCGCGCTGTTCGCCGTGGCCACCGAGCTTGAAGATATTGCGCTGAATGACGAATATTTCGTATCGCGCAACCTGTATCCGAACGTCGACTTCTACACGGGCTTGATTTATCGGGCGATCGGCTTCGATCCGGCCATGTTCACCACGCTGTTCGCGCTGGGCCGCATTCCCGGTTGGATTGCGCAGTACCGTGAGATGTTGGCCGACCCGAATACCAAGATCGGCCGCCCACGCCAGGTCTACACCGGTCCGGTCGAGCGCGATTTCGTGCCGATGGACGAGCGGTGATTGTTGGTTTGAGAAAGCGCTTCGCTGGAGATTCCAGTGAGGCGCTTTCTATATGTACAGCGCAAACCAGCTATGCTGCGACGGCTGCATAAGAACTAGCAGGGCTAGTTCTGAAATTGAAATAATGTGTGCGGTATCGAGGCGCACCGAGGGAAGGCGTACGAAGGTACGTCGACCGAGGGGCAACGAAGATAACGCTCCATTATTTCAATTTCAGTTCTTGTGCAGCTTGGCGTTGAGCTCAATTCCCACCTTGCGGTAGCGGGCTTCGATGCGGCCGTTCACCGAGTTGCGGATAAACAGAATGTTGTCTTTGCCGGAGAGCTCAGCACCCTTGACCACTTCCAGCGGTTCGCCAGCGGCGGCCTTGGCCTTGTCCCAGATGGTGATCTTAGTGCCGGCGGTGATGTACAGACCGGCTTCGACGGTGCAGTTATCGCCCAGAGAGATGCCGATACCGGCGTGGCGCCGAGCAGCGAGTGCTCGCCGATGGAATTGCGCAGCTTGCCGCCACCGGACAAGGTGCCCATGATGGAGGCACCGCCGCCGATGTCGGAACCGTCACCCACGACCACGCCTTGCGAAACACGGCCTTCGACCATGGAGACGCCGAGCGTGCCGGCATTGAAGTTCACGAATCCGGCGTGCATCACGGTGGTGCCGGAAGACAAGTAAGCGCCGAGGCGCACGCGGTCGCGTCGCCGAGGCGCACGCCGGTGGGCACTACGTAATCGATCATGCGCGGGAACTTATCCACACCGAACACGTGACAGTGGCGGCAGGAGCTGCGGCAGGCAGTCCGGCCTGGGAGGCGAAAGCGAGAGCGGCTTCGGTGGAGGCGCGTTCGACGTCGGCCTTGCGCAGCGTGAAGTCTTCAACGGCGAAGGGGCCGTAGTTGGTCCACACCACATTGGCGAGCTGGGCGAAGATGCCGTCGAGGTTCAGCGTGTTCGGCTTGGCCATGCGCATGCTCATCAAATGGAGCTTCAGGTAAGCGTCCGCGGCATTACTGATCGGCTCGTCCAACTGGCTGACGACGAATACCGGCACGCGGCGAATGCCACGGGCGTCGGCCTCATCGTGAGCCAAAGTACCGAAATTGTGGTTCGGGCGATCGGACTCGGCCGGTGCTCACCGAGATTCAGTTCGGGGTACCAGACGTCCAGGGTGGTGCCGGCGGCGTCTACGCTGGCCAGACCCCAGCCCCATGCGGTACGCTCTTCGCTCATAGTTGCTCCTTATTGTTGTACGCGCTAGTGCACGCTTGTGGACGCGCGATGCGATTAATGATTCCCACCTTAGCCTTATGTGCGCCTAGGTGAGGGACGATGCCCGCGAAATGGCTTGAAATCGTATTTCCCGGTAAAAAATTACCGAGTGTGATTGGCGATGGGATGATAGGTTCTCCGGTGAAATTCGCTGGTGAACAACTCGACAAGGAGGTGTGCGATGTGATGTTGCATCATTCGGGAGCATAGGCTGTGGCCATGCGCGCCCGGCATCATAGAGTTTGCGCTTGAGCGAATCGGGCTCAAGAATCACTACGCGGCCATCCCAGGAATACTGCAATGCCCACCAGAACACAGCGCGTTCGGGAGCATCGACGATGACTTCGAACTGTGTGCCGTCCGGTGAATGTTTGATTTGAGGGTCGTCGAACCATTCGAACACGTTGTTGAGCATGGATTCGTCTCGTACGGCCATGCGGATGCGAATCGGGGCATCGGCTACGGGGTATGGACGGTGGCGCATGAAGTTCACTGCGTCAAAATCAGCTGGTGCTGGTTTTTCCAGTGGCACTGTGCCGTTCCTGCCTTTGGCGCTGACGTTGGCGATTCGGTTGACCACGAAAATGCGGAGGTTGTCTTCGCCATGCAGGTGGCAGATGAGGTAATAGCGTCCGTTCTTGTACACCATCTGGTAAGGGTCGGCGGTGTAGGTAATTCGGCCTGCACCCGTACGGCTTTTATGCGGTATCAAGGTGCCATCCGGTCCGTAATCACGGTATTGGAAGGTTACGCCGTGGCCTTCTTCGATGGCTTGATTCAGCTGGTCGATAGTGGATAGGAACTCACCGTTGATATGCGTGTAGGTGGCCACATGGTCCAGGTAGCCTACTGCCTGCCCGGCGGCGCCTGCGAGCTCGCGGATTTTACCGATGAGGTCGTCCATGGTGTCGAGGCTGATGCGAGATAGGGTAAGACTGTCTAGTAGCAGTCGCATTTCGGCAGTGGACAGGAATGCATCAAGATACCAGCCGGGTTGTGGATTCTTGCATTCGATGCCGGCAAGGTCGCTTTCGGTGAGATGCCCGATATGTCTGCCGAGAAATTCCGTGGAGGTCAGCTTTTTGAGCTGGTTTCGTATGGTCTTCTCGGTCGGCAGCTCGCTTGGATCTTCCAGCTGGTGTTTACGGGCAAGCTCATCGAGTATTTGCCGCACGGTCAGGCCATGCCCAAAGTAACTGTGACGCCACAGCACCTCGAAGATTTCGAGGGTGGTGTTCCCTGCATAGGATTTGCGTTGCGCCGGCTTGTCTGCATCCATACATTAAGGCTACCGCGCGCTTCGTCTAGGATGGAACGTGGGTTGAAATACATTCGCTGGAAAGGAGGACTCGCCCATGAGCAAAGGGTATGGTGTGTTTGGCCATGTTCCCGATAATGCGGATGACGATGGCCTCCTGCCTTATGAGGATGATGATTCCGGCGGTTTCCTGGGGCCATGCGTTGCGTCGTCGCAATCCTTGGAAAAGAGGAGACGACGAAGATGCCGATTACGACGACGGTCGGTATGACATAGATGACACTGATGACACTAATGGGGGGCAGGGGCATCTATGCCGGTAAAAGCGGCGGAGTAGGCGGCATTTCTGGTGAGACGGGTGGAATACTTGGTAGCTCAGGCGCGGCCGGCAGCAGAGACGTAACGTTTGGTGGAACGGACAGTTTGTCCGCCGCCGATGCGGTGATGCCCTATCGTTTCAGGCAAGGACGTTCCGTATGGTTCGACGATGAGGACGAAGGCCATTTCGCCGGGTCTGCGAAGCGTGCCGAAGCCCATGCCGTCCCTATCCTTGCGTTACGCAACGATGTGGAATCGTCATCGTCGAATGCCGTGCTCGCTCGTGCCCGTAGCATTGCGCGCAAAGCGGCCACCATGGTTATCAATCCGGTATACAGCGAAAATCATCGAACCGGGTATGCCGAGCTTGACGGTATTCTACGTGGCACCACCAGCCCATCGAGTAGGTATCGTACCAGCGTGCAATTCGACCTCGATACGGGAGAAGCCGTCGGTGGCAAGTGCTCATGCCCGGCTTACGGCCGTGGCTATGGCATGTGCAAGCACATGATTGCGCTCGCCTTCATATTCTGCGATGATCCGCAGCGTTTTGAAGGCTACCGTGCCGGGGCCGCACGACCGTCTCGGACGCTGATTGACTATATGGAGCACGCCGATAGGCAAGACGCTCAAGCCAAAATTCGTCGTCGCAATGCGGTTATGCGTCGGTTTGATGCCACGCAAGGGAAAAACGGTGCAAATGCTCGGCGTACAAAAAGCGGATACGGCTCTCGTGCCGGCACCCGAGGCGGCGGGTATCAGGGTGACAGCGAGACTGTGGGCTTGGGGCAGGTGCAGCTTGTCCCGATATTGAGTTTCATCGACGGCGTGTGGAGCGTGGAGTTCAAGATCGGCTCGGCTTCCAATGGGTCCAGCTATGTGCTGAAATCGATTCCGCAATTTGTGCTTGCCATGGCGAACGGCGACTATGCGGATTATGGGCAGAAGCTTGCCTTTATTCATACGCCGGATATGCTCGATGATGATTCGCGCCCCCTGCTGGACGTCCTTGATGATGCGATGGCCGTGCGTCGTGCGGCCGAGCAGCAGGACAGGTATTACGGGCATATCGCCATCGACCGTCATCTGACGCTTTCAGCACCGGAAGTGGCCCGGTTGCTGTCCGTACGTGAGGGCAGAGGCGTACAGCTCGTGCTGAACACATGGTTCTCCGGGCAGCCTGCATCGGTGCCAGTTGATGGTGGCGAGCCAGATTTTCTCATGCGCATTGCGCGGCGTGATTTCAATACGTATGGTCCGGATGCCGGATACCTGCTTACCGGAGTGCCAGCGGTGGAACCGTGATTGACGGCGGCAAGAATGTATGGCTGTTGCTCGCCTCCACTAATCCGGCCGGTGCGGTATCCGCCATGGTGGCGGGCTCTCAGCGTAAAAGCGCAGCAGGATGCCGATTCGTCCGTTGCCCGAAACGATTGATTCCGTTGCGAGGACTATTGGGAGACCTGTTTGAACCCGATGGCGAGGGACAGGTCATTGCCGGCGATGACATCGCCCTATTCGCACGCACGCTATTGCCTCAGCTGGTTGGTGCCGGACTGTTGGAGGCCAGTGAGATTCCTCGCGAGCTGGCTGAATTAAGTCCTACGGAATGCAGCCTCCAGTTTTATCTGGATCGTGATGAGCATGGTGTGCAATGCGAGGTCAAGGCACGCTACGGCGATGCCATTGTCCCGTTGCTACCCGATGGCCCGACGGTGCATGCTGAGGGCGAGCGTTCCATCCCCTTGTCTCGGGGCGTGATTGGGCGTGATTTCGACGCTGAGCATCTTGCGATTGATGTAGTGCGTGAATTCTTTACCATGCCTGACCAGCGCAAGCGCGTTGCGGCCGCCACTCATCAGACGGTGAATGGGTTCCGAACGCCGGCCGCGCGAAAGGCCACCAAAAAATTTCGTGTCTGATGCGGCCACTATCGATCGCGATGACACCACGCAGATCGTTCGTCTCTTTGACGAGGGATTGTCGGCACTAAAGGAAGTGGGGGAGGTCTTCACCACACCGGCTTTTGACCGGCTGATCGCGCCCAAGCCACCAAGCGTCAAAGTCGGATTGTCCATCAAAGGCAACTTGGTGGAGATATCACCCCTCGCTGATGAAGTGCCGCCGGACGAAGTGGGTGCCTTGCTATCTTCGTACCGTCGGCGTCAACGATTCCATCAGTTGAAGGACGGCACGCTTGTCAAACTCAGCGGCGCGAATCTCAGCACGTTGGACCGATTGGCCAGCGACCTCGATCTGAGCGAGCAGCAGCTCAACTCCGGACTGATCGAGTTGCCGGGCGGTCGAGCATTCCTACTGGATGGTGAGCTGCCGGATGACGGCTCCGATGTAGTCAAGGACGCTTCGTTCACCGAATACATCGACGATCTCAAGATCATCGACCCTAAGTCGTATGAAGTGCCGGATAGTCTCAAGCATATTCTGCGCCCTTATCAGGTCGAAGGCTTTCAATGGCTGAACACGTTGTGCGACAAGGGTTTTTGGCGGCATTCTGGCCGATGAGATGGGCTTGGGTAAATCCGTGCAGCTTATCGCGTTGCTCCTGTCTCGATATCAGCGGAATACCGGCGAGATGGGCGACGGCAGCCTTGGCCCATCGCTGATCGTGTGCCCGGCGTCCTTGGTGTACAACTGGGGTGCCGAATTCACCAAGTTCGCCCCGAGCTTCAATGCCGTGGTGGTGGCCGGTACCAAAGCCGAGCGCCGTACCGCCATCGGCCGTGCGTTCCGGGCGGATGAACCCACCGTGCTCATCACCTCATACGACCTGCTGCGCCGAGATGTCGATGATTACACCGCCAATGAGCAACGTTTCAATGTCATGGCATTGGATGAAGCCCAGTACATCAAGAATCACACCACGAAATAGCCAAAGCGGTCAAGGCCGTGGCCGCCGACCATCGTTTCGCCTTGACTGGCACGCCGATCGAAAACCGACTCTCCGAACTATGGAGCATTTTCGACTTCCTGATGCCGGGGCTGCTCGGCTCATATAAGCGATTCCATGAGCGTTATGAGTTGCCCATCTCCATGCCCGGGCCGCGGATGGCAGCACGGCTGAAGGTCGGGCCGCCGCACAAGTCAATCCTGAGGCCGCTCGGGTATCTCGCCAATTGCAGTCGTTGGTGGGCGTGTTCATCAAGCGCAGGCTGAAGTCCCAGGTGTTGACCGATTTGCCGGACAAGCTAGAGACCACGCTGACCGTGCGGCTTGCCGGCGAACAGCGCAAACTGTATGCGGCTCACGAGCAGCGGCTCAGAATGCAGCTCGAACACAGCGAAGAAGCCGATTTCAACACGTCGAAGATTCGCATCCTCGCCGAGTTGACCAAGTTGCGCCAGATCTGCTGCGATCCGAGGCTGCTGTACGCCGATGCCAAGGATCAATCGGCCAAGCTTGCCGCCATCACCGAACTGGTGGAAACCTGTGTGAACGAAGGCAAGAAGGCGCTGATCTTCTCCCAGTTCACCAGCTTCCTTGATCTGATCGCCGAACGTTCGACGCGCAAGGCCTGCGCTACTACACCATCACCGGCTCCACGCCCAAGAAGAAGCGTCTCGAACTCGTCGACCAGTTCAATGCGGACGATACGCCTGCCTTCCTGATTTCCCTGAAGGCCGGCAACACCGGACTGAACCTGCCGGTGCCAGCGTGGTCATCCACGCCGACCCATGGTGGAACGCCGCCGCACAGGATCAGCCACCGACCGAGCACATCGTATCGGCCAGACCGAAGACGTCAACGTGTATCAGGTGGTGGCCAAGGACACCATCGAAGAACGTATCTTGGAGCTTCAGCATACTAAGAGCGAGCTCGCCCGCCAGTTCACCGACGCTTCCTTGCTTGCCGACGAAGCCGGCACCGGCGCCAGCGCCCTCCACCGAAGCCCCCGCCTCCATCGCCACCCTCACCAAGGACGATCTCCTCAATCTGCTGGGGTGACAGAGCTTCTTTGTGCACTCCCCATCCCGATTAAGAACATGTGTATTCATGGGTTTGCGGATGTGTAGGTGAATGGTGAAAGTGTTTTTCGATATTTTTATATCGATATTCGATATATTATGATGGTGGCATACGGTGCAGTGCAGGTTCATCCATTGATATTGATATTGGATTAAGGAGCATAGCCATGAACGCTGGTATCGCATTCATTTCTCGTAAATCTCGCAAAACAGACGTCGCTTGGCGCTATGCCATTGCCGTGGTGCTTGTCGTGTGTTGTATTGGGCTCGCATATGTGGAGATTGTTGTGGCGCCGTGGTTTATCAATGAGGTGGTGTCTATGTTTCCGGAGACCACGTTGCTTAAAGAACCGTCCATGTTCTGGGAATGGGCGATTCTGCTCGCCGTTCAGGCGACTTTGCTGTGCACGGCGGCCAAATTGGTGGTACCGGAGCGTCTGTTGGCTCAAGCAGCTGGACTGCTGGATATGATTCGTATCGTCGCGCTTATCGTCGTGTTTTCGGTAACCACTACCGGTAACATCACAATCTGCCTCATGAATTTCGGAACTCCGGGCTTTGTATATGGCGTGGCCCTATGCAGCCTCGCTGCGATCATCGCCATCATCGTGCTGCTGAAACGGCGGCGCTACAGCACCTGCTCCATGCCGATGTAATATGGAGTGAGTCCCATGCGTTCGTAGAAGGCTTGGGCTTTGGGGTTGCAGGCCCAGACGTGAGCGTTACGTTGTGGCAGCCGGATTGACGGGCGAAGTCGAGCACGTAGCGATACAAGGTGGAGCCTACATGGTGGCCGCGGGACCGCTCGTCAACGCATAGATCATCGATGTACAGGGTTTTGATATCGGTCAGGATATTGCTGTTGAGGTGCTGCTGGAACACGCAGAATGCGTAGCCAAGCACTTGGTCGGTGGCGGGGGAGTCGGCGTTATGTTCGGCGTCATTGCCGTCATTGGCAGATGGCGCAACCGCCACGAACACAGGGGTCTGATCGTTGGCCAGAATCGCCTTCAATTCCTCGTCCGTGTATTTCTTGACACCGCCTTTGAACAGATCCGGTCGGCCGGGCATGATGCACTTCGAGCACCTGCGCAGCAGTTCGTCGATCTGGGGAATATCGGCGCCGTGGCCCTACGAATCGTCATGTCATCCATTGAACTCAGTCTAATCGGGCAGTCTCGACCGGCAGATGATTGTTGCCCGCGATAAGAGACACGGACGGGCAAGATGGGTGATCGTTCGTTCAGGCTCTCATTCTCGCCGCAACGTCACGGTAGTCTGGAGTGCGTGAATCGCAAGAAACAGCCAGTGGAGAAGTATGAGCGGGGCACCCGTTCGTACACGATGTCGCATATTCGTGGCAAAGACACCAAAATCGAGGTGCTGGTACGCAGCTATCTGTTTCGCAAGGGTTTGCGATTCCGCAAGAACGACAAGCGTTACCCCGGACACCCGGATGTAGTACTGCCGAAATACCACACCATCGTGTTCATCAACGGCTGTTTCTGGCACATGCATGAAGGATGTTCCAAACATTCGATGCCGAAATCGAACGTGGAATTCTGGCAGACGAAGCTACTGCGCAATCACAATCGAGACATCGCGCAGCGAGCCGAACTGGAGGCCGCCGGCTGGCGTGTAATTACCGTATGGGAGTGCGAATTAACGAAAGCCGTGCGCGACGAACGCCTCGCACGGCTGTATGAGCAGATTGTTGAAGGAGATGCAGATTCAGCGGAATAATTTCAGCTCCCCTCTGGAGGGGAGCTGAAATCAGGATTCAAACGGGAACTTCAGGCCCCAACGGTCACGAATCGCATCCATCAGCTCCATGATGCGGATGGTGTCGGCGTGCGGCATCGCCTCGCATTCGATCTTGCCATCCAGCAGCGCGTTGGCCGCATCGGCCACCTCATACTCATAACCGGTCAACTGCGACGGCACCGCAACACTGCGCACGGGCTTGTGATCGTTGTTGTAGATATCGATGGACTCGGGATTGTTGATATTGGTGACCACCAAATACCCTTCGGTGCCCCACACGTAGCCGCCGCGATCGGAGGAAACCAGCATCGAACTGGTGGACACGGCCATCGTGCCATCATCGTAATACAACGTGGTGGAATTCTGCGCATCCACACCGGTTTCGGCGGCCATCATCGACGTATCGAAATGATCCAGCGTGCGGCCATGGTCGGCACCGATCGCCATATCCAGGAAGTTCAGCGGATACACGCCCACATCGAGCAGCGCGCCACCGGCACAGGCCGGATCGGTCATACGTGCCTTGCCGGACACCGGATAGCACAGGTTGGCGCTCGCCGCTTTCACCTCGCCGATCTCGCCGGACTCGATAACTTCGTTGATGAGCTTGCGGCTGGGCATGTAGCGCGTCCAGATGGCCTCCGTGCACAGCATGCCGGTTTCCTCGGCCACGGCCAGCGCCTCACGTGCCTGCCCGGCGTTCGCGGTGAACGACTTCTCCACCAGCACGTTCTTGCCGGCTTTCATACACAGGATCGCCTGTTCGGCGTGCAGACTGTGCGGGGTGGCGATATACACCAGATCCACATCCGGGGTCCGCCGTCAACTCCTCATACGATCCATAAGCCTTGTCAAAATGCCATTGGTCGGCAAAAGCCTGCGCGCGCGAATATCACGGGCCGCTACCGCATACGGGTGAAGTCCATGAGGAATACAGTGAACCTTCAGCCATCTGGGTCAGGGTGTCGGCCATGGTGTGAGCTATGCGGCCCGCACCCAGAATCGCGACGTGATCTTTTCGCCGCTGCCTCGAACTCGGCGCGTTGCCATGAATCGACTCATTATTCCTCCTTGGATACGGGTTGGTACACTCAATCGACCTACAGTGATTATAGAAGAAGAAACCTTGTCCCGTGAGGCGGATAGAACCGAATATGGAAACGAAGCAGCGCAGCAGCCCCAATCTCCGGCCGCGTCTCCAGTCCATGTCCCGCCGAGCGCGTGAGGCCAATCCCTTCCGTGCCATGGTATTCGGCGAACAAGCAGACAAGATGATCGCCCAAGGTACCAGCGTCATCAAATTAAGCCTTGGCGAGCCCGATTTCGGCGCGCCGCCCGCCGTACGCGACGCCATGCGCGAACAGTACGACGGCCGGGCCCTGCCGTACACCGCCGCCATGGGCCTACCTGAACTGCGTCAGGCCATCGCCGACTTCTACCGCGAGCGTCATGACCTTGACATCGACCCCAAGCGTATCTGCGTGACCGCCGGCGGTTCGGCCGCTCTGCTGTTGGCCACCGCGCTGACCGTGGACCCCGGTGACGATGTGATTGTGGCCGACCCCTCCTACCCATGCAACCGCGAACTTGTGCGGTCGTTTGAAGGCCGGGTCATCGATGTGCGACCTCGGCCGCCACCCGCTTCCACCTGACCGCCGACCTGTGCAGCCAGTACTGGACGAGCAAGACCAAGGCCGTAATGATCACGTCGCCGTCCAACCCCACCGGCACCACCATCGACTTCAACGTATTGGACGAGGTGTGCAAGTTGGCCGCCAGCCGCGGCGCATGGCGCATCGTGGACGAAACCTACCTCGACTTGGCTGACCGGGAG
>ENA-OPYV01000413-OPYV01000413.1-human-gut-metagenome-genome-assembly--contig:-NODE-413-length-12178-cov-2.143971_pt1 | contig 12178 bp, 23 predicted proteins | sample MGYA00242474_ERZ504485 | MGnify/ENA primary metagenome ERZ504485 (study PRJEB26092, sample SAMD00036263) | human gut metagenome | host: Homo sapiens | study: EMG produced TPA metagenomics assembly of...
AAAACAAATGCCCAGATGGCGGAATCGGTAGACGCGCTGGTCTCAAACACCAGTGGAGTAACATCCATCCCGGTTCGACCCCGGGTCTGGGTACAGAGAGGTTGACTTGATTAAGTCAACCTTTTTTTTTATTACCAATCAATTCTTATGCTCCATGAAAAATCGTATTGCAGAGCTTGATTACTTGAAATCCATTTTTATTTTATTGATGATAGTGTTTCATCTGGTATATATCGGTGACAAATATCCATACGCCAAATCTTTGGTTTATACTTTCCACATGCCTGCTTTTTTGATTATTTCCGGTTATGTCATGAATATAGCCAAAGGAATACGTCCGTTTCTGCGTACAATGTGGTTGGATTTTTATTCCATACGCCGTGATGGAAACAGGCTATGTCGTCATGTCCGCTATACTTCCGGTTCGTGAATCAGTGGAGCATTTAAGTGTTTCTCTATGGCTGGATAAATTGTTCTTGCATCCTTTGGGGCCCTATTGGTATCTTCATACGTTGATGCTGTGTGGGCTTGTTTATTTATTGGTGGACAAATTGGCTGGAAAGTGGGGCAATACTGTTTCCGTCTTAATTATACTGGCTTTATGCTATGCCGTATTGTCAGCTTGTGGAATACTTTCTTTGATAAATGCGCTTTACTTTACGGCTGGAGTGGCTTTAAGACGAAGCTCATTTGACTTCCGTACTTTCTTTTCAGCTTCATTCTGGGCTTTGCTGCCTGTAATATGGCTGGCTGCTGATGAGACAAATCTGAATAAATCAACTCTTTCCGGAGTCGCTCTGACTTATCTGGTAATTAGTTTTCTGTTGGCTGTATATCGCTATTTACCCGATTATCTGAAAAAAGGATTGGGTTACATAGGCTCTCATACCTTTGTGCTGTTAGTATTTTCTCCGGTATTTACAATGGCAGTGAAGCCTTTGGTGCCTGTATTGGCTTTTGAACCTACCGGGATGCTCTTTTTATGTGTGTCCTTATGCTTCTGTGTAATTGGTTCGTTTGCGATAGCCTGGATCATGGATAAGCTGAATTTCTCCCGTTTCTTCTGGGGAAAAGCCCGCATGCTTTCGTAGATAGACTTGCTTTGGTGACATCTTGTCAGTTCGCTGGAAAAAATGTGGCAGGAACTTATCTGGCATCTTTTTTGTGGTTTACTTCATAGATATTGAATTACTTACTTAAACACATAGAACTATGATTTCAGAAAAATTGCAAAATGCCATCAACGAGCAGATTACTGCGGAAATGTGGTCTTCTAACTTGTATTTGTCCATGTCTTTCTACTTGCAGAAAGAAGGTTTCGACGGTTTTGCTTCATGGATGCGTAAACAGTCACAAGAAGAATTGCAGCATGCTTATGATTTAGCTGATTATTTGGTTAAACGCGGTGGTGCAGCTAAAGTGGATAAAAATTGATGTCGTTCCACAAGGATGGGGCAGCGTACAGGAAGTATTTGAACATGTTTACAAGCACGAATGTCATGTATCCAGCTTGATTGACGAGTTGGTAAATGTTGCTTCTGAAGTAAAAGACAAAGCTTCACAGGATTTCTTGTGGGGATATGTTCGTGAACAGGTGGAAGAAGAAGCTACAGCACAGAACATTGTAGAGAAACTTAGAAAATGTGGCGACGCAGCTGGCATTCTGTATTTGGATGACAAACTGGGACAACGTAAATAAACCACGTTTTTCATGAAATATTGATCCTGGATGGAAGCGGAATGATTTCTGCATCCATTCAGGATATTTTGTATCATAATTACACTATCCTTTTTGTTTTCCACTATAAATTTTATCTTTGTCCCCCGTTATCAACCAATATTAGCGTCCGAAAAATGGGGGATTTTATATTAAGAGGGTGGAACTGGTGTCGTCGTTTCCGGCATCGTTGCGGATACGGAGTACATTCTCCTTCCGATTTCTTTTTTTATTACGTTTGTCATTTACGAACGTTTACCATTCTATGCCTATGCACCATTGCATCACTTGAGACGTGTGGTGGCTTTTTTGCCTCATTATCGGGAAAAGGTCGATAAGTTCTTATTCCGTCTGATTAATCACCTCCCGGCCTTCTGTAGTATGGGAAGTGGGAACTGGCAGCGGAATAAGTACCCGTTATATGGCCGAAGCCAATACAGGCATGCAGTTTATACGTTCTCAGAACAATCGGAAGATGCAGTGAAACGGATTCTCTCCGGTAAATCTTCTATTGATTACCTGACCGGAAACTGTGAAGCAGATATGGATAGGTTGCTCAAGGAGGGAGTAAAGCCGGAAGTGGTACATATCGCCCATACTCCAGCGTATAAGGAGATGTTTGAACGACTGATTCCACTGGCCGATAAACATACTTGTTTCATCATCGGTAATCCTTATGCTACTCCAGAGAAGAAAAGATGGTGGAAGGAAGTTATAGCAGATCCTCGTACGGGAATCACATTCGACCTTTATGATGTCGGACTGGTATTTTTTGATAAAGAGCGTGTAAAGGAGCATCGTATTGTGAACTTTCTTTGACTTTAAGACCTTAAATATATGAAAATGAACGAAGATTATACCAAGACAGGTGATAAAGGTACCACCTCGCTGGTAGGAGGAGTACGTGTTTCAAAAGCAGATATACGTCTGGATGCGTACGGAACCATAGACGAACTGAATTCTTTTATCGGATTATTGATTTCGGTAATGAAGGATGCAGAGCATGAAGAGTTATTACGCTTTGTGCAGCATAAACTGTTTTCATTGGGCTCTTATCTGGCTACCGACTTGGAAAAGACTACTTTTCCAGTAGAAAGTCATATCTCACTGGAGAATGTGCAGCGTCTGGAACAGGCTATCGATGAGATAAACGCTTCTTTACCGTCGCTTGCAGGTTTTATCCTTCCGGAGGGAGTTATCCGGCTTCCGTTTGTCATGTCTGTCGTACGGTCTGTCGTCGGGCAGAACGTCGGATTCAGGCCTTGGAAGAAAGTCTTTCCTATGAATTGGAGGAGCAGGCAAAGTGTTTTGTGAACCGATTGTCTGATTATCTGTTCGTTTTGTCACGCCGGTTAAACAATTTAACAGACGAAAGCGAAATTTATTGGGATAAGCGTTGCGAGTGAAAGAATTTGTTATATTTTTGCGAATCAATATAAAGAAGTAAAACTGTTTAAAATTAATATACTATGTATTGGACATTGGAATTGGCCTCAAAGCTGGAAGATGCTCCTTGGCCAGCAACTAAAGACGAGTTAATTGACTATGCAATGCGTTCAGGTGCTCCACTGGAAGTAATCGAAAACTTGCAGGAAATGGAAGACGAAGGAGAAATTTTATGAAAGTATAGAAGATATCTGGCCTGATTATCCGAGTAAAGAAGATTTTTTCTTCAACGAGAAGAATATTAATAGCCGTCAGGGCAGATTAAAAGATTAAATCTCAGCGGGATGAACAAAGTATATTTGTTTGTCCCGCTGATGTTTTATAGTATTCCATCGGACTTTCGCAATAAAAGTTATAAACGCGCGTTTCTCTCAACTTGTTTGATTCAAAATTGTTCTTATTACAAAATGCACTATTTTTGTGCACAAAGAAAAAGATTGATAACCCGTTATTTTGTGAATTATGAAAAGATTGCTGTTGATGGCGCTGGCTGCTGCCATGCTGACTCCGGCTTGTGGAAATAATGCTGGTAAAGAAACCAAGGCGGAAGTACAGGAGAGTGCAGCTGTACAAGCCAATGTTACTCATCTGACTAAAGCTGATTTCTTGGCTAAGGTATATAATTATGGAGAAGATCGAAGGAATGGAAATACGAAGGTGGTAAACCGGCCATTGTGGATTTCTATGCCACTTGGTGTGGTCCATGTAAGGCTATCGCCCCGGTATTAGAGAAACTGGCTGCGGAATACAAAGGAAAGATTGTGGTTTATAAGATTGATACAGATAAGGAACCTGAGTTGTCGGCAGCTTTTGGTATACGCAGTATTCCGACCCTTCTGTTCATTCCGGCAAAGGGAACTCCTCAGGTGGCGCAAGGGGCTTTGCCTGAAGAGGCTTTGAGAAAGACCATTGACGAAATTTTTATTGGGAAAGAAGTAAATTTTTGATAAGAAAAAAATGAGGAGGGCCTGAAGTTGTTGGAATTTCAGCCCTTATTGTATATTTTTATCTACGGTTGCTGTCTTCAATCAATTCACGGATTGTCTGGTTCAGTTCCTTTTTCTTTCAGAAGTTGCTCCAGTGTGAGGTGCATTCTCCATCGCCAGTAATGCCGTGGATGGGCCGGTATGTTAATTCGCTCTCCTTCTATATCCGGATTGCGTAACTGCTCGTTGATGCTCATCCAGTCCTGCCATGCCAAAATGCAGAGCAGTGAAGGGCTTTTCAGGTGATGGAATACGATGTCCTTACAGAGCCATCCGGGAGCATGTACGGGAATCTCTCCCTGATGGTGCATTTCCTGATGGTAGAAACGCTCCGTGAGGGCTGGGTCTTCTTCCCACCATCGCGGAAAGTGGACATGTCGTGCGTACCGATGGTGCATACCGACAGGAACGGATAGTTTTCAGGGTGTCCGAAGTCTTCGTACATTTGTTTGGGCATGCGTTGGATTTCAAGTGAGAGTATCTGCAACTGTCTCATTACCCAGGGCACACACTCCGGAACCATACCTAAATCTTCTCCGCATACTAACATCGGAGTAGACTGGGTGAGCACCGGAAGCTTTTTCATGGCTTCCTGATACCAGAATTCGTTGTGGCGCTGGTAGTAGTAATGATTGTACAGGTGGTTGAAGGCTCCCTGTTGCTTCCAGTTCAGCTGCTGGAATACGGAATCATTCTGTACGGCAATTCTGGGATGGAGTTTCTCGGCGTCGTGGTGGTCTGTGACAAACAGCACGTTGCTGATCAGGGAGTAAAGCCCTTCTTTCAGTTTCAGGCTATCCTCGTCTTCTTTTCCATTGAAATAAGCTTCCACCTTTCGCTGGGTATCAAACTCCGGCAGTAATGCGTAGCCTCCTTTTCCATTGGGCGTGATAAAACGTTGCCGTACGTACTCACTTTGTGCGCCGAAGACTTCTTCCAGCACCTTGTCGTTGATAAACGGCTGCGTCATGAAGTCCCGGTCCAGATTCAGACCAAAGCTTCTGATTTCATCCATGCTCAGGGGAAGGGAAGGGGAGAACTGTCCGAGCAGACCATGTACCGAATGGTCGGGAATTTCCCAGATGCGGAAAATCCTAAGATATGGTCGATGCGGTAAGCTGTAAAGTATTCTGCCATCTTGGAGAAACGGCGGCGCCACCAGCGGTAATTGTCTTTTTCCATTACTTCCCAGTTATAGGTTGGGAATCCCCAGTTTTGTCCGTTGACAGAGAACGCATCGGGAGGAGCACCTGCCTGACCGTTGAGGTGGAAATAATGGGGTTCTACCCAGGCTTCTACGCTGGAACGGCTGATACCGATGGGGATGTCACCTTTCAGCAGAATGCCTTTTGCTCTGGCATACGTACTAACGGTAAGCAACTGCACGTGCAATTGGTATTGCAGGTAATAGTAGAAGGCGATTTTGGTATAGGCTTTGTTTTCAGGCGTACACAGTCTGGCTATTTCATCGGCATCGTAAGTAGAATATTTCGGCCAGTGATTGAAATCCGGTGTGCCATACGAGTCGCGCAGGTAGCAGAAAGCCGCATAAGGCTGAAGCCATTCCTCATTATGCCGGAAGAAGTTCAGGAAATCTTCCGAGGCAAGTACTTTTTTCCTTCCATCTGGTACGCTTTTCTCAGGTAGTCCATCTTCAGCTTGTTGGCCTTCTCATAATCCATCATGGGGAGGGAATTCACTTCGATGCGTGCTTTTTCGAACGCTTCTGCGGCTTTCTTGTCCTTCAGGGGTGGGAGCTGGCGAAGGTCGATGTACATCGGGTGAAAGCGTAGATGGAGATGCTGTTATAGGGATAAGAGTCAGTCCATGTACCGCTCATTGTCGTATCGTTGATGGGAAGAATCTGAATGGCTTTCTGTCCGGTCTCATCTGCCCAGTCAGTCAGTAGCTTCAGGTCGCCGAAGTCGCCTACGCCGCAACTGCCTTCCGAGCGAAGGGAGAACACGGGAATGGCGCAACCGGCTATCCGTTGCGGGGCATCGTCAAAGAACACTTCCGTTTCCATGGGCAGATAGGTTTCTCCGCGTTGCAACGGTTGCAGAGGGAATATCCGGTTGGGGCGGGTTTCCCATTTCTCTACGGCTCCGGTTTCTTCATGGATGGCCACGAACTTATACTCAAAAGGATATTCCAATGAGGAGGCATCTAGTGTCAGGTGCCATACGTTGGGCTGTACTTCCTTCATTCTCAGCGGGCGGCAGTACTCCCAACTACCCAGTGCCGCACAGCTCCCGATGAGGCCCAGACGCTGTCCGTGGGTACTCAGGCCGGGGCAGAGTGCGCGGAAGGTGATGCACCTGCCGGTATTGTCAGACAAGCGGGAAGGCTGTTCCGGTGTGTATGCATTGTTGAAAGCCGATGTATAGCGGTAGGCATCTTGTGGCAGATCTCTCCAGCAGTCTTCTACGAGGTAATGCTGCTGTTGCAGGTTGCCCGGATAGAAAGAATGGGGGATGGCGCCAAATTCCTGGCGTACAAGGGTGCCTTGACGGCTTACGGCATAACGGTAGCAGATAGGTTCGGAAGGGTGAAAGTCGAATTCTGCCTTTCCGGTCCATTCTTCTCCGTTGCGGGTAGTCATTTCTACGGTATGTTGTATGTGATTCTGGCTGAGAAGCACGCACAGGCTTTCTCCCCAGACTGTACGGTATTGTATGCGAAAGTAATTTTCATATCTTATGTATTAGTTGTGGCTCATAGTTTTGTCCAAAAATAATGAATCTCATGGATTCATGCAAATAAAAAACCTCCGGATGTCCTTTCGGCTCCGGAGGTTCCCTCGTGTAAGATGTGAGGATGGATTTAATAATAATGAATTAAAAAATGAGATTATGCGTCGATATTTGCATACGTCGCATTTTTCTCGATAAATTCACGGCGTGGACCTACATCGTCGCCCATTAGCATGGAGAATATATAGTCGGCTTCGGCCGCGTTTTTCGATATTTACCTGTTTCAGGATACGGGTTTCCGGATTCATGGTAGTTTCCCACAACTGTTCCGGATTCATTTCACCCAAACCTTTGTAACGCTGGGTGTGGATGCCTTGCTCGTTTCCTTCGCCATATTTCTGGATGAAAGCCTGGCGGGCTTCGTCTGTATAGCAGTATTCGCTGATTTTACCTTTGCTGCATTTGTACAACGGAGGGGTAGCGATATACAGGTGACCACCCTGAATTACTTCAGGCATATAGCGGTAGAACAGTGTCATGATCAGTGTGTCGATGTGAGAACCATCGACATCGGCATCGGTCATGATGATGACCTTGTGGTAGCGCAGCTTGTCAATGTTGGCTTTCTTGCTGTCTTCCTCACCGTCTACACCGAAACGTACGCCCAGTGCCTGAATGATGTTGTTCACTTCATTCGCTTTCGAAAGCTTTGTGCCACATGGCTTTTTCCACATTCAGAATTTTACCGCGCAATGGCAGGATGGCCTGGAACTGACGGCTTCTTCCTTGCTTGGCTGAACCACCTGCAGAATCACCCTCGACGAGGAAGAGTTCGCATTCTTCGGCTACACGGCTGGAGCAGTCGGCCAGTTTTCCCGGCAGTCCGCCCGCCGCCCATCGGACTTTTACGCTGAACCGATTCGCGGGCCTTGCGGGCAGCCACACGTGCGGTAGCAGCCAGTACCACTTTGTCGACAATAATCTTGGCTTCTTTCGGATGTTCTTCCAGGTAATAAGTCAGGGCTTCTCCCACAGCCTGATTCACAGCACCGCTCACTTCGTTGTTACCCAACTTGGTCTTGGTCTGTCCTTCAAACTGAGGTTCCGATACTTTTACAGAAATCACGGCAATCAGTCCTTCGCGGAAGTCTTCACCTGAGATTTCCACCTTGGCTTTTTCAAGCGCCTTGCTTTCTTCTGCATATTTCTTCAATACACGTGTCAGTGCCATACGGAATCCGGCTTCGTGTGTACCGCCTTCGATGGTGTTGATGTTGTTCACATACGAGTGAAGGTTTTCACGGAATCCGGTGTTGTACATAATGGCGCATTCAATGGGAATACCCTGTTTTTCGGTATTCAAGTAGATTACGTCATCAATGAGCGGTGTATTGTTGGAATTCAGGAAACGTACGAATTCTTTCACGCCTTCTTCTGAGTGGAACTTTTCCTGTTTGTAAGAACCGTCTTCCTCCTTCACGCGCTTGTCGGTCAGGGTGATGGTGATTCCTTTGTTCAGGTAAGCCAGCTCGCGCATGCGGGCCTGAAGAATGCTGTATTTATATTCGGTTACGGTGAAGATACTTCCATCCGGCCAGAAAGTCTGGCGTGTACCGGTAATGTCGGTTGTACCCACTTCTTTTACGGCATACAGCGGCTTTCCGCATTCATATTCCTGCTGATAGATTTTTCCGTTGCGGAATACGTTGGTGGTCATGTGAGTAGACAAGGCGTTCACACAAGATACACCCACACCGTGCAGACCTCCGGAAACCTTATAGGAACCTTTGTCGAACTTACCTCCGGCATGAAGCACGGTCATTACGACTTCGAGGGCTGATTTTTTCTTTTTCGTGGAAATCGACCGGAATACCGCGACCGTTGTCTTGTACGGTAATCGAGTTGTCTTCGTTGATAGTTACTTCTATATGTGTACAATAACCGGCAAGGGCTTCGTCAATGGAGTTGCCTACTACCTCGTAGACCAGGTGATGCAAGCCTTTTTCGCTGATGTCGCCGATATACATGGCGGGGCGTTTACGAACGGCCTCCAGTCCTTCCAGCACCTGGATACTGCTGGCCGAGTAGTTGCTTCCGCTGTTTTGTGTCAGTTCTTCACTCATGTTTTTTCTTTCGTTTTTTTAAGCTTCAAAGATACTAAAAAAAAAACTGGAACGAAGCGATTTTCAGCACTCTAAAAATCGTGAAAAAGACATGAACCGAGTCTATACGACAAAAGGCCAGATGTAATCATCCAGCCTTAATATCTTTCTTGCGTCAAGCGTAGACTTAAGCCAATTTGCTGATGTGAGCAGCCAGTTTAGACTTCAAGTTAGCAGCCTTGTTCGCGTGGATAATGTTGCGCTTAGCCAGCTTATCCAACATTTTCTGTACACTAGGATACAATGCAACAGCTTCAGCTTTGTCTGTAGTTGCACGAAGTTTCTTCACTGCGTTACGCATTGTCTTAGCATAATATCTGTTGTGAAGTCTTCTTTTTTCTTCCTGTCTGATTCTTTTAATAGATGATTTGTGATTTGCCATCTCGACTAATCTTTAATATTGTTCTTGATTTTTGTTTATTATGTAGCCCGTGGGGGAATCGAACCCCCCTTTCAAGAATGAAAATCTTGCGTCCTAACCGATAGACGAACGGGCCATCCTTTATTTCAGGAAGAACTCCTGAATTCTCACGAGGATACATATCTCTCGTTTGCGGATGCAAAGGTAGGAAGAATTTTGAAATCTCCAAAACATTCGCTCCTTTTTTTATGAAATTTGCTGTGTTTTTTTGAGTTCCCTTTCATTAAATGGAATTCCTTTTGCCGTTTTTTAGGTTTCTCGTGGCTGAACCTTATGTTTCCCTTCCGTAAAACTTACGGTTCCGCCTTGAGAAACGTAGGTTTCGCGGGAAGGAAACGTAAAAAGTGCCTCGTGGTGTGAAGAAAAAGTTTACGGGTTTTGTTTGTTTTGTATAAGGACTTTTTCTATCTTTCGTCCGCAAAATGGATTTTATATTTAGGATAATTTGAAAGATGGAATGCTGTAAATTAAGGTCCGTCGGCCTGTATAATGGAAAGGTCTGTCTGGCAGAATGGGGAGATAAAGAAGGGGAGCCTTCTTCTTTCCAGGTGTTGGCTGAGTGTACGGAATTAGTGTATGTGCGTTTACGTACGTTGGAGGCGGTGGCCTCTTTTTCGTTTTTTTAGAGAGGGCTCTTGCGTGATGGCGCATTATGACATGCCTGTTTTTGCCATGGCTTCTTCGGCCGGAAATTTTTTCTGTGGTGACGGGAGCGGATGCTTCTGCTTTGCAGAATGTTTGTAAGGAACTTTCCGTATTTGCGGAAGTGACGGTGGAGAAAGAGGTGGAAGTGATATGTGTACAAGAGACGGCTGAGCGCAAAGGGGAGATGTCGGAAAAAGGTCTGGTGACTTTGCTGAAGGATATTCCTCTGCTGATGGTGTCTTCTGAAGAAGGTTCGGGCAGTGTTTCGCTGACGGTGCGGAGAAAGGACCGTGACAAAGTGCTGAATTTGTTCTTTGCTTGCTGATATGTTGCAGAAGTTGGATGGAGTAGTGCTGCACGTAGTAAGGTACAGTGACAAATCGAATATTGTGCATATCTATACTTGTCAGCATGGAAGTATGTCGTTTGTGATACCTGCCACGCGTTCGCGCAAGTCGCTGGTAAACGGGGCGTTGTTTCGTCCGCTTTCCCTGGTTGAGGTGGAAGCCGATGTGCGTTCCCGTACTTCTTTACCTCCGGTGAAGGAAGCAAGATTGTCTTATCCGTTGGAGTCAGTACCTTACGACCCGTACAAGTTAAGTATCGCGATGTTTTTGGCTGAGTTCTTGTCGCATGCCTTACGCGAGGAAGGGAAGAACGAACCGCTGTTTGCTTATCTGGTGTCGTCTATTCGCTGGCTGGATGCCTGCAGGAGTGATTATGCTAATTTCCACCTGGTGTTTCTGATCAGGTTGTCCAGGTTCTGGGTTTTTATCCTAATCTGGAAGATTAGTCGGGAGGGAAGCGTGGGTTTAGATTATGTTGAATGGTCGTGGTTTCGTAGATGAACAAGCCTTTAGCACGGGCAATCTGTCTGTCTCCGGAAGAGTCGTCGCATATCTGCCAGCTGGCACGTATGAATTATGAAACGATGTTTCTATTCGGTATGAACCGTATGGAGCGGCAGCGTTGTCTGACTGTGATGATGGAATATTATCGTCTGCATCTTCCGGAATTCCCTGAACTGAAATCGCTTGATGTGCTGAAGGAACTTTTTTGCTTGATACCTGAGTGACGATGGGAATAAAAAAACGGGGACTCTCCTTTCATTTGAGAAAAGAGAATCCCGTTTTTTGATGGGGATATGAATGATCTTATCCCAGCAATTCTTTTACTTTGGCAGAAATTGCTCTACCTTCAGCCAGACCAGCCAGTTCTTTAGAAGCTACTCCCATCACTTTACCCCATGTCTTTTCCGCTGGTAGCACCTACGCGGGCAATGATTTCTTTCAGTTTAGCTTCCAGTTCTTCCGGAGAAAGCTGTTTCGGGAGGTATGCTTCAATCACACGTACCTGAGCCATTTCTTCTTCTGCCAGGTCGGCGCGGCCTTGTCCTTCGTATACAGAAGCTGAATCTTTTCCTTGTTTCACCAGTTTCTGCATGATTTTCAGGGCTGCATCATCGGTCAGGGTATCGTTGGCACCCGGAGCGGTTTTTGCTTCCAGAAAACATTTCTTTACGTTGCGCAAAGTCTCCAGTCTGACTTTGTCTTTGGCTTTATGGCCTCTTTGATATCGTTGCTAATCTGTTCAAATAAATCCATATTCATTATAAAGTTTAAATGTTGTTCTCTTGGTGATGTTTAGAAAGTAATTGTCATAGAGCCGGTATTGGTTGTGGTTTCCGGTTCCGGTGCAATCTTTTCTTCTGTAGTCGCTTTCGAACGGATATTCTCCAGTTCCATCTTGGTGCGCTTGTAGGTAGGGGTTGTTTCTACCATGCTGATGATGTCATCGTTGGCCAAGTCTTCCTGACTGAAGATGTAGATGTTCGGACGTTTCTTGCGGATGCTGCTTTTCAGGATGCTTTTTCCGTAGTAGTCGCTTCGACGTTCGTCTTTCTTTTGCTCTTCTTCTTCCAGATCGTCCAAACGTTTCTGCTCTTCAAGTGAACGCTGTTTGAGCACATTGTCCATACCCGGAACGTTCTTTGATACCCGAATCCCGTAGCCAGAATGGTGAATTTTACTTTGTTTTCCAGCGTTTCATCAGTGTAAAGGCCCCATTTGGTTTCTACGTCCTTGCCAAACTTGCTCATGAATTCATGG
>ENA-OPYV01000414-OPYV01000414.1-human-gut-metagenome-genome-assembly--contig:-NODE-414-length-12177-cov-5.283071_pt1 | contig 12177 bp, 10 predicted proteins | sample MGYA00242474_ERZ504485 | MGnify/ENA primary metagenome ERZ504485 (study PRJEB26092, sample SAMD00036263) | human gut metagenome | host: Homo sapiens | study: EMG produced TPA metagenomics assembly of...
CTCACGCGTTTACGATGCTTTCCACCCGACCCCTTTGGTCGGTCCTTTTTCATTGCCATAGTTGTCCATTGTCCCAGCACCCCGGGAAAAGGCTACTGGCGTCGCGTCCGCTCGATATTGCTCGATATGATGGCAAGAATGGAGAAGAACAAAGAGATTTTCGGATTGCCCCTCATGTTCTGGGGCTTGTGGGTCACGCTGCTTATCCTGTGGATGGGCCGCTTCGTCACGTCATTCCTTTCCATGTATCTGGTGTCTGACATGCATGTCAGCGCGGGCGTGGCCGGCACCATCGTCTCCATGTACGGTTTCGGCGGCATCTTCGGCTGCCTGTATGGCGGCGCGCTGTCCGACCGCTTCGGCCGCCCGGCGATGATCGTCATCGGCAATCTCGGCTCCGCCGCGATGCTGGTCCTGCTGGCGTTCATCGGCAATCCGTGGATCATGGCGATCGCGCTACTGGCCTACGGCGCCATCTCATCCATGCCGCGCCCGCGGTCGCGGCGTACGTGTCCGACGTGGTGCCGTTCCGCAAACAGAAGCGCGCGTATTCGCTGCAGACGTGGGCCGCGAATTTCGGCTTCGCGATCGGCCCGATCATCGCCAACCAGTTGGTGAAGATCTCCTATGCGCTGATGTTCTACGCGGAAGCCGCGGTGCTGGTGTTCGCCACGATCTTGATGATCGTGTTCTTCAAGGAAGTCGGGCTGGGCAAGCGCCCGCGGGGCGAGGTCGCGCCGGCGCGGGCGTCGCAAGCCGCGGAATCAGCTGCGGGAAATGCCGTGGAACATGCTGTGAAACAAACCGGCGAATCGCAGCGGCCGCAGCGGTTCTCCGTATGGCGCAGCTATCGTCGCGCATGCGCCGACGGCGCGCTGATGTCGATGGTGGTGCTGATGTTCCTGTACACGCTGGCGTATTACCAGATCGTCAGCGGCCTGCCGATTTCCATGACGCAGATCGGCCTTGGCACGGATGAATATTCCAGTCTGCTGACCATCAACGGCGGCCTGCTGTGTCTGCTGCAGATTCCCGCGATCGGTCTGTTCCAGCGGATGAGCAACACCCGAGTGCTGGTGCTCGGCATGTCCATCACGGCGGTCGGATACGCGTTCCAGATCGGCGCGAATTCGTGGGTGACGTTCGCAATCGCGACCGTGCTGTGGACGCTTGGCGAGCTGGGCACGTTCCCGATTGCCGCCACAACGGTGGCGAACATCGCGCCAAAGGATGTGCGCGGCACCTACCAAGGGTTATACAACCTGGTGTGGTCGCTGTCGAACGCGTTCTCGCCGTTGGTCGGAGGCTGGATTCTCAACGCGTTCGGCAGCCGTGTGCTGTGGATCTGCTGCACGGTGATGTTCGTCATCGTGGCAATCGGCTTCTACGTGACGCGCGGCCCACGCGAACGCGCCGCCGCCCGCAATCTCGCGGCCGAGGAGGGTAGCCGGCGTACGTGAAAGCGGGAGGCCGCGATTCCGTTTGGAACCGCGGCCTCCCGCTATGTGATTTAAGGATTGGAAAGAAGAGGGGCGAGGTGCTGTGGCGCCTGCGCCTTGCCTCCCGTCTAGGAAGCGGTCTTACTTGTTGAGGACCTTCTTGAAGAGGTCGGAGGAAGCCTTGGCGAGTGCGAACTGGCCGAAGCCGGATCGATGGAAGCGAGGTTGGCGTTGATGACCTGGTTGAAAGTGTTGTTCTTCATGATGTTTCCTTTCGTTCGGCTTGGCGGCGCGTATCTGTTTTCTTGTTTATTCCTCTGGCCGCTGCCGTAAGTCTGTGTTTGTTGTCTATTTTCTTTTCTTCGTTCTTCTGTTGTGCCTTCATCTTACGTCGGGCAAATCGACAATGTCATGCGACGATCGTCACTTCTTTTGTAAAATCATCGGCTAATCTTGAAGAAAAAGTATCAACATATGAAAGACGGACAACGATAGGCATAGGAAAAGGGCACCGGCTGTTGCTTGGTGCCCTTGGGAAACAGAGATAAATCAGACCTTACGGTCTTCAGGAATATTCAGCAGTCGTTAGCGCTTGCGGATCTCCTCTTTCAGCGGCAGTACGCTGGTCGGGGAAACGGACAGTTCGTCGAGCCCGATATTGAGGAACTCTTCGGTCAGGGTAAGATCCGCGCCGAGACCGAAGATGAAGCCCGGAGCGATACCCGGCTTACCGGCGATGGAGAATGCGATACCGGTGGCGATGATCACCGGAAGCATGCCGGGGGCTTTGTCGCCGAGGGTGGCGAGTGACTGCCAGAAATTGAATTCACCGGTGACCAGCGCATCCTGGGACGTGCCGCCGAATGCCATGCCGATGGTGCCCTGGGTTTCGATCTTGATGTCGTCGTCCGCGGACTGTGCCTGCCGCAGTGCGGCGGTGACTCCTGCTTGGCCATCTTGCGTGCGAGCGGCGAGAGCAGGCGAAGATGCTCGTTGGATCCGTCTCCGTTGGCGCCGACGGTGAGCAGCACCACGACTTTTCGCCCCGGTGTCATCCACGCGGTACTGGTGGGGTGAGGTGATGAGCAGGCGCTTGATGATTTCGTCGCGACGTTCCACGGAGGAGATGCCGTTCATGGCGTTGGCATGGTCCATGCGGTCCTGCTGATTGAAATAATTCTGGAAATTCAAACGATATCCGCGACCGCGCTGCGATTCAATAATCGGAATTTCTTCTGAAGATCCGTTAATTTGTTTTACGGTGCGATTGATGGTTTTTGTGGAGACGCCAAGCGCTTCGGACAATTCTTGTCCGGATACGAAATCACGGCGGTTCAGCAAATAGCTAATCATGGATTTCATGTAACCGTGCGTCATTGTCATGCCTCCTTGCACTATCCATGGTAACCGTGAGTCAACGGAAAATTGGGCTTCTGAAAACAGAGAAAAGTCCGTTGTCAACGGACACGACCAATGTCCTTCGCCAACGGACAACACCCTATATAAACCCCTGAATCATCGGAAGAATGTTGACGAACCTTGGAGACGCAAAGAAAAAGTCCGACACGTTAAGTGACGGACTTGAGACTATCTGAGAGATTGTCTATTGACTGTTGGACTGTTCTTGCGCCGTGAAAAATTACTTGCGCTTGGACTTGCCGAAGGTGAACGCACGTACGATCGCGACGATGCCGATCGCCACAAGCGCGCATCCGCCGAACAGAATCAGCCAGGTCGTGGAGCTGACGGGGGAGAACAGCACGATGAAGCCGGCGACGATCGACAGCAGCGCGTAGATTACGGCCCATGCGGAGCTTGGCATGCGCCACGATTCCACGAGCGCCATCACGCCTTCCAACATCCAGCCAAGGCCGACCACCATGGTGATGAGCACGGCGAGTGTGGCTCCGGAAAGCGCCGCGTCTTCAACATGACCACACCGCCGACAGACAGCATCAGGCCGATCAGAATGTCAAGCACGCGCCATCCTCCCGGAAGCCCGAGTTCCACGATTGCGGTCACAATGCGGACCACACCGGAAACCACAAAGTATGCGCCGAGCGCGATTGCGGCGACCTTCAGTGTGCGCCCGGCCAGATCAGCAGTGCCAGGCCGAGAATGACGGCGGCGATGCCGAGCACCGCATACGTGCCGCGGATCGCGTTCTTTGCCTTCTTCGGGAGCCATTCCTCCACGAGCTTGAATGGGCTGATCGGCTGCCAATTGTTGGTGCCGTTGTCAGCGTCGGATTGGCTGTTCTGCTGTCCGTATGGTTGGCCGTACGGCTGACCGGTGGTGTAGCTCGCGTAGAAGAAGCCGTTCTGGTTGGGATTCGGGTTGGCGTTGGGACCGTCGAAGTAGCATGGGGTCTGAGGCTCGCTTTGATACGGATTGCCCGAATTGTTGGGATTGCCGCCCTGCTGCTGGGATTGCGATTGCTGGTTTGGTGCGTATGCCCCGTATTCCGGCCGGCCTTGCGGCTGCTGTCCGTTGCCGCCATTTTGATTCGGATTGTTCGCATACGGGTTGTTCATTGCGTCGCTCATGATGGCCCCTTTCCTGGAAGAGCGTGCTTCGTGACGCTCGGACGCGCGCGGATTTGCCCGCCTGCGCTCGAACGTTTCGGAAGTTCTGCCCTCATTCTAGGCAATCCGTCTAATTTAAGCCATCAACAAAATCCCCCTCATCGTCCATTTTGATGGTCTGATCGCATGTTTTTTCCGAATTGTCGCACGATCTTGCGAAATCGTGAGACAGAACTGCGAATCGTGAGGTCGAAAGTCAACTTGCGGCACAACGAATGCCTCCCGATCCTTGAAATCAAGAATCGGGAGGCATTTCGCACGTAGGAATCGACTGAATCCTTGAAACTAGAACAGGTCGAGGGCTACGTCGAGGTTGAGCGGCTGGTCGGCGGGCAGCTGATACTGCTCGTGCACCGGGCTCATCCAGGAATCGTCGCCGCCGACACCCATCTGAGCGGCGAGCACGCGCAGGAACATGTGCTTCGGCTCCGGAAGCTCGTCCTGATGCAGCGCCTCCTCAAGCATCGTGCTCGAATACGGCAGCAGGCTCATCGCAAACGGCTTCGTAACGCCGGTTTCAGTATTCGCAGTCTGGCTCACGCGCAAGCCATGACCGGAATCGTCCGTAATCTCAGCCCAACGCACGTCCTCATGGTTGCCGGTTTCCTGCGGCAGCAGATACGGCGCGCGATCGCGGAAGGCGTTCGTATCCCAAATGCCCAGCTTCGCATGCTTGCGGTCGGCGTACGTTTCCTCCGGGCCCACACCGTAGAATCGCAGATCGAATACTCGACCGGCAGCATCCATTCAATGCCGAACGCCGGAATCGTCGGCAGATCGCCGTCCTTTTCACCCGGATACGCAACATGCAGGTCGACGTGGCCAAGCACATCGGCAACGTAACGAATGGTGACCTTCGTGCGCTGCGCAATCGCAAGCTCATACGTGTAAGTGACGGAACTGCGGTTTCGCCGAGCGGCTCAACCTTCGTATCAACGCAACGCGCATACTTTCCGGCAACCGCCCACTGCGCACGCTCGAACGCATGGCCCGCGCCGCGATCATTGTCGGTCAGCGCACGGAACGTGGTGATCAGCGGCTTGCGCAATACGAATTCGCGCTCGCCAAGCTTGTACGACACCATGCCACCCTGTGCAAGGGAGAACAGGGCTTCACGGCCCGCACTGCGTGCGCCGATATTCCAGCGGCCCAAGGTGATCGCTCCATCGGAAGTGGTGTTAACTGCATCGCCCGCAGAGACGTTCTTGCCACCTGCAACCACGCACTGGCCGAACGAAAGCTCATACCCAGCCGGAGCCCAATCGCAAGCGGAAGTCAACTGCTGGGACGCCTCCAAAACCAGCTCCTGCGCACTTGCACGGTAATCGTCAACTGGCCAATCGATCTCAACATGTTCACTTGCTCCTGCAGCAACATCGAAGCGGCGCGAAGAAGACCAAACCGGCTTGCCATCAGCCAAAATACGCAACACAAACGTGGAATCAGCCGTCGAAACAAACAGATTGTCGTTGATGATCGTGATGCCGGAAGCATCGACGGCAATGTGCACATTCGCATACAGCTGCTTGACGTCCTGCGCCTTCGGCGACGGCGTGCGGTCGGCGAACAGCAGGCCGTCACCAGAGAACTCGTAGTCGCTCGGGCGGTCGCCGAAATCGCCGCCGTAGCACATGCGGCCGTTGCCGTCGAGAATCGCCTGATCGATGAAATCCCAAATAAATCCGCCTGATATTGCGGGTAGCGTTCCAAAGCCGTGTATTCGTCCATATTTCCGACGGAATTGCCCATGGCGTGCATGTATTCGCAGGAAATATACGGCTTCTTCGGATCGGACTTGAGATATTCCTCGATTTCGTCGGCGTGCGCGTACATGCGGCTTTCGATGTCGGTCACATCGTCAAACGCGCGATCATGCACGGAACCCTCGTAATGCACCGGACGGTTCGGGTCGATCGCGTGCGCGTGGGCGTGCATCGCGCGGAACACTGCGCCGGCGAACGACTCGTTGCCGAGCGACCAGATGAGCACGCTCGGATGGTTGTAATCGCGGCGCATCATGCTGTTGATGCGGTCCACGCACGCGCCCTCCCATTCGGGCTTGCTGCCCGGAACGGCGGTTTCGGGGGTTTCGATATTGTTCGCAACCCAGCTGCCGTGCGTCTCCATATTGGTTTCGTCGATCAGGTAGATGCCGTATTCGTCGCACAGGTCGTACCAGTATTCCTGGTTGGGGTAGTGCGAGGTGCGGATGGCGTTGATGTTGTGCCTCTTGCAGAACATGATGTCGTCGATCATGTCTTGCCTGGTGATGGCGCGGCCGCGCTTCGCGTTGAATTCGTGGCGGTCGGCGCCCTTGAAGACCACGCGCTTGCCGTTGAGCTTCATGATGCCGTCTTCGATACGGAATGTGCGGAAGCCGATACGCTGCACGATTTTTTCGACCAGCGGGCCGTCATGGCCGACGACAAGCACCGTCAGCTCATACAGGGTTGGCTCTTCGGCGCTCCACGGCGCGATGTTCTTTAGCGCACCGGAATTGAGGATGATCGTCTCGTTGGCGCATTGCGTGGATTCCCACACCACAGTGCCGTTTGCGTCACGCAGTTTCGCCTTGACGGTGGCCGCGTCGTTTGCATTGCGCAACTGCAGGGTTGCATTCAGCGTTCCGGCGGCCATGGAGGGATTGTAGTCGGCTTCGATCTGCACGGTTTCGACATGCACGCGAGGCTGTGCGGCGAGCTCCACGGAACGGAACAGGCCGTGCAAACGCCAGAAATCCTGATCTTCCAGCCAAGAGGCGCTCGCGTATTCGTAGCAGGCGACGGTGAGCACGTTGTCGCCGTCAACGTGCAGCGCTTCGGTGATGTCGAATTCGTTCGGGGTGAAACCATCCTCGCCATAGCCGACGAACGTGCCGTTGACCCACACGTAGATCGCGGTGGCCATGCCGTGGAAGGTGACGCTGACGGTGCCGCCATTTTCCAGCGTTGCGGCGAGCGGACGGTCGAGCGTGAAGGAACGGCGGTAGATCGCCACATGATTGTTTTCGGGAACGTTCGGCTCCTGCGGATCCTCATGGCCATCCCATGGATACTGCACATTCACATATTTGTTCTTCAAATAGCCGGCCATCTGCAGGTGTTCGGGCACGTTGATCGCGCCGAAACCGGCATCGTTGAAGTCAGCTGCGGCGAACGGCGCGTTTTCCACGTCGATGGATGCGGCCTGAGTAACGTTTACTTTCCATACACCGTCGAGATTCTGCTTCGGTTCGGTGGCTTCGCCCAGGAAATACCGATGATTGGAGTGCGCGGGCTTGCGATTCACCGCGAATACGGTCGGATCGGTGAGCCAGCTTGCGTTCGCCTGCCGCGCCTGCAGGATGCGCGATTCCGGAACCCCTTGCGTTTGCTGTGATTCTTGCAATTGCGTGGCTTCTTCTTGAGCTGCCATAGTAACTACCCCTATCCATTGCGACGTTGCCAATGTACGCTACGAATCATAGCGTAAGTAATTTTATTTACTAACATTCGATAACATATCACACTTCCGCCAAAGATGGTAGCGACATTGCCGTCGGTGTTGCCGTGTAATCGAATGCGCGGTCGAAATAAGATTGCAGATTATGTTTCACGATTTTGTGAAATCTTGACAAAAGACGGTGCGTTGCGCTCTTGCAAAATGGTCACGGTGTGTAATAATGGCAGGAATGCACCGATGGCGCACGTCCGGTGTCCACAACCGCGCAGCATTGCCCTGTCAGACGGAATCTGTGAAAATCGCAATTTTCCGCAGTTTTCGCACTATCGCAACGGCAGGGGAGTGCTGACTACTCCGCGGCGCTCCCAAGGAGATCATCATGGTTGATCGCAAGGAAGATCAATCCACCCAATTCCGCGATACCAGTTCGGGAAATTTCGAACAAGCAGCAAAAACCGCGACGCAAACGCAAGTCGATCCGTCGCTCGCCGATGCGCAAACCGTAGCGCAATCGCTTGGTGTCGATTTGAATACCGGCCTGAGTCAAGCGGAAGCCAAGCGTCGACTCGACAAGTACGGACCGAACGAACTCGCGTCCGCGCCACCGGTGCCGAAATGGAAGAAATTCCTCGAACAATTCAAAGACCCCCTTGTCTACCTGTTGCTGGCTGCGACCGGCATTTCGCTCGTCGCATGGTTCATTGAACGAGCCAACGCCGTACCGGGTGCGGAAGGCGGCGAAGCATTGCCGTTCGACGCCATCGTCATCGTGCTGATCCTCATCGTCAACGCGGTGCTCGGCTACATCCAGGAATCGAAGGCGGAAGCCGCCGTCGAAGCGCTCTCCAGCATGACCGCGCCGCAAACCAACGTGCTGCGCGACGGTAATATCGAACGCATCAACACGGTTGACGTGGTGCCCGGCGACATCATCGTGCTCGGCGAAGGCGATTCCGTTTCCGCGGACGGACGCCTCTTCGCCGCCGCCAGCCTACGAATCGCGGAAGCCAGCCTCACCGGCGAAAGCGTGCCCGTCGGCAAAAAGACCGACACCCTCGCACAGGCGAAGGCCCTCGGCGACCGCGCCAACATGGTGTTCAACGGCACGTCCGTAACGCAAGGCACCGGCCGCGCCATCGTAACCAGCACCGGCATGGGCACGCAGGTCGGTAAAATCGCCGATCTGCTGCAAGCCACGGAAGACGACGAAACCCCGCTGCAAAAGGAAATGAACTACGTTTCCAAAATCCTCGGCAGCGCGGTATGCATCATCGCGGTCGTGGTGTTGGTCGCGCTCGCGCTTACCGAAGGCTTCCAAGACGTTCACGATGTGATCGATTCGCTGCTGTTGGCCGTTTCTCTGGCGGTTGCGGCCGTGCCGGAAGGTTTGGCTGCGATTCTTACGGTGGTGCTCGCGCTCGGCGTGCAGCGCATGGCCATGCACAATGCGATCGTCAAGAAGCTGCATTCGGTGGAAACGCTCGGATCCGCGTCGGTGATCTGCTCCGATAAGACCGGCACGCTCACCCGCAATGAGATGACCGTGGAGCGCGTGGTCACTCCGAGCGGCGAAGTGCAGCTTACTGGCACCGGCTATGCGCCGGAAGGCCGCATGGTGGTCGATCCACAGACCATGGAACATGCGCAAATACGCGGGATCATCGAATCGGAAGCCGTTGCGACCCTTGCCGTGGGCGCGTTGGCGAACGACGGCGAACTGCGCGAATCTGCTGCTTCTGCCGGAAATGCGGAAAACGTAACGTGGGAGGCGGTCGCGACCCGACCGAAGTCTCACTCATCGTCGCAGCACGAAAAGTGAAGGCGGATCGCAAGTACGCCAACTACGAGCGCGTTGGCGAAATCCCGTTTACTTCCGAACGTAAGCGCATGTCCATCGTGGCGCAAGACAACGCTGACGCCGGCCGCCTGACCGTCTTCTCCAAGGGTGCCCCCGATGTACTTCTTGGATATTGCAGCAGGATTGCTGTCGGCGGTGCGGTACGTCCACTTACGGAAGGCGATCGCCAGCAGATTCTTGCGACTGTCGAACAGCTTTCTTCCGATGCATACCGCACGCTGGGACAGGCTTATCGTCCGCTCGGTACCGCTTCTCTTGCGCAAGTGCCGGGAATCATGCTGAATTCCGCAGGTCATGTTGCCGATATTACGGAACAAAGCGATGTGCTTGAGAACGATTTGATTTGGGTCGGCATGATCGGCATCATCGATCCGCCGCGCACGGAAGTGCGTGATTCGGTTGCCGAAGCGCATCGCGCCGGCATTCGTACGGTAATGATTACCGGCGATCACCCGCTGACCGCGGCGCGCATCGCCACCGATCTGGGCATTATCGACAAGGGCGGCACGGCCATGACCGGCAGCCAACTCGACGAACTGCCCGACGAAGCGGCATTCGACAAGGTGACCAGCGGAGTGTCCGTCTACGCGCGAGTCGCGCCGGAACACAAGTTGAAGATCGTTGAATCCTTGCAACGGCAAGGCAATATCGTGGCCATGACCGGTGACGGCGTGAACGACGCTCCCGCAGTCAAAACCGCCGATATTGGCGTCGCCATGGGCATTACCGGCACTGAAGTGACCAAGCAGAGCGCGAAAATGATCCTCGCCGACGACAACTTCAGCACCATCGTCGCAGCCGTGCGTGAAGGACGCGGCATTTTCGACAACATCCGCAAGTTCCTGCGCTACCTGCTGAGCTCCAATGTGGGCGAAGTGTTCACCCGTGTTCGGCGGGGTGATGCTCGCCGGATTCCTCGGCACTCACCCAGCCCGGCAGCCAAGCGTGACCGTGCCGCTGCTTGCCACGCAGCTGCTGTGGATCAACCTGCTCACCGACGCGGCACCCGCGCTCGCCATGGGCGTCGACCCGTCCACCGACGATGTGATGGCGCGCAAGCCGCGCAAACTCACCGATCGCGTGATTGACGCCGAAATGTGGGGCGACATCATTTTCATCGGTGTGATTATGGCGGCCGTCACCCTGATCGGCATGGACATGCACTTGGACGGCGGTCTGTTCACCGACCGTTCCGTCGATGCGATCGGTCACGACGCACAAATGACGGAAGCACGCACCATGGGCTTCACGATTCTCGTGTTCGCGCAAATGCTGAACGCGCTTGCCTCGCGCTCGCACTTGCAGTCAGCGTTCGTCGGACTGTTCTCCAACAAGTGGCTATGGGGCGCGATCGCGCTGAGCATGGTATTGCAGCTGGCGGTGATTTACATTCCGTTCCTCAACACCGCTTTCGGTACGGTACCGCTCAGCGTCGGCGCATGGGTCGAATGCCTCGGCCTTGCCATGATCGTGCTCATCGCTTCCGAACTGCGCAAATGCGTCCTCCGCGCCAGATAACGTCCGAAAGTGCGCAAAATCTCGGACGTTATCCAGCTTTCTGGAAGGGAAAGGTTTGTGAAGTCAATGATTGATGGGCTTCTTTCTTGCCTAATCTTTTTGGTGAGATGGGAGGTGCGCGGGATGCATTCGTTTGTTGAAGTATGGCGTCCGATGAAATTTAAGTGTTTTATCTAAATCAGATACAACATTTATTTTCATATCGGCTATACGCTTCTTTTAGGAAATCTGTCGGATCGCATCGAAGCGCTTCCGACAGACGCCTGGCTGTATCCAGCCGCATGCCTGAGGTCGAGCGATAGCCTGTCTCAAACCAAGAGATGTTCGGCTGGGGAATCCCTGTCATCTCTGACAACTCGTTTTGCGTATAGCCGCGAGTCCGACGAATGTCTCTTAGCCCGGATTCAGCGCAGTGGATTCCGCCTCTCCAACCTTCGTCGGGATGGAGCTCCAACACGTTGCAGTGCAATGCTTTGGCAATTTGGCGAGCGGTGTCCAAATGCATATTGCGTATGGTTTCCGGATTGTTTTCGAACATGACGAGACGATCATGATCCACGCCGGAGAGCTCGGCCAGCTGTTCTAGAGACATTCCTTCCTTGAGTCTCAGGTCCTGTAGCCTCATAGGCTGCGCCTCCATGCCGTTCCCTCCCTTCACGGTATCACTGCGGAATATTCGATCCGTCTTCTATTTTGAGTCAAAAGCCTGCTCATGAAAGGGACCATCCCGTCTTGGCAGGTCATTTTGCTCCGCTGCGCCCCACAGGATAACAGAATCCCCTCAACGTATCGTTCCGTCAATTCCTGATAAGGCGACTCATACGACGAACATGTTTTCCGGAAGGATGAGCTGGTTTCTGTGGAAAAGGAGAAAGACGATTCAGATGGACGGAATCGGGACACGCCGAGGGATGTGTTTATTTGCAACGGTTTTAGGGTATCTTTGGAAGGGTCGATTTGCGTGATTGCCGGGGTTCGTGTAAATTGACTCTTCGCTGCCGCTCGGCGAGTGGTTCCCCGGCTGGGGTGCCTCGAGGCGGGTGAGCGGTGGTGGTTTGAGAACTCAAGAGCGTATTTGTACTACTTCTTTATAGTCAATGATTGCCAGTTCATCGTCCGCTCGTTCGCGAGTGGCCGGGGAGGCTTGAAGGACGGTGAGGTTTTCGTGCGATGCGCCTTTCCTTATAAGGCGATCGTCAATTTTCTTGTTTTTGAGAGTCACATGTTGGCTTTCTGCAAAGTTTTTTTGTGGAGGGTTCGATTCTGGCTCAGGATGAACGCTGGCGGCGTGCTTAACACATGCAAGTCGAACGGGATCCATCAGGCTTTGCTTGGT
>ENA-OPYV01000415-OPYV01000415.1-human-gut-metagenome-genome-assembly--contig:-NODE-415-length-12174-cov-2.458620_pt1 | contig 12174 bp, 18 predicted proteins | sample MGYA00242474_ERZ504485 | MGnify/ENA primary metagenome ERZ504485 (study PRJEB26092, sample SAMD00036263) | human gut metagenome | host: Homo sapiens | study: EMG produced TPA metagenomics assembly of...
CTAAGAAGAGTTGAAAACTGAGTCCGAAACTCGAGAAAGCCTCCGCAAGGAGGGCTTTCGTCGTATATACCGCAAAACGCGGCTCAGTGGCTCAGCGGCCAGTACCGCCGTACACCACGGCTTCGATTTGATCGGCATCGAGACCGTATGCGGTGTGCAGCGCCTTGACGGCGTCGTTGAGCTGATCGAGCGGCACGAGCGCGGCGATACGAATCTCGGAGGTAGAAATCATCAGCACGTTGATGCCCTCATCGCTCAGGGCCTGGAAGAACTTGGCGGCCAGACCGGCATGGGTCTTCATGCCAACGCCCACCACGGCCACCTTGCCTACGTTGGTGTCCACATCGAAGGAGTGGTAGCCCAGCACTTCCTGCTTGTCGAGCAGTGTGTTCTGAACCTGCTTGACGGCCGATTCGGGCACGGTGAAGGAGATGTCCGCAGTGCCGACGGATGCGCCGGCCTGCACGATCATGTCCACGTTCACGCCGGCGGTGGCCAGCTCGGTGAATACCTTGGCGGCCATACCCGGCTCGTTCGGCACGCCACGCACGGTGGCCAGCGCCTCGGAACGATCGTGGGCAATGCCGGAATCACCGGTGCCTCGGGGCCCAGGTCAGGGAACAGGTCGCCCATGGATTTCGCTTCTTCTTCAGTCATGTCTTGCCTTGTCTTGCTTGAAATTACTTACGATTATCGTTCGCTGTAGCCGCGCTCAGTCGAGGTTCGGCAGCGTACGCGGGTCAATGCCGTCGGGCACCACCAATGTGCCGGGGCGACGGGAGAACGAGGAACGCACGTGCAGCGGCATGTTGAAACGCTGAGCGTATTCCACACAGCGCAGTGCCAGCACCTTGGAGCCGCAGGACGCCATCTCCAGAATGGACTCGTAATCGATGGACGGAATGCGGCGGGCGGAAGGCACGATACGCGGGTCGGCGGTGAAGATGCCGTCCACGTCAGTGTAGATCTCGCAGATATCGGCACCGAGCGCCACGGCAAGCGCCACTGCGGAGGTATCCGAACCACCGCGGCCGAGCGTGGTGGCGTCACCCTTGGCGTTGATGCCCTGGAAGCCGGCAACGATGGCGATGTCTCCCAATGAGAGCGCGTTCTTCACGCGGTCCGGTCTCACGGCCTTGATGTGGGCCGCGCCGTAACGGGCGTCGGTGAAGAAGCCGGCCTGCTGACCGGTGAAGGAGTGGGCACGGCTGCCTTCGGCGTGAATGGCCATGGCCAGCAGGCTCATGGAAATTCGCTCGCCTGCGGTCATCAGCATGTCCATCTCGCGCTCGGGCGGGTTGGAGTCGATGCTCAGCGCCTGATCGATAAGGTCATCGGTGGTGTCGCCCATGGCGGAGACCACCACGGCCACCTTGTTGCCCTTCTTTTCCGTCTCAACAACGCGCTTGGCCACACGTTTGATCGATTCGGTATCGGCGACCGACGAACCGCCGTACTTCTGCACGATGAGAGCCACTGCTGTCCTTTGTTCTTCTCTTAGGGGGAGTTTGCTCAATATTCTACGCAAACGCAACGATTATAAAGGTTGCCGCGTTCACCCCGCGACCCCGCGCCGACATGTGGACACGGGCATGGCCTACGTTGTTCAGCAAATATTCAAGTTTTCACCGGTGGTTCTTTGAGGCAGCCGCATCCATCCTTTGAGATTCGAGCGGTTAACTATCAATTACCGGCAAACGAAAGCAAACCGGCGAGGTTTCCGCAGACCCCATAACTGAATACCTTCTTCTTCCTCTCTCCTTTTCAAGGCCCGGTCCCGCAGCCCGGGCCCTTCCTTTTGTTGTTGGGAATCGGAATGGGTCAAACGTCGGAACGATACGAGCTCACGGAGCAAGCGTGGCCAACGGCACTACCAATACCCCATCATCCCGGCGATAAGCGGCAGCCGTAGCGGTCAGCACCATCAAGAATGACGGACGGCCTTCGTGATCTTGATCAATTCTGTCAGCCAACTTTTTCAAATGGGCCGCCGCAATATCAACCTGCTTTTCTCCGAGCTTGACCTCAATGAGAGCCCATCGTCCATCATGCAGGCCAATGACCGCATCAGATTCCAATCCCGTCTTATCCCGATAATGGAACACATCTCCGCCAAGCGCATCAGCATACACACGCAGATCGCGAATACACATGGACTCAAACAGCAAGCCAAAGGTCTCGAAATCATTAAGGAGTTTCTCCGGGGTCGCGTGCAGTACCGCACAAGCTATCGACGGGTCGCTGAAGTGTCTGGTTGGGCTCGTTCTCACTGCAGTCTTAGAACGTAAACGAGGGTTCCAAGCTGGAAGATCTTCAGTTACGCAAGCTCGCGACAATGCATCTAAATAATCGGAGAGTGTACCTTCCGAAGGCGGTTCACCCTGCATATCCGCCGCGATAGTGGATTGCGACGCCTGAGAAGAAATATTGCGCGCATACGAGCGCATAATCAGACGCATCCAAGTTTTATTGCGCTTTATACCATCCATACGATTGATGTCAGAATCAAGTAGTTCTTCGACATAATCCGCGGCCATGCGCAAGGCAACATTTACTCGAGATTCGACTACTGCTTCAGGCCAGCCACCGCGGCATAGCGCAAACGCGGTGTTTTCAATATCGAAATCGGAGAAACCCGAAACATCATGGTTGCCATCGAACAACTCTCCCAACGAAACAACGCCCGTCGATTCCTGCGATTCAAATAAGGACATGGTACGCATGGTTAATCGGGCAATTCTTCCCACTCCGGAATGAGCTGGTTCCTGTTGAGGAGTCGCCGATCCAGTTAGGATGAATCGGCCACGACCGCGCCCTCGATCGATGGCGAAACGCACCGCGTCCCACAATTGCGGGGCCATCTGCCATTCATCAATGAGTCTCGGCTCCTCACCTCGCAGGATGAGAGAAGGCTTTGTATCAGCCAAGGCCAACAGCGTAGCACTGCGATCCGGGTCCTGCATGAAGACCTGACTCGCCGACTGCCTTTCTGCCGTTGCAGTCTTGCCACACCATTTTGGACCTTTAATCTGAACGGCACCAGAAGACTGCAATGCCTGAGTCAGCAACCCATCAGCCACTCGAGGAAGGTACTCGCCACGTTGAATCTCCGAGCTCTCCACTGCCATATGTGCCCTCCCGCAAACCGTCGAAACATCAACCTATAAATCACTCTATTGCGGAAGTTTGGACCATTCTAATTGTGGAAGTTGGACTATTTTCGTTGTGGAAGTTGGACCATTCCTATTAGGGAAGTTGGACACTAGATTACGAACTAGACTTTTCCTTTTTGCAGCAACAGTGCCACCAACACGATGGGCGTCATCACCGCCTATCGCCAGACCCTTTTCCTTGACCTAAAAAGAGAGATGCCCAGACAGTGCCATCTTTTCTCTGATCACACTAGCCAATTCGGAACGCAGCGGCGAATCCGTGATCCGCGCATCCTCTGCAACCGCGCCTTTGACGTTCGGCAATCCGGCGAATGAGCTTTTGCTCAGGCGTTCTTCGTGATTCATTTCTTTGGTCGGAAAACAGAATACGCGGGAACGCCCCTCACGCCTACGAAACCAACGGCTCGACGACGAACCCGACATCCACGAAAACAGCAATAGCGCCTCTTTTTATCGGGGTAACATATTCCCTCTTTATGCATTCATACCCCCCTATTTGAAAGCTCTGCCAAATATTGCCGACGCCGCGACTTATCATGTTGCCATACTTTGCAATCCTTTGCAGCCCCTTGCATCTCAACGGCTTGTCCGAAGTAAGCCGCATCACTGACAGCCGTAGCAACGTTGTTCGTATCGCATTTTCAGACTTCTTATGCCCCCTACATTGCTCCCCATATGGCCCCGTCGGCATGTTGCATGAAAGGCTTGGTGCGGAGTAACGTTTCGCAGTGTGGCGCGTGCGGTGTTGCCATTTGCGACAGCACCTATGCCATGCACGACTAAGACGGACCCGGCCGTCTTGTATAAGCAAATCATGAGCAGATCAAGCGAAGGAACAGGCGACTATGGCATTGCTGCATCGACGTCGACGAGTAAGCGTGCCTCACAGAAAATGTGGGAAAACAACGCGGCCATGCCGGATGACGCATCTGCAAATGACAACGTTTCCTCAGCGCGGCCCGAGCCCGCAGCATTCGTTCCAACACCATTTGACGAAGTCATCGATATCAGCGATCTCGTGGCCGAGCGCCGACGCCTGCAACGCAACCTGTGGGCGATGCGCATCATCACCATTGTGCTGCTGATCGCCGCAATCGCCGTGGCCTGCTTCCCGCTAGCGTTGCAATTCGAGTCCGACCGCAACTTGGCCGCCACCACAGCCACCACGGCCAAAGAAGTAGCTGGCTGGCCTTACCCGCAGGCGGAAGACAAGCTCACGGCGGCCCGCGCATACAACAAGAAGCTCGCTGAATCCGGCCAGCCTATCTTGGGTGAAGCCGTCGATCCGTTCGCCGCCGCTCAAGGAGGATCCCAAGCCAGCGGCGAGGATTCCGCCTCAAAGAAAGACAAGGAATACCAGTCACTGCTTAATACCGGCAACGGCGTGATGGGCACAATCAAGGTGCCCAAGCAGTCCATCAATCTGCCGTTTTATCACGGCACTTCCGAGGAAGCACTGGCTTCTGGTGCCGGCCACTTGTACGGCACGTCGCTGCCGGTGGGAGGTAAATCCACCCATTCGGTCATTACCGGGCACCGCGGGTTGGTTGAAGCGCTGATGTTCACCCGTTTGGACGAGGTGAAAGAGGGCGACTTCTTCTACATCGAAGTCATGGGCGAAACTTTGGGCTACAAAGTGGACCGCATTTCGGTGATTTGCCGGATGACACGTCGAAGCTCAAGATCGTGCCGGGTGAGGATCGCGTCACTTTGATGACCTGTACGCCATACGGCGTGAACACGCACCGACTGCTTATCTCCGGGCACCGCGTGGCGATTCCGATGCCGGCCCCCGAGCCGAATGACGTGCTTGACGCGCGCAATATCGCCCTTGGTGTTGGTCTAGGCATACTGGCGGCAGGACTGTTCATTATCTGGTTGGCACGACGCCACAAGGCCGCGCGCATCATCCGCCACGGCGCATTCTGGCCGTGGATGCGCCGCAAGGGCGAAAGCGCCAATGATACGCTGGCTTAGGCCTCGCGCCGACCGGCCAGTGCCCTGCCCAGCGTGATTTCGTCGGCATACTCCAAGTCGGAGCCCACCGGCAGGCCGCTGGCAAGTCGGGTGACCTTGACACCTACGGGTCGCAATAGCTGGGTCAAGTAGCTGGTGGTGGCCTCGCCTTCAATATTCGGGTCGAGCGCCATAATCACTTCCTTGACCTCATCGCCTTCTAAGCGTTTGAGCAGACCGGGAATACGCAGGTCAGCAGGGCCAACGTTGGCCATTGGGTTGATTGCGCCGCCGAGCACATGGTATAGGCCGTGGTATTCGCGCGTGCGCTCGATGCTCATCACATCCTTGGGCTCTTCGACCACGCAGATCACCGAACGGTCGCGTCTCGGGTCGGCGCATACCGGGCAGGGGCTGGATTCGCACACGTTGCCGCAAATATCACAGAAGCGGATCTTGGCCTTGACCTCTTCGATGGCCTCGGCCAAATCGCGCGCTTCATCTTCGGGCGCGGACAGCATGTAGAAGGCGATACGCTGCGCGCCCTTCGGCCCGATGCCGGGCAGCCGCCCGAAAGCGTCGATCAGTCGTTGTATTGCGCCGTCATAAGCAAGTGCCATGGGTATTCCTCGTTATTCGTCCTCATTATTCATCCGAGTGCTTCTTGGCAGGCTGGATGTTCTTGGGGTCTTCGGATCATCTGCCGCGAATTGCTCGACTTTTTTTGACCTCGAATAGCTTTTTCAGATCGTCGAGATTCATGGCCGTCGCCTCGCCGAGCGACTGGTCGCTCATCGAGTATTCGTCATCCTCGGCCGCGACTTGCGGTTGTGGTTTCGGCTGGGGCTGGGGCTGGCTATTCCACGGGTCGGCATTCGGGGTCGGCTGTGCGGGTTGCGGTTGATTCCACGGGTCACCGTGCGGGGTGGCCTGCGGAGCCGATTGTGGAACTGCCTGCGGTTGATTCCACGGGTCATCAGCCGGAACCGCTGATGATGAAGACTGAGCGGGTTGTGGCTGATTCCATGGGTCATCGCCGGCAGCCGGCTGCGGAACCGATTGGGGCTGGTTCCACGGGTCATTGCCCGACATATTGCCCGACACTGTCTGAGGAACCGAAGAAGCCGGAGTCTGGGACTGAGGCTGATTCCACGGGTCGTCTCCTGGCTGCGGAGCCGCCTGAGCATGGTTCCCCTGCGGTTGATTCCACGGATCATCGTGAGGAGACTGCTGATATGGCTGGTTCCACGGGTCGGCTTCGGCCGGTTGCGACGCCGGTGAGACCGCGGCCTGAGACTGCGTGCTGAGTCCATGGATCGTCGCTCGCGCCGGCAACTGCCGTAACGGAAGATGCGGTGGCTGGCTGCCCAGTGGACTGTCCAGTGGGTCCAGCGGACGCAACGGACGCAGTGGGTGCAACAGGAGCAGCCGGAGCGGCCCACGGATCAACACCGTCACTGATGTCCGGAACCGCAACATGCTTCTTGTGATGCTCTTCGGGCGCAGGCGTAGCAGCGGGCTCGTTAGGCGCGAACCCGTCTGCAGATTGCGGCGAAGCGTTGCTTACGGCCGGCTTGACCCAAGGGTCATCGTCACTCCAGTTCTTCGCTGCCGTGGATGCACTGGATTGTCCGGCTCGATGGCTGTCGTCTGCGTCCTCGGCTTGGCCTGTTGCAGTCGGCTTCGGAGCTTTCGTCTCGCTCCCCATATGAATGCCCAGGCTCGCGCCCAAACTCGCGCGGCCAATCCAGCCTTGGCCATGGCAATCTGCTGCTTGACCTTGGCCAATTGCTCCGGGCTCATACGTTTGACGGATTCGACTCGCTCGCCATTCGCCGCGACCGCAGAAGGTGCAATAACCGCATTGGCGCCGAACTCGTTGCGCACGGCATCCATCACCACGGCCGCCGCCTTCTTACCGCTGTTATCCACGGCCAAGGCGAAAGCGTGCTGGCTCAGCGACTTGTCGAACGTCATCGACAGGCAAGGCAGACCCTTACGGTTGGGGCCGAATTTTACGGTCGGCACCTTGTCTCGTGACACATATTCACGAATGGTTTCCGGCAAAGCGGCGACGGCTGCATCCCACTTCTCGTCGATGGACCGATTATCCGATGCCGCAGGCGAGCCACCCGGTTGAGCCGGGACGGCCGGCGACGCGGCGGGAGCGCCCCACCCGGCATTGGCGGCAGGAGCGGCACCGGCAGCAGCAGTTGCTACAGCAGGTTGCACAGACAGAGAGCCCGCGGGTCGGTCGCTGACCGGGCCGTTGACAGGGCCGTTGCCTCCAACAGATTCATGGGAAGCGGTGCTCTGAGGCGCGGCTGCTTGCTGGTTGCGTGCAGCACCGGAGAATCCGCCATGTGAGGCTCCGGCAAACCCGCCTCGCGATGCGCCGGCAAAACCACTGGCACCCGTACCGGAAGCGGCTGACGTAGTCGAAGTCGAAGAAGCAGCCGCAGGCGGCATACCAGAAGAAGCTGGCGCGGGAGCGGCTGTTGCAAAGCCTGATTCACTGCCGGCCAACAATCGCGCGGCCAGCAGTTCCAAGCGCATACGCGGAGAAATGGCTCCGGTCATGGCACCCAACGTAGTGTTGATGATGTCTGCCATTGCGGTCAGTGCGCCCAGTCCCAGCGCCTTGGCTTGGCGGTGCAGATCGTCCATATCCTCGGCCTCAGCCGTGTCGGACAGCACGGATTCCGCACGGTCCCCGGCCAACGTAAGCACCAGCAGATCACGCACACGAGCCAGTAGGTCTTCGACGAATCGTCTCGGATCGAATCCGCCGACCACGACTTTCTGGATAACGCCGTACAGGGCTTCGCCGTTGTGATCGATTACCGCATCCACGGCCTCGCCGATCAGTGCCTCCGGCGTGAAGCCGAGCAGGGCTACAGCGGCATCATGGGTGATAACGCCTTCGACCGAACCAACCATCAGCTGGTCAAGCACGGACAGGGTATCTCGCATGGAGCCGCCACCGGCGCGCATCGCCAGTTTCAGCACACCGGCTCGGGCTTGATGCCTTCCTTGTCGCAGATCGTCTCCAGGTAGGGACCCATGACTTCCTGCGGCACCAGACGGAACGGATAGTGGTGGGTGCGCGAACGGATGGTGCCGATCACCTTGTCTGGTTCGGTGGTGGCGAAGATGAACATCACATGTTCAGCGGCTCTTCAACGATTTAAGCAGCGCATTGAAGCCCTGCTGCGTGACCATGTGGGCCTCATCGAGAATGAAAATCTTATAGCGGTCGCGCGCAGGGGCGAAACCAGCGCGTTCTCGCAATTCTCGAGCATCATCCACACCGTTGTGCGAGGCCGCATCGATTTCGACCACGTCGATGGAACCCGGACCGCCGGTGGCCAGGTCCTTGCAGCTTTCGCATTCGCCGCAGGGGTGGGAAGTCGGCCCTTTGGCACAGTTGACGCAACGGGCCAGGATACGCGCGGAGCTGGTTTTGCCGCAGCCTCGCGGCCCTGAGAACAGATAGGCATGTGTGAGCTTGCCCTCGTCCAAGGCGCGCATCAGCGGGACCGTGACTTGGTCCTGGCCGATGACCCCTTCGAAGGTGTCCGGACGATAGCGACGATACAGTGCAAGTGCCATAGCTACTAACCTACCTTTGCCCTCAGAATTAACCGATAAAAAGTCAAGATAAACTGGGCTCATAGTTGCCGAATCGGAAAACTCTTTATATTCCAACGACATTCACCTGACAACGGTTACCGCATTTTTATTGTTATTAACCGCTTTCTTTGTATTAACATAGTGTCAATAACGGTTGTGGTCAGGAGGCACCCATGAGCGATACCCTCGACGAGAAACGCCCCACCCGCGGCGATGCCCGGCGCGACGCCATCGTGCAAGCCGCGCGCAAGGTGTGTCTGGAAAAAGGCTTCTCCAAAATCACCGTTTCCGACATCGCAAGCGAAGTCGGTATGACGCGTTCGCTGTTCTACCACTACTTCGAAGACAAGGAAGCCGTAGCTGACGCAGTACTCGATAACGTCATCGACGAAATCCTCACCACGTTGAAGCAGTGGAACCAAGCGCGCGAAACAGGCAACGTGAACAAGGCATTAGACGACATCGTGCATGTGCTCCGCTCCCTGATCGCCGACGAGAGCCCCTTCTCAAACCGTATGATCCAAGACGGCAACGCCGAACTGTATATCAAGTTCATTGACCGCGCGGCGGACCGTATTGCCGACTACATTGCCCAGACCACCGTACGTGATTTCGAGCAGATGCATGGCCTGCCAATCACCAACGTCCATGAGACGTTCTTCACACTGATTGTGGGGCTTATCTCGCTGATTCGCTCGCATCCGAACATCAGCGACCGAACCATCAAAGAGGTCATGGCGCAGACGCTGCATATCGAAAGCTATGTCGTCTGAGGTCTGACGGCCATTGGCTCTGGTACCGCTCTCCCGCACTCCCCTCAGTCCGCTTCGCGGCCAGCTCGTCCGCAATTGCGGACAGCCTACGGCTGACTTTCTTCTGGTTCGACTATCGTCGAACCCTCGCCTACAAACAGCCCACTGGGCTGTTTGCTTTACGGCTCAGCCTAATGAGGGGAGCCAATATAATCGGGTCACGCGAACTGGCCGGTCACGGGATCGCGACCATCTCGGGCAATGGCGTTGAGCACTTCCTGTCGGGAATCCACCTCACGGGCGGCTACGGCCGGCGGCACTAGCACGCGCAACGCGCAGTCCTCGGCCACTACCCTAAATGGCAAATGCCCGATATATTCGCCGTCCGCCATCAGCACCGGTGCTCGTCTCCTTCCGCTGCCGCGTGACTTCGATTTCACGGATACGTTTCCAGCCGAACACCTTTGAAGCAAGTAGCTTGCCGTTATAGGCATTCGAAATGGCCACCGCGCATTCGCCGAAGTTCGGCACGTGGTCCATCCACACCAGGTCCAACAATCCATCGGAGAAGCAGGAGTACGGCGAGACCTCAATGCCGCCACCGATATGCCTCGAATTCGCAATCGTCAGCAATGGTGTGATGATGCCTCGTTCATCCGTGGTACCGTCCGCCAATGTGGCTTTGATGTGGTAACCATAACGCTTCATATGCGTCAGCTCCACCAGCACCGCCGCAAAGTAGCGCATGGTGCCGGTCGCAGATGCGAATGATTCGCACGGTCGTTGATGCTCGCGTCAAGACCACAGGACAGCATGCCCGCATAGTACCGGTCAATCGGATGCTCGGCGGACTTGCTCTCCTGGTACTCGTACTCCTCGCCAGTGGAGGGATCCACGGCATAGCCGCCGTCCAAAGAGGTCACGCGTCCCATGTCCACATCGATGTGTGATCCGCGCACGATAGCACCGACGATACCTTCCACTGCGGTTTCGATACGGTTGACCGGCAGCTTCAGTCCTCGTGCGAAATCGTTGCCCGACCCCGTGGCCACGATGCCCAACGGCTTGCCACTGCAGCCCACGGCGTTCGCTCCAAGTGCGATCATGCCGTCGCCACCGACCACTACGAGATAGTCGTACTCGTGCGCGCGTTCACGCGCTGGTTCAGGGAATCGTCGAAACTCGTGCCGGTGATGTCGATGACGTCGAAGTTATGGGCACGGCCGGCTTCCTCCAGCAGACCCAATACCTGCGCGTCCACCTTAGCGCCACGGCCTTTATCGGAAGTGGGGTTGCCCACCATGGCCACCACGCGACGGCGCTCGTTGCGTTCACTCTCGCTCATGCTCTCACCTTAGCCAAAGGCCCAGAAGCCCGCCAGAGTATCGGTGCTTTACGGTCCATTATTGTGATAATTGTCTCCTTCCGTACAACTCACCGGTCCCGGCCCGAGCCATCCGCTCCACGGATGATGCCACCAGGACCATGGTTTCCACCTTGATGGTTACCAACACGTCTTCATCCCGCACGGAGCAGGAGCCCAAAACTACACCATTCGCTTCAGCCATGTTGGCGGCGAGCGCACATGGATCACCGATATCCGCATGCCACAGCGCATACGCGGCGTCAAAGGCGATAAGGTCGGCGAGGGAACGCGCTCGGTTCTGGCAGATCATGAGGCTGCCCACACTTGCCGCCACCGCGAGCGCAATGCCCACCACCATAACCAGCATGGCTCCGGCCATCGTGCCCGATCCCTCCTCATAACGCATTCCCTGCACCGCAGTTCCTTTCTGTTGCGGCCGCCCAGCCAGCCGACCGTTATTGGCTTATCGCCGTAGCGTTGCCGGTAACCCGCGTTGGAGTGACATCCAGCGGACCGGGCAATACCGAACATTCGACCGTCACACTCGTCGATTGGCCGTCGTGGGCAATGATGACGCGAGGCTCTCCCCCGGCACGTCCGCAGCTATGCTGCGCGAGGATGATTCGTCACCGGTAACCACAAACTCGCGTGCAGCCGCTGCCGCGGCACTTTGACAGTCCATGGAAACGATGACCACACGTCCTATTGCCAATATCAGCCCGGCGATGGCGATAACGCTGGGCAATACGATCGCGAATTCGGCGGTGGCCGACCCCGTGCATAGGTCTGGCGGCAGTCTGGCGAGCCGCCACCGGCATGTCATGGTCTTCATGGCTGTCACCCGACTTTCAGAGCCTGTTTGATGATGTTGGTCAGCAACGTCTTGATGGCATCCGACTTCAGGATGGCGACCAGCACCGCCGCAAAGCCTGTAGCCGCAACGAGTACGACTGCGTATTCCGCAGTGGCCGCGCCTTCTTCGGGCTCAGCCATGAGGGTGCGGATGCGTGCGTCCATGAGGCATAGCCGTTCTTTCGCCTTGGCGTTCAGCGTGGCCACACGAGCCTTGCTGTGCGCAAAGATGCCGGCCTGCCCGTCGACGATGACGGGGATAGGGGTATTCATTGGCGTTCCTTTCGGTAAGGAGGGGAAGCTGCGCAGTGGCTTCGCACCTTCCCCATGCGTGTGTGAGTGGTTGGCCCCCGCGCCGGGTTGACGCGGGGTGCATACCACTGTGGACTATCAACGCTTCATGCACCAGGGAAAACGGGGTATGTGGTTCTAGCTTGCCGAG
>ENA-OPYV01000416-OPYV01000416.1-human-gut-metagenome-genome-assembly--contig:-NODE-416-length-12130-cov-3.608681_pt1 | contig 12130 bp, 14 predicted proteins | sample MGYA00242474_ERZ504485 | MGnify/ENA primary metagenome ERZ504485 (study PRJEB26092, sample SAMD00036263) | human gut metagenome | host: Homo sapiens | study: EMG produced TPA metagenomics assembly of...
GCTGCTCGGGCGGCGGAGGCGGCGGCGTCGGCGGAGGCGGCGGTGGAACGTTCTAAGGTCGTAAGCTATGGGATGGGCTTTTCTCGACAGCCGTCGGGGAAAGCCCATCCCTTTTTATGCGCTACCTACGAAGACTGTCCCCAACGACTAGTCACTGGGGACGTTCCTAAATGACTAGGTATGGCTGCTGGGCCTAGGCTGTTAGGTCGAGTTCGTAGAGGAAGCTTTCGCGCGGCATGTCGTGACGGCGCTCTTCGCGGTTGGCGCGGTGCGTGGCCGTGCGCTTAAAGCCGTGCAGTTCGTAGAACTTCCACGAGCAGTTGGAGTCGGTGTACAGGTGCGCCCTCGTCGCCCCGCGCGAGGACAGGTACGAGACTGCGGCGTCGAGCAACACCGAGCCAACGCCCAGGCCATGGACGTCGCGATCTACGGCAAGCAGCGTGACCTCGTTGTCGTGTGGTAACGGGCTGCTTTCGAGCAGGCGGTTGTTGGTTCGGATGGTTGCGCGCACAAACGAGAGATACTCGGCGCAGGCATCGGGCTCCAGCTCGCGCATTTGCGATAGCAGTGCGCGTTCGGTATCCAGCCAATGTTCCTTAACGGTGGCGCCGGAGCTCTGTCCCGCACGCGCGAGCGCAATGCCGCGCGCCTGACCGTCGATTACGGCAACCTGCGAAAACGTCGAAGACGAAAGGCAATAGGCGAGGTCGCACGCGGCCTCGAGGCGGTTGTACTCATCGTTATCCGAATTGTTATGCCAAAGCTGCTGCAGAATCAACGCGATGGCGTCGAAGTCTTCGGTATCAAACGGTCGGTAGAGAACCCGCGAGACCATGGTGCCTCTTTCTTTTGCGGATGCATATCGAGCACAGTTCTACCACGCTATTGGCATCTAATTATGGTGCCCCTGTGTTCCATGAACTCACCGTGCCCGGTGCCGTGCCCATCCCCTCCGCTCGCAAACTTTTTCTGCATATGCGCCCGTTGCGGGGTGCATCGATGCGCTCGATGCGCTACATTGAATCAGTATTTTCAATGCCGCTGCGCGAGCGCTGCAGATCGACGTATCACCGGCTCACAGAGCACGGCGGCGTACCAGACAGGAGGACTGCATGGGATCTGATGTGAAGATTGCACGCGCGTTGATCTCGGTTACCGATAAGACGGGCGTCGTCGATTTCGCACGGACGCTGGTCGATGACTTTGGCGTCGAGATCATCTCTACGGGCGGCACGGCTCGTGCCATCGAGGACGCGGGCGTCCCCGTAACCCCCATCGAGGAGTTCACGGGCTATCCCGAGATGATGGACGGCCGCGTTAAGACCCTGCACCCCAAGGTTCACGGCGCGCTGCTGGCCCGCCGCGATTCCGAGCAGCACATGCAGGAGGCTGCTCAGCACGGCATTAAGCTGATCGACCTGGTCGTCGTCAACCTGTACGAGTTCGAGAAGACCGTCGCCAACCCCGAGGTCACCTTCGCGGACGCCATCGAGCACATCGACATCGGTGGCCCCTCCATGCTGCGCTCTGCCGCCAAGAACGCCGCGAGCGTACCGTCATCTCCGACCCGGCCGACTATGATGCCGTCCTGGCCGAGATGCACGAGACCGGTGGCTGCACCACGCTTCCACCCGTCGTCGCCTGCAGGTGAAGGTCTACCAGACCACCGCCGCCTACGACACGGCCATCTCCCGCTGGCTTGCCGCTCAGGCAAGCGACGTGGCGGACACCTCTGCCAAGCTCGAGATCTCGCTGGAGAAGGTCGACGACCTGCGCTATGGCGAGAATCCTCAGCAGAAGGCCACGGTCTATCGCTTTGCCGAGGGCTGCGAGAATACCGCGAGCTCGCAGTTCCCGCTCGTGGGCTCCGAGCAGATCCAGGGCAAGCCGCTCAGCTACAACAACTATCTGGATGCCGACGCCGCTTGGAACCTGGTCCGCGAGTTCGACGAGCCGGCCTGCGTGATCCTCAAGCATCAGAACCCCTGCGGCTCCGCCGTGGCCGAGGACATCACGGCCGCCTACGACCGCGCCTTCGCCTGCGATCCCAAGAGCGCCTTCGGCGGCATCATCGCCTGCAACCGCGAGGTTCCCTATGAGCTGGTTGAGCACTTTGCCGATCAGAACAAGCAGTTCGTCGAGGTTATCATCGCTCCGAGCTACACTGCCGAGGCGCTCGAGCGCATGGCCAAGCGCCCCAACCTGCGCGTGCTGGCCACCGGCGGCGTGGACCACGGCGCCAGGTGGAGCTGCGCTCCGTCGACGGCGGCATGCTGGTGCAGGAGGTCGACCACGTGACCGAGGATCCTGCGACCTTTACGTTCCCCACCGACCGCAAGCCCACCGACGCCGAGATGGCCGAGCTCGAGTTTGCCTGGAAGGTCTGCAAGGGCGTCAAGTCCAACGCCATCCTGGTCTCCAAGGATAAGGCCGGCATTGGCATGGGCCCGGGTCAGCCTAACCGCGTTGACTCCGCACTGCTTGCCTGCGAGCGCGCCGAGGACTTCTGCGAGCGCGAGGGCGTGGAGAAGGGCGGCTTTGCCTGTGCAAGCGACGCGTTCTTCCCGTTCCGCGACAACGTCGACGTGCTTGCCGCGCACGGCGTGACCTGCATCATCCAGCCCGGCGGCTCCAAGCGCGATGACGAGAGCATCCAGGCCTGCAACGAGCACGGCATTGCGATGGTGTTTACGGGGCCAGGCATTTTAGGCACTAGAGGCTTTCCCAAGCACCCGACCTTGCCCTCAAACCGTCGCTTGCGTACATTTAGTACGCGGCGCTCCTCTTTCGGGGCAATCTCGGGCACTTGGAAAACCCTTAATGGGATGTTGTTCTATCCCATTAAGCCGATCGGTCGCCTGACCGTATCGTCAAAATAATCTCTGCAAAAGACGGCTGCTCCGTTTGGAGGGCCGTCTTTTTGGTATAAGAGGACGGAATGACTAACACGAAAGGTATGACCATGCCCCAGATTGATGATGCCGAGCTGTTTGGCAATGCCGAGGATCAGCGTGCGTACGAGGACTTTTGCGCCAATCAGGAGGCGGTCGAGAAGTTCACGCTCGACAAGCCCGCGCTTGTCTGCCGTTGGCGCATGTCCAACAAAAAGGTGCCCATGCTCAACCGCCACATCCGCGCACTGTCCGAGCGCCTGGTGCAGGGCGAGCCGCTTACCCATAACATGCTCAGCTGGGCCAAACAGCACGTTGAGTGGTCGCTTGCCGAGGGCGATTACACCGCACATGACGGCGTACTCATGCTGGTGATCGACGTCAACGGCAACGCCGCCATGACGGTGGGGGAGTACGAGCCGCTCGCCGATACGTCGGCCAAGGCGCTGCGCGCCCGCTCCGCAGAGGCCCGCTCCGAGGCCGACGAAACCGGCGTGGCGCCCGAGCTGCTCGCCGCCGTCAACAACGGCGAGCTTGCCTTTGTGCGCCGGCGGACGAGTGCCTGTGCGGCACGGCGACGCTCATCGAGCAGCTGGCCCAGACCAAGGGCATCCCGGTCACGCGCGTAGACATTCCCGCGCAGCTTAAGGGCGCGCTGTTCCTAGTGAGCGACGAGCACGGCGTGGTCCCCGCGACCGAGACAGATGCCGCCGAGGCCGACGCCGCCACGGTCGCCTTCTTCGCCGAAGGCTACGAAAAGCTCCGTGCCCGCCGCTAAATGATTTTTCTGGGACGGGGATTAAAGAATCATTTTGGTCCCCGCCACCGCTGCGAGCGAAGGGCAAGCTAAACGCTTTCGTTCGCGAACAGTTCTGTCACCTTGGCACCGCGCGCGGTGCACACCTGCAGTTTCGCGGCCATAATGGTGGCAAGACAACCAAGAGGGGAGCGGAATCCATGGCGCTGATCTATATCGTTGAGGACGACGAGCCCATCCGTCGTGAGCTTGTCGACATCCTTGCCCGCGCTGGGTTTGAAATCGAGGCCTGCGAATCGTTTGAGCATGTCTCGCGCGATATTCTCGCCGCCGCACCCGACCTGGTGCTGCTCGACCTCACGCTTCCCGTCAAAGACGGCCAGCACATCTGCCATGAGGTCCGTCGCGAATCCGAGGTCCCCATCATCGTTCTCACGTCGCGCACGACCGAGATCGACGAGGTCATGGCCATGACGCTCGGCGCGGACGACTTTGTTCCCAAGCCCTACAGCGCGCGCGTGCTTGTGGCGCGCATCAACGCACTGCTGCGTCGCACCGCGGCGGCAGGCGAGCGCAGTACACTTGTCCACAAGGGGCTGGAGCTCGACCTCGCCCGCTCAATGGTCACCAACACGCAAACCGGCACTAGCACCGAGCTCACCAAAAACGAACTGCGTATCCTCTCACTGCTTCTGAGTCGCGCGGGCAAGATTGTTTCGCGCTCGGCCATCATGCAGGACCTGTGGGACTCCGACGCCTTCGTGGACGACAATACGCTCACCGTCAACATCAACCGCCTGCGCACCACGCTCGAAAAAATCGGCATCAAGGGGTATTTGACGACGCATCGCGGCCAAGGCTATTCGGTCTAGGGGCCGGCTATGTCGTTTGGCAAATTCTTTAAAGATGCGCTGCTTCCCGTCGCCGTGTGGACGTGCGGCGTGCTGCTGAGCTGCTTTGTGCTGACGGTCGCCGGTGCACCCGTTTCTATTGTGGTCGTGGCGGTCGGCGTGTCCTTTATCTTTGGTATGCTCGGCATCGTGGTCGAGTACGCGCGTCGCCGCCGTTTTCTGCGTCAGCTGGAGCGCGCGGCCGAGGAGCTCGAGAGCCCCGCATGGGTGCAGGAGATGGTGCAATGCCCGACCTATGCCGAGGGCGAGCTCGAGTACGAGGTCTTGCGCCGGGTGGGCAAAGCCGCTTGCGACGAGGTTGCCGAAGGCCGGCGTCAGACCGATGACTATCGCGACTATATCGAGAGCTGGGTCCACGAGGCCAAACTGCCCCTGGCGGCGGCTCATCTAATTTTGGAAAACCTGGATGGCAGCGAAGACGACCTGTCTCGTGTGGATGACCTGGGCCGTGAGTTGGCTCGCGTGGAGCGCTATATCGACCAGGCGCTGTACTACGCGCGTTCGGAAGTCGTGGAGCGCGACTACCTGATTCGCCGCTGGGATCTCAAGACCTTGGTGACGGGCGCGATTAAGGCCAACGCGCGCGAGCTCATCGCGGCGCACGTGGCCCCGGTGTGCGAGAACCTCGACTTTGAGGTCTTTACCGACGAGAAGTGGCTCGAGTTTATTCTGGGCCAGCTCATTCAGAACAGCATTAAATATGCGCGCGAGGACGGCGCAAAGATCGTGTTTTCGGGCGCGTTGCTGGACGAGGGCCTGGCGAGCGAACGCATCGAGCTCACCGTCGCGGACAACGGCTGCGGCGTGAGCGCGGCCGACCTGCCGCGCGTGTTCGAGAAGGGCTTTACCGGCGACAACGGCCGCACCACCAAGCGCGCAACGGGCATTGGCCTCTACCTGGTGGCGCGTCTGTGCTCCAAGATGGGTATCGATGTCACCGCGGCATCCGAGCCCGGCGAAGGCTTCGTCGTCACGTTTGCCTTCTCGACCAACAAATTCCAATACTTTGAGTAGTCGTCGCGGTGTAACGTCCCGGAGCGTCATTCACGTTAAGACAATTATCCCAAACGGGATAATTCCATCATGATGTGCTATGATTATCCCGTTTGGGATAATCATAGGGGATTAGCATGCAAGACTGGAATGAGCGAACGATTTTTGACCCAGCTGAACTCGGTGCATATTTGCGTGAGCGCCGGAAGAAGCTCGGTTATACCCAACGCGATGTGGCTGATTTCAACCAGTGCAGTTTGCGCTTTGTGAGCGAGCTTGAGCGTGGAAAGGCGGGTGCCAATCTTCGCCAAACCCTTCAAATCGCTAACAGCTTGGGGGTCGATTTGATCCTGAGGGAGAGGGGCGACGGCTCATGGCATTAAAGGTTTATCGTGAGTATCGGGGAACGTTTGAGCTGGTCGGAGAATTTGAGAGGGCCGACCCCGTAAACGAGACGTTTGCATATGATGAGGGATATCTTGAACGCGACGATGCTGCTGCACTCTCAGCTTCTCTTCCCTTGCGACATGAGCCATATGCCAGCAATGAGTTTTCGGCCTTCTTTTCGGGCATGCTTCCCGAGGGCCCGGTTCGGCATGAGCTGTCGATGCGTTTTCAAATCCCCCAGTCAGACTATTTATCGATGCTCGAGCGTTTGGGCGATGAGTGCGTTGGTGCCTTGAGGTTTCTCGGCGATGAGAAATCGAGCTACGATCCGGGCTATCGTCCTCTGCAAGACGAGGATTTTGAGGCACTTTCTAAGGCGGAAGTGTTTGAGATTGCAAATGATATGCAGGATTCGAGGCTGTCGTTGGGCGGGCGCTCAGTCTAAAACCGGTTGGTTTTTACCGCGCGGTAAAGATGCAAAAAAGGCCGGGTCGGGGGATTGGATGCTGCCGCTCGGCTCTGCCCCCTCGACTCACATAGTCAAGATTGCTTCAACTAAACATCCGGATTTGCCGTTCAACGAATTAATTTGCATGACGGCAGCGTCTGCTGCTGGGCTTGAAATTGCCCGTTCAGAAGCTTCGGATACGATTCCTGGTGCGTTCTTTTCCGAGCGTTATGACAGAATCTGGAGCAATGAGCCGCCGTCGATGAGCGGATTCGATGTGCCTCTGAGGCTGCATCAGGAGGATTTTTGCCAAGCGGTTGGCTGGCCTTCGTATATGAAATACGAGACACGTCCCGATAGCTGCTATATGGCTCTTTGCGGCCGATTGATAAGAGAGCAATCGTCTAACGTAATTGCTGATACTCAAATGTTCGCTCGTCAGGTAATGGTCGATTATGCGTTGGGGAATTGCGACTCGCATCTCAAGAACCATTCGTTTCTTTATAGTCCGAGTTGGCGGGAAAAGAGGTTGGCCCCTGCATACGATATTGTTTGCACGACGATAATGGGATACGACCATAATCTTGGGATTGATATTGGGGATCACCGGGTGATCGATGGGGTGACTCCTGAAGATTTCGAATTCATGTCTCAAGATTTGCATCTGCCACTCAAGATGATCAAGAACATCGCGGCGGAAGTGGCTGAAGAGGTGTCTGCCCAGCTTGCAGAACTTGCCTCTGCAACCGGAGATTTGGGTCGGGTCGCTCTGAAAATTCAGACGGATTCCGTTGAGAGAATGAGGGTTCTGGAGCAATTCTCAGCCTAAAGCAAAGCGGGGCCACCGTAATGGTGGTCCCGCTCTTGGAAGACTTGGGCACGTGGGCTTGCGCTCCGCGATGCGTTAGGCGTACGTTTGCTACTTCACGACCAAGATGTCGCAGTCCGTATTGCGCAGCAGGAACGTCGAAATCGAACCCAGGAGCGCATACTTGATCGAGGACAGGCCGCGTGCGCCGCAGAGCACCAGGTCGGGCTTCACCACGTCGAGCATCTCGTCTTTGAGCGTCTCGCGAATGCGGCCGGCGCGAATCATGACCTCGACCTCGGGAATGTCGGGATTGGCCTTGGCCTCTTCGAGCTGCTTGGCGATGGAGTTCTTAAATGCCTCCTCTAGGCCGTTGACCAGGTCGACCGGATAGGAGCCGGCGCTCTCGAGTGCCGTGGAATCGATAACGTGGCCGATAATCAGCTTGGCGCCGTTGTTCGCGGCGACCTTGATGGCGCGTGCGAGCACAAAATCCTGCTGCTCAGTACCGTCGAGTGAAACAAATACCTTGGTGTAGCCCTCGTTCATGGTTTCCTCCTTGGTCTATCGCACGGGCGCGGGGCTCGTGCGTCGGGCGGGCGCGGGTGCGTTGACCGCCGGACACTTTATCTTGTTGCAGTTATACCCAAGGATTTCGGTTTAACTGCTCGCAATTCTGGTGAACGGGCGAGTTTTTTTGGTAAGGGTAGGCGCGGTCGCACCGCCAACGGTTGATAATGGGACATCGCCCGCATCGTCCGCAGAACATCTACCGGCGGGTGTCTAACGAGGGGGTCCCTTTGGATATTATCGAGCTTCTAAAATCTGCCTTCATGGGCCTGGTCGAGGGCATCACCGAATGGCTGCCCGTTTCGTCGACGGGTCACATGATCTTGGTGGACGAGTTCGTCAAGATGAACGTGAGCGAGACGTTCTGGAATATGTTCCTGGTCGTGATTCAGCTCGGCGCCATTCTGGCCGTCTGCGTGCTGTTTTTCCACGAGCTCAACCCGTTCTCGCCCAGCAAGGGCAAGGAGGGCCGTCGCGACACCTGGGTGCTGTGGGGCAAGATTGTGCTCGGTTGCATTCCTGCGGCGGCGATCGGCCTGCCGCTCAACGACTGGATGGAGGAGCATTTCTACAACGCTCCCGTCGTGGCGCTGGCGCTCATTGTGTACGGCGTGCTGTTTATCGTGATAGAGAACTGGCGCGCGAGCAAGCGCGAGGAAATGGCCGTTGCCGGTTCGTTTGGTTCGCGTGCTGTGGTGTCGGGTGGACGTCCCGCCGGTGCGCACTTTGCGGCGTCCGCCACGGCTACCGCTGAGGATGAGGACGATGACGAGAATCTGGACTTTGGTTCCATCGCCACGCTCGAGGACCTCAGCTGGAAGACTGCGCTGGGTATCGGCTGCTTCCAGGTGCTTTCGCTGGTGCCTGGTACGTCTCGCTCCGGTTCTACCATCATCGGCGGCCTGCTTTTGGGCTGCACGCGCTCGGTGGCGTCTAAGTTCACGTTCTTCCTGGCCATCCCTGTCATGTTTGGCGCGAGTGCGCTCAAGCTGGTCAAGTACTTCATCAAGGGCGGCACGTTCGGCACCAACGAGATCGCCATCTTGGGCGTGGGCTGCGTTGTTGCCTTTGTGGTTTCGCTCATCGCCATCAAGTGGCTCATGGGCTTCGTCCGCCGTCACGACTTTAAGTGCTTCGGTGTTTACCGCATCATCCTGGGCATCGTAGTGCTCGCATACTTCTTCGTTCTGGAGCCCATGCTCGGCCTCTAACTTAGTCGACGCTGCGCGGCGGCCAGAGCGACAGCTTGTCATTCAAAGAGGGTGGCATGACCAAAAGGTCTATGCTGCCCTCTTTTTTGGGCGATGGGGTGGGTCCGATGGTGGCGCACGGAGTCGTGGTGTGATTTGCGTCGGTGTCCGCGCGGCTCGGTATACTGATACGGCTCAAACTATGGCGCTGCCCGCAGGCGCGCCGTCCGTCAGATGAGGAGTCGCCCATGACCCAGCCCCTGCCCTGGGAAAGAACACTGCCGCGCCCGTGTCGCCCGCGCCGGAGCCCGTGTCGCTCGATGCGTACACCGTCCCCGCCGCGCCGGAACCCGAGCTCGTTCCGCTCGACATCTACCGGACGCCCCGGCTCCGCGCCCAAGCCCGCCAAGCCGTTCGTCGATATCGATAGCCTGAATCCCGCCCAGCGCGAGGCGGTCCTGACCACCGAGGGCCCGCTGCTGGTCCTTGCCGGCGCCGGCTCGGGCAAGACCCGGCGTCCTGACCTTCCGCATCGCACATATGCTTGGCGACCTGGGCGTAAGCCCTGGCAGGTCCTGGCCATCACGTTTACCAACAAGGCCGCTGCCGAGATGCGCGAGCGTCTGGCGGCACTCATCCCCAGCGGCACTCGTGGCATGTGGGTGTGCACCTTCCATGCCATGTGCGTGCGCATGCTGCGCGAGGACGCCGACCTGCTGGGCTATACCGGTCAGTTCACCATCTACGATGACGACGACTCAAAGCGCATGGTGCGCGACATTATGCAGGCGCTCGGCATTGAGCAAAAGCAGTTCCCCATCAACATGATCCGCAGCAAGATCAGCTCGGCCAAAAACGCCATGATCGGCCCCGAGGACATGCTCAAGAGCGCCGATAGCCCCAATGACAAAAAGGCCGCGCAGGTCTACTTGGAGCTGGAGCGCCGCCTGCGCGCCGCCAACGCGATGGACTTCGACGACCTGCTCGTGCGCACGCTCGAGCTGCTGCGCACCCGCCCCGAGGTGCTCGATAAGTACCAGGAGCGCTTCCGCTACATTAGCGTCGACGAGTATCAGGACACCAACCACGTCCAGTACGAGATCGCCAACCTGCTGGCCGCCAAGTACCAAAACCTTATGGTCGTGGGCGACGACGACCAGTCCATTTATAGCTGGCGTGGCGCCGACATCACCAATATCCTGGACTTTGAGCAGGACTTTAAAAACTGCAAGACCGTCAAGTTGGAGCAGAACTATCGCTCCACGGGTCACATCCTGAGCGCCGCCAATGCCGTTGTTCGCCACAACTCGCAGCGCAAGGACAAGCGCCTGTTTACGGCCGAGGGCGATGGCGAGAAGATTCAGGCTTTCCAGGCAAGCGACGAGCGCGACGAAGGTCGCTGGATTGCCGGCGAGATCGAAAAGCTGCATGCCAAGGGTACGAGCTACGACGATATCGCCGTGTTCTACCGCACCAACGCCCAGTCGCGTATCCTCGAAGATATGTTCCTGCGCGCGGGCGTGCCCTACAAGATCGTGGGCGGCACGCGATTCTTCGATCGCGCCGAGATCCGCGACGTCATGGCCTACCTCAAGATGATCGTGAACCCGGCAGACGAGATGAGCGTCAAGCGCGTCATCAACACGCCGCGCCGCGGCATCGGCTCCACCTCGATTCAAAAGATTGAGCAGCTGGCGCGCGACAACCGTTGCTCGTTCTTCCAGGCCTGCGAGATCGCAACAGCCGAGACGGGCATGTTTAGCGCGAAGGTGCGCAACGGCCTGTCGAGTTTTGTGGCGCTGGTGCGCGAGGGCCGCCGCATGGACGGCGAGCTCAAGGACGTCGTCGAGATGATTGTCGACAAGACGGGCCTGCTGCAGGCGTTCCGCGCCGAGGGCACCATGGAGTCCGAGAGCCGCGCCGAGAACATCCAGGAATTCCTGGGCGTCGCTGCCGAATTTGAGGAGACGCACGAGGATATCGAGGGTACGCTCGAGAGCCTAGAAGAGCTGCGCGCAGCCGGTGTTGCCGACGTGCCTGCCGGCGCCGAGCCCGAGCCCGTCGTGGTGAGCGCGCCCGCGCCCGAACCGGGGCCGTCCGCACCGGCATCCTCGTTTGAGGCACTCGTCGCGCGCGCGATGCCGCAGGTTCCAATCCGCTCGATAGCCTAGTCGTCCCGGCGCTCTCGCCGCAGGATGCCTTGGCCGCCGCCATCGCGGGCAACGCGTATGCCACGCCGACGGAGCTGCCGGCGGGTGCCGTGCATGCCGACGAGATCGAGCGTACCTACGGTCCGCTCACCTGTAAGGCGCTACCGGCACTCATGGAGTGGCTGGCCCTGCGCTCCGACTTGGATTCCCTGGCCGGCGAGACGCACGCCATTACCATGATGACCATCCACTCCGCCAAGGGCCTGGAGTTCCCGGCGGTGTTCGTGGCCGGCATGGAGGAGGGTATCTTCCCACACGTGCACGACTTTGGCGGCAGCGATGACCCGGGCAAGCTCGAGGAGGAGCGTCGCCTGGCCTACGTTGCCATTACGCGCGCTCGTAAGCGCCTGTTCTTGACCTATGCGGCCACGCGTCGCACCTACGGCTCGACTTCTGCCAACCCGCGTTCGCGTTTCCTCAACGAGATTCCGTTTGAGGACATCGAGTTTAGCGGCATCGGTTCTGCTGGTTTTGAGGGCACGGGCTGGGAGAAGCGCGGCGACCGTCACGGCACGTTTGGCTCGGGTATGGGCTCGGATATGTATGGCGGCAAGGTGTTCGGTTCGCATACGCGCTCGACCGGCGGTTCCGGTTCGCGCGGCGGATCGAGCTTTGACGATTTCTTTGGCGGCAGCAGCTACGGGACCGAGCGCCATCGTGGGGTCTCGCCCGACGCCGGCCGTGTTGCCTCGACCTTTGGTTCGGGTGCGCCGCGAGCCAAAAAGCCGTCGTCCAAGGTGTCTCCGACGGTGGAGCGCAAGGTCGATCGCGCCAGCGCATCGCAGGACTTTGCCGCGGGCGATACCGTGAGCCACAAGACCTTTGGCACGGGTACCGTGATCTCGGTCGCCGGAGACATGATCGAGGTCCAGTTCGAAAAGACCGGCCAGACCAAAAAGCTGATGAAGGCTTTGCGCCGATCGTCAAGCTGTCGTGATCCTGGCGGACTGGGCGGGCGATAGGGC
>ENA-OPYV01000417-OPYV01000417.1-human-gut-metagenome-genome-assembly--contig:-NODE-417-length-12099-cov-2.189609_pt1 | contig 12099 bp, 15 predicted proteins | sample MGYA00242474_ERZ504485 | MGnify/ENA primary metagenome ERZ504485 (study PRJEB26092, sample SAMD00036263) | human gut metagenome | host: Homo sapiens | study: EMG produced TPA metagenomics assembly of...
AAAAGCTGATGAGAAGCTTCTCAAACCATTTTAGGAGGATTATTCGGAACCCGTTTCCCGTTTTATTACAGAAGGAGCCTATCCGTACAACTCCTATCTCAGCAACGATTCTCTGTTCAAAATTCAGAGTGATGTCATCCGTCATCTGGCAGAAAAGCAATCGTGCCTTTTTCGTGGGAAGATGTGCTGACTACATTTTTGCGCCGACCATCCCAGATGTGCCAACGTCTTTGTGTCAGCCTCACCGGAAGCCCGTATTGAGCGACTGATGAAACTGCACCACATCAGCGCGGAAGATGCAGAAGACTTGATGGAAAAAGCGGACAAGAAAACGTTCTTCCTATTACAACTACTACAGCTACAAGACATGGGGAGCAGCTGCTACCTATCATCTATGTATCGATTCTTCTGTATTAGGTATTGATGGTACCGTGGAATTCATCAAGAATTTTGTCAAGCTGAAACTTCATCTGTAAGAAAAGATAAAGACATAAAAAAATAGAGAGGCTGTTCAACTGAGATTGAGCAGCCTCTCTATTTTTATACGAAAACAAGCCATTCGGAATCTGACTTTTATAAAAATCCAGTACTTCTTAGGCAGTACTGGAGTACTCCCCTGAAAGTACTGCAGTACTTTCTAAGAAGTATTATAGTACTGCCTAAGAAGTACTGAGAACTTTGACTTTTCCTGATACAACTAGACGTTTTTTCTTTTTATAAACTGGAACAGTAGACACTTTGTACTCGTGTATCTGAGAAGGACTATTGTTTCATCAAGTAAGCTTTAAATGCCGCAAAGTCTTTCGACATCGGTACACTCTGTTTGGTACCTTTCATGAATGCCTGAAGCTTTTCCGGTATTTTTACTTCCACTCCAATGATGCTTTCCACTGTTTGAAGGAATTTTGCCGGATGAGCTGTTTCCAGGAACAAACCGACTTCCCCTTCTTTCAGTTCTTCTGCCAACGCACGGTATCCGCATGCACCGTGAGGATCGAGCAGATAACCTGTTTCTTCATAAACCTTCTGCACCGTTTCACGTATCTGCTCATCGGTATAGGTTTCGCCGCTGATTTCAGAAGCAATGGCATCGTGACTACCTTCGTACAAATCCAGTACCCGGGCAAAATTACTGGGGTCGCCTACATCCATAGCATTGGCAATAGTAGCCACCGACGGACGCGGACAATACTCTCCTGTCTTTAGGTATTGATAGAATATATCGTTACGATTATTAGCGGCAATAAAGCGTTTCACCGGAAGTCCCATACGCTTGCCAAACAATCCGGCTGTAATATTTCCGAAGTTACCGCTCGGCACACAAACCACCAGGTTATCGGCCTTACCGATTTTTTTTCATCTGCGCATAGGCATAGAAATAATAAAAGCCTGCGGCAGGAAACGGGCCACATTGATAGAGTTGGCAGATGTCAACTGCATGTGCTCGTTCAATTCTTTATCCATGAACGCATTTTTCACCAACGCCTGGCAGTCATCGAACGTACCGTCCACTTCGACCGCTGTGATATTACGTCCTAAGGTCGTGAATTGTTTTTCCTGAATTTCACTGACCTTTCCTTTCGGATAAAGCACATACACATGAATGCCTTCCACTCCAAGGAAACCATTTGCCACCGCACTTCCCGTATCCCCGGATGTAGCTACCAGCACATTGACCTGCTTCTTTCCTTCCTTACGGATAAAGTATCCCAACAGGCGGGCCATAAAACGACCACCTACATCTTTAAAAGCCAATGTAGTCCGTGGAACAGCTCCAAAGAATAAATATTGTCTTTTACTTTTACTGCCGGTACATCAAAGTTCAATGTGTCATACACAATCTGTTTCAATGTTTCTGCCGGTACATCTTCTCCAAAAAAAGCATCTGCTACTTTATAAGCTATTTCTGGAAAAGAAAATGTCTCAATCTCGTCATAGAACGATTGTGGCAAGGGTTTAATCTGACGGGGCATATATAAACCCTTATCTGAAGCCAGTCCTCTTACCACAGCTTCTTCCAATGTCGCGTCTAATGCTTTTCCGTTTGTACTGTAATACTTCATATTGCTATCTGTTACTGAATATTCATAAATAGGTTCATAAACTCATCTTTCTCCATCAGGCCATATCCTCCTTCCTTGCAACTGATTTCATCATAAGTCTGCACGGCATCCGGCTCAATACCCGGATAATATATCAGGAAGGGAATCGGTTCATTGGTATGCGTTCTCAACTCACAAGGAGTAGGATGGTCGGGCAATACCGCAATGGCCACCGGCTCGTCCCATTGTTTTACTGCTTCATAGACCGGACCGACAATACGGCTATCCAAGTCCTCAATGGTTTTCAGTTTCAACGGAACATCTCCTTCATGACCCGCCTCATCGCTGGCTTCCACATGCAGATACACAAAATCATCTGTTTTCAGTGCTTCAATGGCAGCCTGAGCCTTCCCTTCATAGTTGGTGTTATACAATCCGGTAGCCCCTTCCACATCAATACAGCGCAAACCTGCATAACGGCCGATACCCCGAATCAAATCGACAGCCGTAATCACGGCTCCTTTTCGGATGGACGGATATTTCTCTGACAAAGGTTCCATCTGCGGGCGGTATCCCGGACTCCAGGGCCAGATACTATTGGCCGGGTCTTTCCCTTCCGCCACTCGTTTCAAGTTGACAGGATGCGTAGCCAGCAACTCTTGTGATTTCAGAATCAGTGCATTCAACAAATCGGCTGTTTCTTGTGCCTCAGGACAGAGTGCCTTCACCAGATTAGGACGGAAAGGCTGCAAAGGGATGTCATGCGGAGGCACACAAGCCAAGCGCTTATCTCCTCCCTTAATCACCAATAAATGACGATATTGCACTCCTGTGTAAAAATGAATGCGGTCGGAACCCAATTTTTCATCCAAAAAGCGAATCAGTTCATCAGCCTCTTCCGTAGAAATATGCCCGGCAGAATGGTTTTTCAACGTTTCTCCTTCCACACAGACAATGTTACAACGCATAGCCATGTCCCCATCCTGAAGGTCTACGCCAATACTGGCAGCTTCCAGTACTCCACGCCCTTCATACACCTTAGGTAAATTCATAGCCCATCACAGACATATTGGCCACCTCACTTCCTGGATGGAAGCCGTCGGCCACCGTCTTCAATACGCCCGTACGCCCCATACTTGCCAGCTTATCCATATATGGCGTATGTGCATACTGCAGTAAAGTTTTGTCGCCTAAGGAAGGTACAGCCCAATCGGCCATACCGTCACCTAAGATAATTACATGTTTCATTTTTGTTTGGTTTAAATATTGGCAATACTCATTATATCCGCAAATACACCGGCAGCAGTCACACTTGCACCGGCACCGTATCCCTGAATCAGCATCGGATATTCATTGTAGCGCTCTGTGGTCAGCAAGATAATATTGTTGCTGCCAGCCAGGTTATAGAACGGATGATTGCGGTCTACTTCCTGCAAAGACACCTTGCCGTGTCCATCTTCCAGGCTTGCCACAAAAACGCCAGCGTTTTTCCTCGCTTTCCAGTCTCTTGCGACGTTCTTCAAATTCTTTATCTAATTGTGGAATCCTTCTCCAGAAATCATCCAATGTACCTTCAAAATAGCTGTCAGGAATAAACAAGTCTGCTTCCACATCTTCCTGATTCAAACGGTAACCTGCCTCACGAGCCAGAATCACCAGTTTCCGAATTACATCCTTTCCGCTCAGGTCAATTCTCGGGTCCGGTTCCGAATAACCTTCTTCCTTCGCCTGACGGATAGTTTCACTCAGAGGAGTTGTCGCACTGATACGGTTGAAAATATAATTCAACGTGCCGCTCACCACTGCTTCAATCTTCAGAATCTTGTCACCACTGTTTATCAGGTCATTGATGGTATTGATTACCGGAAGACCAGCTCCTACGTTCGTCTCAAACAAATACTTCACTCCACGCTGGCGAGCAATTCTTTTCAGTTCCGCATAGATGTCGTATTCAGAAGAAGCGGCAATCTTGTTTGCTGCGACCACCGAAACATTGTGACTCAGCAAATCTTTATACAGTGCCGCAATATCGGGACTGGCTGTACAATCCACAAACACCGAATTGAAGATATTCATTCCCACAATCTCATCACGAAGAGTCTGAGGACAAGAAGGAATGCCTTTTTCATCCAATTCTTCTCTGAAATGTTCCAAATCAATTCCGGCACGCGTAAACAAGGCTTTATGGCCGTTGGCAATACCCACCACATGCAGTTTCAACCCGCGTTCCTGCTTCAGTTTTTCCTGCTGGCCATGAATCTGTTCAATCAAGCTGGCACCCACTGTTCCCGTACCACAGATAAACAGGTTCAATACCTGATATTCTGACAAGAAGAATGAATCATGAATCACATTCAGTGTCTTACGCAAAGAAGCACCTTCCACAACGAAAGAGATATTTGTCTCAGAAGCACCCTGCGCACAAGCGATGACATTGATACCGTTACGTCCGAGCGTACCAAACAATTTTCCGGCAATACCGGGAGTATGCTTCATGTTCTCACCCACAATCGCCACGGTGGCCAGACCACCTTCTGCTTTCATCGGTGAGATTTCACCCATTTCTATTTCTTTGGCAAACTCCTCATTCAGCACCTCACATGCCAGTTCCGCATCCTCATTTCTCACACCGATAGAGGTTGAGTTCTCAGAAGAAGCCTGCGAAACCAAAAAGACACTGATGCCATTCTCGGCCAACGTCTTGAAGATACGATGGTTCACGCCAATGACACCCACCATGCCCAAACCGGTCATGGTAATCAAACAGGTATCATTAATAGACGAAAATACCCTTGATAGGTTTCGAAGAATGGTCAGCTTCCTGCTTCACAATGGTACCCGGAGCCTCCGGATTGAACGTATTCTTTATCAGAATCGGAATATTCTTATGACACACCGGATAAATCGTAGGCGGATACACCACTTTCGCACCAAAGTTACACAGCTCCATAGCCTCCACATAACTCAACTCCGTAATAGGATAAGCCGTACTGATGACACGCGGGTCAGCTGTCATGAAGCCATCCACATCCGTCCAGATTTCCAGAATATCCGCATCCAAAGCTGCCGCAATAATGGACGCTGTATAGTCAGATCCACCTCTTCCCAAGTTAGTTACTTCTCCCGTATTCTTATCGGTAGAAATAAATCCCGGCACCAGAGAAACCTTCGGTATTTCACTGAAAGTCTCACGCACCAGCCGGTTCGTCAGCTCTGAATCAAGAATATGCTTATTATGTTTCTTTTCGGTCTTAATGAAAGTACGGGAATCGAACCACACTGCCCCCTCAATAAGAGTAGCCACAATGATGGAAGAAAGACGTTCCCCATAGCTCACAATCGTAGCAGAAGTTTTCGGAGAAAGGTCACGAATCAAATAAATACCCTGAAAATATCCTTCAATTCGCTCAGCAGTTCGTTCACCAGATCCAAAAGCAACTCTCTTCCCCGCCCTGCCGGAATCACAGTGTACACCATTTCAATGTGACGGTCACGATTTCCTTCATTTCCTTCTCATAAGCGTCATCGCCCGAAGCGGCCATTTTCGAAGTACAAATCAGTTTATCGGTAATTCCCCCCTAATGCAGAAACGACTACAATTACTTTGTCATCTATACCCTCTACTATACGCTTGACACTTAACATGCTATTGACAGAACCTACGGATGTTCCGCCGAATTTCAATACTTTCATAAGTTACCATTAATTTTAGTCCGAAACCCAATGGTCCCGGTATATCTCCGTAAGGCCTTACACTACGGCACAAACAGAAACAATGAATTAAAATAAATCTTGATTGAATAAAATAATTGAAATGTCTGCATCCGCAGACGTGTATCACGTAGAAACACCAAACATACTATCCTCACCCCCTAGGGGTCATCCCTGTGGTAGATGTAATGAAAGGCATATACCCATGCCCGTTCAACAAGATGATATGAAGACAGTGTACAGTCATAGATTATTGTTTTTTCCGTTGGCAAATATAGCAACATTTTTCTACAAACAAATAAAATAAATGATATTTTTTTGCCAGTATAGAGAATAAGCATAAGATTTCGTACCTTTGTAAAGAATTAGTGTAACAAATATGGCAAAAGAAAAACGGTCTATGTCTGCACAAACTGCGGACAAGAATCTCCTAAATGGGCTGGGAAATGCCCCTCCTGCGGACAATGGAATACATTTGTGGAAGAAGTGGTGCGCAAGGAAGCTCCTGTAGCCAAGCACGTGGCACACGGCATCGAATCCGTGCGCTCCAAACCTCAACGCTGACCGAAATAGAATCGAATGAAGAGCAACGCATGGACATGCTCGACGAAGAGCTGAACCGTGTATTGGGAGGGGGACTGGTGCAAGGTTCACTCACCCTGATTGGAGGAGAACCGGGCATCGGAAAATCTACTCTGATACTCCAGACGGTATTGCGGCTTACCCACAAAAGAATCCTCTACGTATCTGGTGAAGAAAGTGCCCGCCAGCTCAAACTTCGGGCTGTCCGCATTCCGCACCCGGAAAATGACAATCTGCTGATAGCCTGTGAAACCTCGTTGGAGCAGATTTTTACCCATATAAAGAATGCGGCTCCCGATTTGGTCATCATCGACTCCATCCAGACGATTTCTACCGAGAATATTGACTCTTCTCCCGGCAGCATCGTGCAGGTAAGAGAATGTACCGCTTCTCTTTTAAAAGTTTGCCAAAGAAACCGGCACACCGGTTATCCCCATCGGACATATCAATAAGGAAGGAAGCATTGCCGGACCGAAGGTACTGGAACACATCGTCGATACCGTATTGCAATTCGAAGGAGACCAACACTACATGTACCGCATCTTGCGCAGCATCAAGAACCGATTCGGTAGTACGGCTGAACTGGGAATCTACGAAATGCGCCAGGACGGACTACGGCAGGTGAGCAACCCTTCCGAACTGTTGCTTACCCAAGACCACGAAGGTATGAGCGGTGTCGCCATCGCCGGTGCCGTGGAAGGTGTACGTCCCTTCCTGATAGAAGTGCAGGCATTGGTCAGCACAGCCGCATACGGAATGCCACAGCGTTCCGCCACCGGATTCGACCTGCGCCGTATGAACATGCTGCTGGCTGTACTTGAAAAACGTGTCGGATTCAAGTTGGCTCAAAAAGATGTGTTCCTGAACATTGCCGGGAGGGTTGAAAGTCAACGACCCCGCCATAGACCTGGGCAGTTATCAGTGCCATTCTTTCCAGCAACATGGGATGCAGAAATTGAAGCAGGTGTATGTATGGCAGGAGAAGTAGGCCTGAGCGGAGAAATCCGTCCGGTTAACCGCATCGAACAACGTATCAGTGAGGCCGAAAAGCTTGGATTCCAACGGATGCTGATTCCCAAACACAATCTGTCCGGCATTGACCGGAAGAAAATAAAAATCGAGCTCATCCCCGTAAGGAAAGTGGAAGAGGCTTTCCGGGAATTATTCGGATGACCCTCTTCACACCATAAAAAAAACGCCTGTGCGCTTTGAAGTATTCTCCATGCGCACAGGCGTTTTTTTTTTATTCAGTATATTCAGTATCCTATCTCAATATCCGTTATTTCTGAACGGCATTTTCATAAGGAACCATTTTTCCCAAGTTTGCATTTGCCTTTTCAGGTTCTACGCTTGCAGCTTTCTGGAACCATCCTTTAGCTACTTCCGTATCTCCAGCCAACCAGGCCAACACACCCAAATTATTGAAAGCACGTGAGTCATCTTTCACCTTATCCATATAAGAAGCTGCCTTCTTAAAGTCACCACTGATAATGTTGGCTGAAGCTGCATTCACATTAGCCGTTACATCTTCCGGATAAGTGTTGGCTGCAATCTCATACACTTCTTTATATTCCTTTGTTCCAGGCTGATACATACCTGCCACACGATACATTTCCTGCAAGCTCAACAATTTCGGATTGGTATAAATCAGGCGGGCAGCTTCTGAGTTCAAGACTTCTCTCACTTCGTAATCTACCGATACACTCAAACGACGCAAACGAGGATAATACTGGTTCATCATCGTACGATAAGTAGCCATGCCCAGTGTAGATTTCAATCGAGCTTCACGTACATCCAGATTGTCATATTTCTGAATTACAGCCAAAGCCTTTTCCGCATAAGCAGGTTGATCTTCTTCCAGCATTTTTACCAAAGTCTCCCAATCCTCACCCGCAGAAGTCACATGCAACACTTCCTTCGGGAAATTATATCCGCCTTTCAGGTTCAGCGCAAACGATTCCGCACGTTGCGTGGCCACCCGGTCATTCGTACGAACCGAACCATCCGGTGAAGAATATCCGCACACATTGATTGACTTAAACGTCACCAAATCTCCATCTTCCAACGGATCCAAAATCTCTTTCATCTTCTGCAATTCGCTACGATTATTTTTATAATTCGCATCAAAGGCCGTTTTCCCTACCGGAAATTCAATATATAACGTACTTTGCTCAGAACGTACCTTCAACGGTTCTTCTTTCGGAGTCAGGAAAGAAACCATTTCCTTGCAAGGATCACACACCTCAAATTCTACAGGCAGAGCCGGAGTTTCCACAGCCACATCCGGTTCAATCACCGTAATATCCAGCAAATCCACCTCACAGCATTCTTTTCCTTCCTGCAACAGAATCATGGAAGCATGGTCCATCCATGCCTGATAAGGAACAGAAGCCTGATAGCGAACCACATCCTCCCGATTTTCCTGACGTCCGTGAATCACAACAAAAGGATTATCAAACCCGAAACGACGAGCCATTTTCCGCTCCTGACGGCGCATTTTGTAATCACCGTTCTTTCCGGTTACTACTACCGGAGGCATGGCGTAATAGTTTTTTCCTTCACGCAATACAGGAGTAAAGGCATACGTCTGCTCACTATTCACACGCACATCTTCCACACTCATGGAAAACTCAACAATCAGCGTGTCGTTTTTTAACGTCAATACCGGACGTGTATACTTTATATCACCTGCCATGGCAACCAGCGGCAACATGACAAAACGACAATATATATGCTATTTTTCTCATATTTACTTGTTTAAAAATTATAATGACTGAACTTCTACACAACGGTGTTTTGTCTTATACTTCGGACCGAAAGTAAAGTTGATTCCTAAATTAATATTGGCAGAGAAACGATTAAGCGGCAAACTAAGACTCGGCTTTGTATATTTACACAACGGCACATCTGCTGCCACAAAGAAGTTGAAACCTCTCGGGTGAAAATTCAACATCAATCCTCCCGTAGAACCAAAGTTAGAAAGGGCATAGTTCACTGAAGCCTCAAACCAGGTCAGAGGAGACACATTGGCAGAGACACGTGCTTCCGTCCAAGAGTGACGTCCCTGGAAACGAGAAGAAGACAAGAAACCAAACTTCAAGCGGTCATAAGCAGGCAATGTATATTCCGCACCGAGGTTTAACGTAGCCGCCAACGCTGTAGTACGTTTCAGTCCCTCTCCCTCTTTTGTAAACTTAGACATCTGTTCCAGGTCATCTACAATACGGTCGCTCTGGTTATCAATTGAATTAGGGTCATTATCTCCCAAGTCTGATTTCACCGGAATTTCATTAAATCCATCAAATTCAAAGCTATGTTCATGGTAGCTTTGACCGTATTCTTCCAACAGATGAATCCCAAATCAAGCAATGCAGCAGAGAATGTCCATTCATCATTCAGACGATAAGTCGCACCGAAATCAAACGCCATACCAAATCCTGTAGGACCGATATTGTTATCATCAAAATCCACATCATCATACGAAATTAACTGCTCAGAACCAGGTTTCAGTTTATCGGTGCGATTGCCATTGGCATCCAGTTCATAATCACTTTCATCATAATTGCCTGTTTCTCCACGAGTCGGCACTATCAAGCCTTTGGCAGACAGATAGGCTTGCGCACCCGACGGAGTGATTTTCCAAGCATCCGGAGTCGCTTCAATATCCAGTCGGTCAATCTTTACAGTAGCCTTAGCAAGTCCCACCAGGAACTTCATTTTAGCACCTACTGTCCACTGATCGTTTATCTGACGTGCATGTCCCAATGCCAGTTCTGCATAATTCGTCGAAAGAATGCTCAAATCGTTAACTGTGTAACGCGTTCCTTCCGGGGCATCCACTCCATTCTTCATAAACTTAAACAGTTGGTCAGGAGCCGACAGATTGGTGTTACTTTTAATAGAAAGTCCTATCGTATTAAAACCTCCCCATGCATAAAAATCCGGTAGACAAGATATTCTCATTGACATTAAATCCCATTTTCAACCGGTTAGGCAAACCATTCAGGAAGTCTTTTCTACTCACTTCCTCATGCATGAAGGTCATCAAGTCACCATTGGACTTTACAAACAGAAAGTCGCCTACACCTGCAGTTCCTTGAGCTCCTACCGACAAATTACCCAACCCGGGCATGCTCACATATCCTCTCTCTCCCATAAATGCAGGGTTCAGTTCATGACGATAGGTAGCACCTCCCAAAAAGTAGGCAGAACGATTAATCTGAGGTTGTGCTACTGCTTCCCCCACAAACGCAAAACAGCCAATCCAGACAATACCGTACACAATATATTTTTCTTCATTTGTTTCATTTTTCCCGTTCATTATTAATTCAAATCCACATTCACACCACCCGGTACAGACAATTTGATACTTGTTACCTTCAGCCATTGCGTATCTTTCAAAGGTACACCAGTAGCACTTCCCGGAACAGCTGTCAGTTTAAAGCAAATACGATCAATCTTCGACAAGAACGCCGTATCCTCCGAAGTCAGATTCAAAACCAGCTCGCTGGTCACCGGTTTTTCTCCATCCGTACTTTCTGTAACATACTGTTTATCCTCTTCTATTGTTTTCTTCACAGCAGTCAACTCATTACCATACACATCTTTAATCAACACGTTTCAGGTTTAACTGCAATTTCAATGGTATGGCATTATCTACCGTTAAAAAGAACATTGGCTTTTTTCAGAATTACCTTATCCAAATCATTCAGGTCTTTATTCAAATCTTGAACGGAATCATTGTACACAATATTTAAGTTCTGCTCAAAACTCAACGGCACATCTACTTCATAACTTGAAGGCATTTCGTATGCTCTGCCCAATTCTGCAGTATAATAACCTTCATTGCGGACAACAGGCTGTAAATCCACCTCAATGTCATCCGGAATTGTTTCCAACAAATCATTTATGTCTTCTACTTTCACGTTACTCGTCACTCCCTCGATTGTACATTCACCAGTACGAGAAAGAGCAATCACATTTTTACCCGACGCTAATACCACAGGAGTTTTTGCCATAACCGCTTCCCACTTTTACTTCTTTACCATCAATTCTGAGCATTACCTTTCATCGGAGTAAGTACGGCATCAACTTCTACCGGTGTCTCCAATTGATTTTCGGCTCTCAGCAGAATCACCGGATTGGTAATGTCCATACGAGTTTCTTCATCTTTCAAGAAATCAGGCAAATCGTTCAATTCTATATTAGTAGTTTCCGCTTTAATCTCAGGCTGAATGACTCCGGTTACACTGTTTGCGGTCATTTCTTCCAAAGTAACATCCAAAGTCATAGTCAAACTACCAGAACCATTAATTCCCCGAAGTCACCACCTGTCCTTGCATTGTAACTAATCCATTAATTGTGATTGTTCTATTTTTTATCCGGTATTCCTCCTTCTCCAGCCTTTCCCCCAAAACTGATAACCGATTACATGCAATACCTTCTGTGCATTTTTCAGTTCCTCATTATTCAAAATAAGTTTATTACCTTCTTCTACTTCTCCTTTTTCAAACATCAAAAAAATCTGGAAGTTGAAATTTTCTAGATTTTTTAGCAGTTACAGAGCCAAAATGTTAAAGTTCCCAGTATTTAAGAACTCAAATGCCAAAGTTAAAACTCGTAGGTGTTTTAGCTCCTAAAGCACCTAATTCGATTAAAGCCTCATCTATATCACTTGCTTCTGCTCTCAGATTATTTTTTACATCCAATTCTGTTGTTTTTACTTCCAGAACCACCATCATCAGAACCTACTAACTCTTGTTTC
>ENA-OPYV01000418-OPYV01000418.1-human-gut-metagenome-genome-assembly--contig:-NODE-418-length-12093-cov-2.118252_pt1 | contig 12093 bp, 13 predicted proteins | sample MGYA00242474_ERZ504485 | MGnify/ENA primary metagenome ERZ504485 (study PRJEB26092, sample SAMD00036263) | human gut metagenome | host: Homo sapiens | study: EMG produced TPA metagenomics assembly of...
TGTTTGTAGCCTGCTGGCGCAGCAGTTTCCTTAATCGTATATTTCCATATGGAAGATAGCACTCTGCAGTTTCCATCTCCACTCGTTCCTGTAGTCAAAGTTGCCACAATATCCTGATCTTCATCATAGATTTCATAGACTGCATCATTTAACAGCTTCTTTGTCTCTGATGAACGTTTGACTAGTTCGATCCTGATCTTATTTTCATCATCTTTATACGGACCAAACGTGACTGTCTTATGGACATCAGACTTGATCAAAACCACATCTTCATCTTCCATCATTTCATGCTTTGGATCACCCTTGATCTGATGCAATGTATAAACACCGATCGCTAACGAGATTGAAGTTGCTTCTCCTTTTTCATCAGTTATCAGAGTATCGACCACTTCTCCATGCGGATCAATGATCTGAAATTCCGCCCCAGATTCCGGTACATACTTATCTTTATTTACGGACATTTGCTTTTTGATCGAAATCTTTGCGGATTTTGTATAATCGTCTTTTAAAACGAATTCATACACTTTGACTTCATCCTCGATCGATGCTTTCATTTCTGTGGAATACTGCGGTAGCGCAAGGTCATAGCCTTCGACACCTCTGGTCTGCACGACTATAAACCCTGTCTTCTTTACGAAATCTTTTAGGAGCATCGCTGCCTTTCCTTCGGAATCTGTGACTAATGTTCCAAGAATCGCATCTCTATTATCTTTTTTCAGTTTTTCAATGTAATGAAGCCTGTCCTGTGACGTTGCCAATGTCTGATCCTTGAAATCTTTCACCATAGATTCATCCAGTACAACAAACTCAGCCCCTGGTTCTGGTTTAGACTTTCCATTCTTGACCATCGTTTTTCTGACCCGGATCTGTTTCCATTATAATAATTATCCAGCTCAAATTTTTTAAATTTCTTATCGCCATCTTTGATCGTTACATCAAAATCATCAGCAATCTTATAATTATCACTTCCTTTTGTCTGATGAACCGTGTAGATGCCAGGATCTAACTTTCCAGATTGAGCTGCACCATTTTCATCCGTGATCAATGTTTCTATGACTTTCTTTGTCGACTGATCGATGATCTGGAATTCTGCCTTATATTCTTCTTTTTTTGTATAAGTTCCAGTTTCCTTATCACTGATCCTTGTAACCTTTGTCAACATGATCCCTGCATGCTGCTTTGGATCGTTTGATTCAACCTTATAGATCATTTTAGATCCATCAATGCTTACCCATTTGTCCGGTACCATATCATATCCATCGGTCGTTTTCGTCTGATGAATACGGTAAGCTCCATAAGGAAGTAAATCTGTTTCTGCGATCCCTTTGTCATTCGTTGTGATCGTCTGTTTTAAGTTATTCTTGGAATCATAAACCTCAAAAACTGCCTGTGCTTCTGGAACATTTTCCTCGCCAAACGTCTTTACAACTTGTATTGTTCCTTCATATTGCTGTTCCTTCAGATACTGGGATGTATTTTTATTGACCGTGACTGATATATCATTACTAGATAACTTATATCCCAACGGAGCATACTTCTCATGTAAACGGTAATATCCCGGATACAGATCTGTCACTTTTGCATAACCATCCGCATCAGTTACCATCTGTGTCACAAGTGTTCCTGCTTTATAGACAACACTCTTGTTATCGGAGCCTGTAATATCATGGTCAGCATATAGCTCATAGACAGCATTCTGCAAGTTTGCTTCAACTCCTAGATCCCCTCGTTTATTCTTTACAGTTCCCTGTTTAAAGATCTCCAGATCACTCTTTTGAAATTCATTGGTATAGTTAAATGTGAATGATCTGACTCCACCCTGTTCCACTTTGCTCTGATCTGTCTGATCTGGGATCAGGTGTCCGAATGGGGATTTTGTTTCCCTGACCATCCAAGTGTGGACCGAGGCACTCTTTAAGGCTGAAATCTTCTGCTCTGCAAGTTTTTGTGCTTCCTGCATTGCCACAGCATATGCTTTTGCCGAAGAATCGTACCAGCCATTATCTGTCGCTTCTTTTTGCTGACTTTTTGAAAGATCGTTCCAATTCTTTACATAAGTCTTTTTCGTTGATGTCACACTATAACTTACCGTTCTTTGAACAGTATAAGAAGCTTCTCCATTGTCATCGGTTGTTACACTTCCTTGATAATTCCCATCCATATAGATCTGAAATACTGCTCCAGAAAGCCCTGCTCTTGTTTCCGCATCTTTCTTTTTGATCTTGATCCTTACATTATCTGGGCTGGTTCCTGACTTTGTTGCACTCGTTTTCGCTTTTTCAATATCTGGCGGTGTATGACGAAATCCGAACAAAACCTGATGGGAATCCAGTTTCTTCTTTTTCACACATTTCTTCACTGTATAATAGTAGATCGTTCCTTCTGGATCCTGATCACTGATCATTTTACAGAACTTTTTTGCATCTTTCTGCGAATAACCTCTGTCCACATTTTTTCCTGCCTGATAAACGGTATTTTGCTTATTCGCTCCATGTCCACATGCCCAGATGTATGCCTGACACAATGACAGATCTTTTGTATTCTTGCCGCTTGACCTGAAATACCAGTTTAATGCTTTTGCAATTCCCTTTTTTTCATAAGTTGCTGCATTGATCGTCTTGTATTTTAAGGTATCTCCAGAACACATGGTCTTTCCTGAGTTTAAGCAAAACACTCTGTGTCCGTCAGCTGTCATACTCCACAGACCTTCTGATGCAGGACGATCGATTTCTGAAATCTTATTACTTGATAATGCCTGGCTCATCACCAGTTTGGCTTCTCCTGTGAAAGCCTTGACGTCTCTATTCTTCAGGAACAGTGATTCTCCTGAACCACTCAGATACATTGTCATGATCATCAGGAGGGTAAGAATACTTACCGATATCTTTTTACAGATCGTCTTCATTTGTTTCAAACTTTCTTCCTCCTTTTTACTTGTAACGGTTTGTGAAATATCCTGGCTGCCCTTCCTTGTCGATCCTTCCATACTCAGAATCTACATGGTCTCTCGAAAATCCAGTTCCATTCTGCCCTTCCAGTTCGATCGAGCCATTAAACATGCCGTCATCATGAATAATGTTGTGTGTGTCGAATGATCCATCTGTTTTCTTCCAGACAGCATACAATTCACAAGTCTGTCCAGCATCGCAGAGAGTATTAACTGCCTGTCTGTCGGTATATTTTGCTTTGATCGCATTCGGATCTTCACTCCATCCAAGGAAGGTATATCCCGGCCGTTCAAATGTATTTGCTGGCAGGATATCATCCTGTCCATATTTTAATTCCACAGTCTTTTTGCTGCCTGATGCACCATTTCCATCAAATGTTACTTCATAAGAGTTCTTGGACCAGACAGCATAAAGTGTCATACCCTCCGTGTTACTCCATGTGATCGTCTCTTCTGGAGAATACCGTGCTCTCACCGCATGTTTATCTGTATTCCATCCAACAAAGGCATAGCCTTTTTCGTGTATCCATTCTCAGCAAATCTGTAATTTTGATCGTACGTGGCTGTCCCATCATTCACATATCCAGAATCTTCTCCATTTCCATCATAGTTTACAGTGTATGTATTCGCTGTCCACTGGGCTGTCTCTGTATAATTATCACATACCAGCCAGCCTGCATTGGACATCCATTTTGTTCCTTCATCCAGCCATCCTTCCAAGGTATAACCTCTTCTTGATACCGTTGGAAACGAAAAATAATCTCCATCCGTAAAATTCCATGTTACATCTGCACCATCTCCACCATTTCCGTTGTAATAAATGCTGCGGCTTGGCTTTTCCAGATTCAGATTTATAGAACACCAGTCATAAGTTTTCCATCCATCTCTGTCAGCGGAGGCCACTCCGACCAATCCAGTACTGACATGGATATTTACTGATTTCCAATGTTCTTGAGTATCATGATAGGAATTTTCCCAAAATCCATCATTTCCTCCGCAATAAAGCGTTATATCCTTGCTCGGATCTGAAAATACTGGTTTATCCACCGTTACCCATTCCCAGGATCGATGCTGTTCATGGGCCGGTAACAGATACCAGACTTTGATCGTTAAAAGTGTATAGTTGTTGTTACTGTTCTTCTCTGAATATATCGTCTGTTTATTCACTGTAAGCTTATAATCTCCGCCTCCACCGGAATACGTCGTTACCGTATATGGATGTCTGGAATTATTAAATGTCCCACCACTGACATTTTTATTTTTTCATATTCATCACTATGAATATACATTGTCAGACTATCACTTTTCCCATTTGGTCCATTGATGTTCACTGTTAAATGTCCATCTTTAAAATGCTTGTTTCCTCCTGTATTATATGATTGATAAGCATGTGCCTTCTTCATCTGATACCATGCCAGAACGGAAACAAGTGAAACCATGACCACTAATACCACTATGATCTTTTCGTTTTCTTTCCAGGATCTTTTTGCATTCTTCATCACATCCTCCTCTCCATCTATTTTTATCTATCTTCCTTTTGTTTCCTGATCTTCTGTCCATGATTCCTCATACAGTACACCACATACCGGTATCTTCCATGTCCTCGGTACGGATGACAGGTTAAAAGTGTGACCATATCTTTCTCTTTTTGAATCAGAATCTTGTCCATATCATATGGATCGATCACTTTAATCTTTGTAACCCGATAATCCAGTCTTTCCCATGGATTTCTAATGATCACCTGATCGCCTGTTTTTAACTGTTCGATGTCCCGAAAATACGGAATTCCCCGATATCCCCGATGTGCAGCGATCACGCAGTTGCTGTCTTTTTTTTGTCCTACTGGCAGGGATGTCTGTCCCATGATCGCTGCTCCTTTTCTCATATTTTCCATCGTCGCTCCCAAATATAATGGAAGTTTCTGTTTCATCTTCGGTATCTTAATGTAGCCGAAGGTATTCTTTTCGTTTCTTAAGACGATCGGTACACTGCGGTAACTGAATACATCCTTTAGTCCTGCTTGTTTTTCTTTGAATATCTTCCTGTTATAGCAGACTGCTTTTTGATACAGTAGATCATCCTGTTTTCTTTTGCTTCTCCTCTGCGTCAGTTCTTTCACTGTCTGATCGGACTGTTTTTGTTTCAGATATGATATGATCTCCGGATAAAGCAGTAACGTGATCCCTATCACCAGAAAAAAGATTCCAACAATATTTATGATCTTTTGTTTCACCCATATCTCCTTTCTCCGCTTTTTCTTTTCTATCTTTTCATATACTTTTCTGGCTGCGATCAATACACAAATGATCAATAGTCCTGCAAAGATGGCCCGTTTGTAAACTTCCATCCATTGCGAATGATGATTTCTTGCTCTTATCTCTTCCTCTTTTGCATGATAAGCTGTGCGAACTCCTCGGACTAAATAAAACGCTTGTCATTAAACTCCATAGGGTGTGCAAGTAACCAATGTTACATGATCTTTTCCTTCCATGATCTGAAGTTCTTTTGTATCTTGTGGTTCCACGACTGTGATCTGATCCACACGGTAAGCAAGCTTTTTATCCAATACATGTATAAAAAAGAAATCTCCCTTTTTCATCTCTGTCAGATCTGTAAAGATTTTTGCAGAACTAAGCCCAGTATGTCCAGTCAGCACCGCATGGGTATCTTTTCCTCCAATCGGAAAGGAAGATGTAGCCAGATGTCCGATCCCATGTTCCAAAACTGTCCCACTTGTCCCATGATAGATCGGCAGATTGACTGAAATACAAGGAATCTTTAAATATCCCATGATCGATGATCCATCAATATTTAATATTCTGTTATAATGAACCGTCTCTCCATCTAAACGTTTTTTTTTTTCCTTAAACGGATCAGTCAACTGTATTGAAGATTGCAGCAATTCCCCATTATACTGTTTCGCTTCATCCATTACTTTTTTTATGATCGCCTGATCCATTCCGGCTGCCTTTTCCTGATAACTTTCCACTATCGAACCTACACTCTTTTCAAACAGATAGTTGCTTGTAAATGGATAAAACAACAGCAAAAACCTGTCAGAACGATCAGAATCGGTATGATCTTTTGTTTCATTTTATCTTTGTGATCGTCTTCTGTTTTTGTTCAAGATCAAGATTCCACATCCAGCAACAACAACCCCTGCAATGATCAGAAGATAGTTTCCTGCCCCACCTGTCATTGGCAGCATGAACTGCTTCTGATTTGTGATCTGCATATTGATATATGCATTTCCAGAATCATCGTGTTTTGTCATCGTTGCCTTTGTCTCATCCACAGTCGCACTCGCTGCTGTAGTCTGAACCGTCACATCATTCTTTAATACCGCACCATTAGGAACTCCATCATTTGCTGTGGAATCTGCATCAGACTTACTCTGGATCCCTGTGATATTTGCTTCGGTTGGTGTGATATCTGCTTTTGTCTCTTTGACCTTAACGATCACTTCTTTCTTTAACAGGGAGTATCCTGCATCGGAGTGTGTTTCTGTAAATCCATATTCATCTCCTTCAATCCCATTGATCACAAGTTTTCCATCAGAAGCCGGACTAAACTGAGTCGCATCAGCTTCTTTTGCAGATTTTCCTGTTACCTGATAAACACCTGCTCTATCTGCTCTTGCTACCAGATAGTAATTATCTGTCTTATTTTTTACAACGAATTTAACCTTTGTTGCATCTCCCTTGCTGTCAGAAAATTTCTTTGTCAGATCATATCCGTAAGAGTATACGATACATTTGTCTTTTAAAATATCATAATAATTCGTATTTGTTCTCTTCCACGTAAGGGATACATCGTTTGGATTTCCTTTATCACCAAGAATAACGCTGTCATCTGTGTTCACCTTAGCTGTATAGTATATAACGATATATTTATCAGAATATTTCTTATTCAACTCCTTAAGTCCTGCTTTTGTCATCTCGATCTTCATTGCAGGATCGTCTCCAGATTTTCCGTATGTTGCTGCAAACTTTGAATCCGTGTCGGAACTCTTCCATACAGCCAATGCACCACTCTTCTCAACATTGTTCACATTTGTTCTGTCCGCTGTATCCTTAGTTTCATAGATTGCGATCACGGCATCTTTCCCATATGTCATTCCATTTGCCATTGTATCGTTAAATGTATAAGTTGACAGGTAGGTTGTTGATGATGTGATATGTGGCAATTTTGAAATGACTGATAATCCAGTCTTTCTGCTTTAGATGCTGTCACGGTACTCTGATATTTGTATTCATTTCTTGCAGAAGTAAAATCTGCCAGTCTGTCTGTATTGGCAATTGTTACATTGTCCTGATCTGGATTATTGCGTACTCTTTTGTCAAGTGTTGGATTTCCAGTTTCATTCTTTGGATAACAGATCACATCATAGAACCAGTCATCTCCCTTAGAATCCGTGGATGGCAACTGTACAAACCATGGATTTGTTGTGTAAGTTACATTTTCTGGTGCCTTTGTCTCAACGATCAGGTAAAGACCCAGTGGCAATTTGTCTTTACTTGTCACACCATTAGCATTAGTCTTATCCATGGCTGTCCCATTCTTTCCCATGTAATCTTCTAATTTATCTTTCGTTACCGTATTATCTTCTAATGCCTTGGCAAGTTTCTCATTGATCTGCTGGCTTGTGAAATATGTCTTACTTCCTTCTGTTTTAGCTGCATCAGAAGATGTCAAATCCAAAATCTGCTGTATTGTGGTTGGAAGTTCATAGATCATCTGAATCTTTCCATTCTCACTCTGCTGTTCAACATTTCCAACTCGCAGGTAACTAATTCCACACCTTTGATCGCATATTTTCCAAGGCTGCTTCCGCAGCAGCGTCCTGTTTTCCTGTTGGTGTAAACTGACTGGTGTTAACACGGCCTGTTTTGCTGCTGTCATGTCATATTTGTGGATCGTTATAGATCCGGTTTTTGCTTGTATCGACCACATCTGTTGATGCCGCTTTGATATTAACGATAGGTGCAAGCATCATTGCTGCAGATAATACAGCAATCGTTATTTTTTTGATCATATTTTGAATCTTTCATTTTTCTTTCCTCCTATTTTTTAGAATAGAAAAAGCACAGAAATCATTGATCATACTCAATGATTCTGTGCTTTTCTTTATGTGATATATATATTATTTATATATTAAATTTGTTTTGTTCAGGTGCGATCATGATCGTATTCCAAAAAGAATCCTTGACTGCCTCTGTCTGAATCTCATCTACTACTGTGTCAAGGTCGACATCACTTGTTAGCTTCTTGCTCGCATCCATTACGGAAACTTTATCGTTGATTCCTAAGGATGTGATCGTAACAAACTGTTCTTCACTAACTAGTGTTCCTTTCTTTAGTGGAACCGCTAACTGATAATTCTTCTGCAATACTGACTTGATCTCATTATACATTGCTTTAAATTCTTTGCTTCTATATTTCTTCTCAGCCTTCAGCTGCTTTGCCTTCTTATCAGCCTTCGCAGATATCTTTTGATCAGAATAAATCTCCCAGCATGGACCTCCTGCTGATGCTGACTTCGTCTGTGCGATCACTTCTTTTAGTGGATATTTGTACTGTGTACACTGTCTGCTTCCAACATCTGCAACCGTTACCTGATCATTATCATCGATCGCAACCAATACGATAAAAATGACCTTTTCTTCGTAAAATATCCTGGCCCCCATCAGTGCTACTACTGGATGCTTCTTCTTCAATGCATCTCTAACCTTGCTGACATCACTTCCAAGTCCATGACATTCCAGTTTATACTGTTGTGCCAGTGCTGGGACCATCTCATGACTTGCTCCAGCACTACTGTAATAGCCATTCTTATATGCCCATACTGTTGTATCAACTGGAGTTACCCATTTATTTCGTCAGCGAACTGATACAAACTGCCATAGCGCTTGGTCCGCATCCACTGCTTTTGATCTGATATCCATTGTCATTCCATGCTGCATCTGCCTGATTAAAGTAAATAAATCCCTGTATCGTCTCTTTCTTATCTTTCATCTCAAGACTATGATCATTATATACTTTTGGAATGATATATTTTTTATTCTTTCTTGTCTTTTTTCTTATCTTTTTTTATCTTTCTTCTTATCTTGATCAGACTTTTGTCTTTTGTTTCTTTGTATGCGTTACCGCTGTATGTTTCTTTGTATGTGTTGTTGCTGTATGTTTCTTTGTATGTGTTGCTGCAGCCGTTATATGCGTATGCGTTGTTGCTTCCGTTGTCGGCTTTGCCTGAGTCGTCTGTGTTGTTGTCTCTGTCGTTGCTTCACTTTCTGTCGTCTGGGCAGAAGAATCTGTCTTGGTCTCAGTCTGTTCACTGCTTATTTGCTCTCTTGTGACTGGCTGATCTGCTCTGACCACAGACACTGATCCAAGCATCAAAAACGTATACAGAGCTACTACAGCTGCTTGTTTTACGTGTTTTTCTCATCTTTCATTGTTCCCCCTAACTATTTAAACATACTTATTATACCACTTTGGATACCCTCGTCAATAAAAATGAATAGTCATGATCCATGTTCACATTTTTTTCACATCTTATGCTTCAAAGACTAATTTTTCAATTGCATATGCAACACCATCTTCATTATTTGTCTTTGTCACAAAGTCTGCGATCTCTTTCAGATCAGGTTGTCCATTTTCCATAACAACACCGGTTCCTACAGCTTTGATCATCATCGTATCATTTCCTGCATCTCCACATGCCATCACTTCATCCATAGATAGTCCAATTTGCTCTGCCAGATGTAAAAGTCCATCTCCTTTATCACATCCAATCTGATTTATTTCAATGTTATTTCCCAGAGAACTTGATACACTCGCAATATTTTTCTCAATCAATTCTTGTCTTGCAGTTTCCCGCTCTTCCATATCATCAAAAAATACACTGATCTTCTCAATTCCCAGCGGATGCTCTTCAATGTACTTTCGCAGATCATCCAGCGGTAGTCTTGTATCTCTCACAAGTTTTTAATACATGATCTGATACACCATACTCTGCAAGATGGTCAAAATAGCATCGTTCCCATATACCCTTGCCCATTCTGATAAATATCACGTGTACAATGATTATTTTCCAAAATATCAAACAACGAAAATACCGTTTCTTTTGGTAGATGATTTGTATATATGATCTTATCTTCTTTCTGATCATAAACCAGTTGCCCCGTTACAGCAAACTGCATATCGAACGCCTGGAATATCTCTTAAAAATTCTGGAATTGCTTTAAAAATACGTCCTGTTGCTGGAACTATATAAACACCCCTTCTGATCGCTTCTTTTAGAACTTCTTCTGTGTGTTTTGAAATCTGTTTCTCGCTGTCTAAGAGTGTATTATCTAGATCCATCGCTACTAATTTTATCTTACTCATGCTATTCCTCCACAAAAAAATAATTTTGAATTGTTGATCTGAAGACTTTTATATCCCTGATACTCATTGATCACTGGATAATATGTACATGTGATATACTTTGCTGTTCCCATTTTCTCTCGAAATTCATCTTCATCCTCAAAAATCATGCCATCAATCCTAGTTCCCTGACTACTCTTTAATGCTAATTTTATCACATTTTTATTTTTCCAAAACATTCACACGTTCCACTTTTAACTTTCTGTGTGCAAATAATGGTTTTTTATTTTCTTTTCCAAATGGCTCTAAAACAGATAACTGATGGATCAGATCCATGGTAATATAATCAACTGGCATATCAATATCAATCTGTACTTTCTTTGCAAAATCTTTTTTCTCAAGGGTACAGTTCTCATTGATCTTTTTGCGGAATTCCTGTAATTTTTCTTTTTCCAAAGAACATCCTGCGGCCATTGGATGTCCCCCAAACTTTGTGAACACCTCTTTGACTTTCATCATCTCTTCAAACATGGAATATCCTTCGATGGAACGTCCAGAACCTTTGATTCCTTCTTTTGCATCTGTTAAGACAAATGCTGGATGATTTAAGCGGTCCTTGATCCTTCCTGCTATGATACCTGCAATACTTTCATGACATTCTGGAAGATATAATACAAGCACTTTATCTCCTTTTGCTTCATATTCAAACGCCTGTCCCAGTGCCTCTTTTACACCATTTTCTGTCATGGTTTTCCGAAGATCATTCAGTTCTTTTAATTCTTCTGCTGTCTGTTTTGCCTTCTCTTCATCTTCTTCCAGAAATAGATTCAATGCTTTTTCGGCAGATTCCAAACGTCCGCTCGCATTGATACATGGTCCAACAATAAATCCTAGTGCATAAGACTGTATCTGTTTATCCATCAGATCATGCACATTCAGCAATGCTTTCAACCCGATATTTTGTGTATCTTTGATTCGGCGTAATCCTTCTTTGACAAAGATTCTGTTTTCTCCTGTCAGATCTACCACATCACAAACAGTCGCGATCGCAAGCATGGATAACAACTCTTCCAATTGGCTTTCATCTTCTTCCATTGCCTGATAAAATGCCCTCATAAACTGAAAAGCCACTCCTGCTCCACAAAGTAACGGATACGGATAATTGCATGCTTCCTGCTTTGGATTGATCACTACATCTGCTGGTGGAAGAACCTCTTTTCTCACTCCTGCTTCATCGGTATCAAATGGCACATCATGATGATCCGTAATGATCATTGTCAGTCCATGTTCTTTGCCATATGCAACTGCATCTGCTGCTGCAATCCCATTATCACAGGTAAGGATCGTATCAATCTGGTCTTCCACTGCTTTTTCAATGATATTTTCATTAATTCCATAGCCATCTTTCATGCGGTCTGGAATCTGAAAATCAATCTTTCCACCAAGATCATGAATCGCTTTCCACAAAATATAATTTGAGACAACTCCATCTACATCATAATCTGAAATAATACGGATCGTTTTCCCCTCTTGTACCTTTGCTTCAAAATCTCAACTCCTTCTTTGACGCCTTTCATCAAAAAAGGATCTGAAATATCTGAAAGTTCTCCATACAGATACTGCTGTATTTGTTCATCCCCAACCACATCCCTGTTGCGGATCAGCCGTGCGATCACTGGATCTATGTTAAATTTTTCTCCAATCTGATTAAAATCAGCCTTTTTCTTATACAGATACCACTGTTCCATCATCTTACTCCATTTTTCATAAAAAAAGAG
>ENA-OPYV01000419-OPYV01000419.1-human-gut-metagenome-genome-assembly--contig:-NODE-419-length-12078-cov-2.280144_pt1 | contig 12078 bp, 16 predicted proteins | sample MGYA00242474_ERZ504485 | MGnify/ENA primary metagenome ERZ504485 (study PRJEB26092, sample SAMD00036263) | human gut metagenome | host: Homo sapiens | study: EMG produced TPA metagenomics assembly of...
CCGGCGTCGCCGACGCTCGTCTGTCCGCTGGCAAAGGCGACACTAAAAAGAGCACGCCGATAAACTTTGTCCATCTTGCGCGCCGTGCATAAAGCTCATGGCCGCGGCACTTGCGATCTGAGCATATTTAAAGAAGCGTTGGCACGTCGCCTGTTGGCGGCGGCGAAAAGAATCGAGACGAGCTTGCACAGGACCCAGCCCATGATAAAGCCCAGGCCGATGGAGAGCGCCAGGCCGTAGATGACCTTCATCCACTCGTGGACGTTGACGCTGCTCGCGCCGCCGAGGGCGATAGCGGCACCGGTCAGGCCGGCGATAAGGCTGTGGCTTTGCGAGGTGGGGATGCCAAAAACGCGACGCTGTGGCGCCGTAGACGACGATGGAGAACAGCGCCGCGCAGAGGCACGCGAGCGCCATGGTGCTGTTTCCGCCAAAGTCGACGATATGCGAGATGGTATTGGCGACGCTCGCGTTAAAGTGCGTCATGATGAGCACACCGAGGAAGTTGAATGCGGCGCTCATGAGAATGGCGGCGCGGGCGGGCATGCAACGCGTAGTGACGCAGGTCGCGATGGCGTTGGGCGCGTCGGTCCATCCATTGACGAAGATGGCGCCCAACGCGAGGATCACGGTGACGGCAAGGACTGGGTTCGACACAATTTGGCCGAGGAAGGTTGAGAACGTTACGTCCATATATGGGCTTTCTCGAAGTTTGCAGACACGTTACAAAAACATGATAAATCGTATCACCTCCTGTGGGTCTCTTTACCGAGTTCTGATGGGAGAAGTGAACTTTTTGGCACTAAAATTGAATATTAGCCCTGTTGACCGCGGGTGTTCTTTTTGCTAACACGCCATGCGGACACGTGCGATTACTACGACACTCCAAAACCACAGTCTGTTCGCTTTACAACATGCAAACATGCGTTCGATAATAGGAGGCATGGAATATCGACAGACAGATGGCAAAACTCGGCGCGTGCACAAGCAGTATGTGGACGTCGTGGCTCGCATCCTCGCGGGCGGACAGGTCGTGCCGGTCACCGTCTGCTGGGTCGACGGTCGTTGCTTTACGATTGACGAGATTGTCTCGACCACTGGGTTTGGCCTGACGGTTCACGGCATCCGTACGGCAACCTATAAGGTGCGTTTTGGCGGGCACGCGACCGAGTTTTATCTGGAGGACCAGACGCGCGAGCGGGCAGACGGCTCGCAGGCACACGTGATGCGTTTGGTGGGTCTGGGCCTTTTGATCGTACGCTTGAGGGCGAGCGCGTAGGTAAGGACGTGCGGCATTCGGGTACAATGGCAGGAATCTTGTCACCTACGGCGCTGTCGTGCGCTTTTTGAAAGGACGAAGTATGAACGATATCCAGGCTATCAGAACGGCCCCATCGAGACCGGTGCAAGCCGTGCCAAGGAGATGTCGCCGCGCGCGTACAACCTCACCATGTCTGCCCTGATCTTCTTGGGCTTTGCGCCATGGGCGCCGGCGCTACTTTACGAGCACCATGTCGTTTGCGCGCATGATGATGAGCGGCGCAGCCTTGCCGCTGGTCTTTGGCTCGTTTATTTTTGACCATCGTCGGCATGGTCATGATGTCGGCCGCCGCCAGCAAGCAGTCCGTGGGTCTGTCCCTTGTGGGCTACGTATCTTGCGAGTACCTTTGGCCTGACCGCGTCGTTTGGCCTTGCCAACTACGACCTGCCCACCATCAACACTGCCTTTATCGCCACGGCCGCCATCACCTTTGTCTTTGGTGCGCTGGGCGTGACCTTCCCCAAGTTCTTCCAGCGTGTGTACGGCATTGGTTTTGGCATCCTGCTTGCTACGATTCTGGTCGAGATCGTGCTGATGTTTATGGGCGTCTCGCAGTCCATCACCGACCTGATCGTGATCGTGGTGTTCGCCGGCTTTATTGGCTACGACACCTATGTGGCCACGACGGTGCCGCCCACGCTGCCCAACGCCGTGCTCATGGCATCCAACCTGTTCGTGGACATCATCAACGTGTTCCTGCGCATCCTGAACATCCTTGGTCGTCGCGACTAGTGCCAAATTGCAGCGGTGCTTGCCGCACGTGTAAATCGGATACGGAAGGCGGTCCTTCGGGGCCGTCTTTTTTGTACACGGCGGGGTATCATGGATGGAAAAGCCGATAGCGGCAGAGACCGAGAAAGGTGACCACTTATGGCAGACGTCGACAACAGGAACCGTAACCACAGACCCAATCGCGCAGGGCAGCCCAATCCCAAGCGCGAGGCCCGTGCCAAGGCCGCCGAGCGTCACGTGGCGACTGTGTCCGAAGCGTGCGCCAAGGATATCGAGCGCTCGCTTGCCGGCGTATGCGAGTTCGATGGTATGCCTGCCGGTTTTGTCGCGGCGATGAAGGCCAAGGTTCAGAGTGCTGTGGCCACCGAAGAACAGGTTGCCGAGGACGTCGAGGGCGCGGAGGCTGCCGAGACCGAGGCGGCACCCGAGAGCGAGGCAGCGCCCGAGACCGAGGCAGCTCCTGAGCCCGTCGAGGAGCCTGCCGAGGAAATCGCCGGAGCTGAGTCCGCGCCTGCTGAGGAGCCTGCTGCGTCCCTGCCTGAGGTCACCGTGCTCGATGCCTCCGCCACGCAGGCCATCTTGGACAACGGTCGTGGCTATGCGCAGTTCTGCGACATGGCCGTGCTCGCCTTTGCCTCGTTCACCAACCCGGGCGGTGGCTATATTCAGGGTTATCTGGGCCAGGAGGCCACACTGTGCGCCGATTCGTATCTGTACAACGTTCTCGATAAGCAGCGCAAATGGTACGGCGAGAACCGTCGCCGCAACATCAACTGCGAGCTCTATCGTAACCGCGCCCTAGTGGTGCCTGCGGTGCGCTTCGACCGCAACCACGTGCATGCATACGCCGACGTGATCGTGGCCGCCGCGCCCAACGTTAAGCGCGCCCGCCAGGAGTATCGCGTGAGCGACGATGCTCTGCTGGATGCCCTGCGCGACCGCATTCGCTTTGTGCTTGCCATCTGCGACGAGCTGGGTCGCGAGAAGCTCGTGCTGGGTGCTTGGGGCTGCGACAACAACGGCTTTGACGCAGAGGCCGTGGCCGAGCTCTTCCGCAAGGAGCTCGCGTCGGGCGCTTAAGGTCAAGCAAGTCTTCTTTGCCGTGCCTTCTACGTGCTGGGGATGAGGATTTTGCCAAGTTCGAGCACGTGCTGGCAAACTTCCCCGAGCGCAACGAGGAGTCCTATGCTCAGGTTGCCGCTCGCGCTGCGGCAGCTCGCGCCGCCGAGCAGGCCCAGGCTGCTACCGAGGATGATGAGGACGAGGACGATTGGCGCAAGTACCTGTAACCGGTACGTGTTGACAGATAGGTCGAGCCCGGCGGGAGAGGCTGCTCCCGTCGGCTTTTTTACTAAAAAGGAAGGGCTTACGATGAAAAACGTTCTATGCTTTGGCGACAGCAACACCTATGGTTACGATCCGGCGGGCATGCGCGACGGCACCGCGGTGCGCTATGCGCGGGATGTGCGCTGGTGTGGCGTGGCCCAACGTGACTTAGGCGAGGGCTGGCATGTAATTGAAGAAGGCCTCAACGGCCGCACGACGGTACGCGACGACATGTGCCATCTGGACACCAATCTTAACGGCATTCGCGCGCTTCCGATGATGCTCGAGGCCCATAAGCCGCTGGACGCCATTGTGATCATGCTGGGCACCAACGACTGCAAGACGGTCTTTAACGTGACGGCTGCCGATATCGCTCGTGGCGCCATGGCGCTGATTCGCGCCGTCCGCGCGTTCCGTGGACCGACGCTGCGCCTTGTCCGCGCATTCTGCTGATGGCGCCTATCAAGATTAAGCCGCAGATCGCCGACGTATATATGACCGATTTTGACGAGCATTCCGTAGAAGCCTCGGAACATTTTGGTGAGTACTACGCGCATGTGGCTGAGCAGTTTGGCTGCGACTTTTTGAATGCCGCCGACTTTGCCGAGCCGGGCGATATCGACTATCTGCATATGATGCCCGAAAGCCATGAGAGCCTGGGTCACGCCGTGGCAGCCAAGCTCCAAGAGATGCTCGGAGAGTAGCGCGACCCCAAACCACCGCAAAGGGGGCGGGCGCCTTTGCGGTGGCTTGGACTGCGAATCTTAATACTGCCACATGTGGTTGACGGGGCCGGAACCTTTGCCCATGTTCAGGCCGGCGGCCAGAGCGCCTGTCAGGTATGCCTTGCCTGCGTTGACGGCGTCGGCAAGATCCATGCCCTGGGCCAGCGCGCAGGCGATGGCGGACGAGAGCGTGCAACCGGTGCCATGCGTGTTGCCGGTCTCGATGCGCTTGTGGCGGAACCACGTGGTGAGCGGATCGCCCAGGTGGTTGCCTCGTCATCGAGCGGCGCGGGCTCTGCTAGCACATCGTTGGCCTCGTTGACAAAATGCCCGCCCTTAACGAGAGACGCGCAGCCAAAGCGGCGGGTGAGAAGCATGGCGGCATTTTGCTGAGTGCGCTCGGAATCGACCTCATAATCGAGCAACGCCATGGCCTCGGGAATATTGGGCGTGATAACCGTCGCTAGCGGGAACAGGCGGCGGGTGAGCGCCTCGGCGGCATCTTCGGCAATCAGCCGTGCGCCCGAGGTGGCTACCATGACGGGGTCGACTACCACGTTTGTCGCGTTCCAGGCGCTCAGGCGGTCGGCGATAACATCGATAATCTCGACAGAAGAAACCATGCCGATCTTGACGGCGCTGGGGCGGATATCGTCAAAAACGGCGTCAATTTGCGCGGCTACGATATCTGGTGAGATATCCTGCACGGCGGTGACGCCCAGTGTGTTTTGCGCTGTGATGGCGGTGATGGCCGTCTCGGCATACAGGCGGTGCGCCGTGATGGTCTTGATGTCGGCCTGAATGCCGGCGCCACCGCTGGAATCGGATCCCGCGATGGACAGGACGGTAGGTACCTTACTACGATCCATGTTCGCCCCCTTGTTCGGTCGGAATCAAATGGGTCTTTAAGCCAGCATTATAAAGATGCCCGGGCCGACTCTATGTCGAACCCGGGCGGGCGATGCAATCTTTACGCAAATGCAAGCAAATGTTCACACGTCAACAATTGACAGGCACCAGCTCGCCGCCAGAGGCGCCGCGGCGACAGGGTTAGTCCTCCATGCCGAGGTCGATCGTGGTGCCCTCGAAGATCTTGTTGACGGTGCGGACGGCGCACATCTTGCCACACATGGTGCAAGTGCCCTCGGTGGCGGCGGGGGACTCCTCGTAGCGCTTCTTGCCCGTAACCGGGTCGAGCGCGCACTCCCACATGGCGTCCCAGTCAAGCTTGCGGCGTGCCTGGCCCATCTTGTCGTCCATGTCGCGGGCGTGCGGCACCTTTTTGGCGATGTCGGCGGCGTGTGCGGCGATCTTGGTGGCCATGAGGCCGTCGAGCACATCCTGGGCGTTAGGCAGGCATAGGTGCTCGGCCGGCGTCACGTAGCACAGGAAGTCGGCGCCGGAACCGGCGGAGATAGCGCCGCCGATGGCAGCGGTGATGTGGTCGTAGCCCACGCCGATATCGGTCACCAGCGGCCCGAGCACATAGAACGGGGCATTGTGGCACAGGCGCTTCTGCAGTTTCATGTTGGCGGCGATCTCGTTGAGCGCCATGTGACCCGGGCCCTCGACCATGACCTGGACGCCGGCGGCCCAAGCGCGCTTGCACAGCTTGCCCAGCTCGATCATCTCAGCGGTCTCGGTGGCGTCGTTGGAGTCGTAGAGGCAGCCCGGGCGGCAGGAGTCGCCGAGCGAAATCGTCACGTCGTACTCGTGGCAAATCTCGAGCAACTCGTCGTAGAACTCATAGAATGGGTTCTCGTTACCGGTGACCTCCATCCAGCCAAACAGCAGTGAGCCGCCACGGCTCACGATGTTCATCAGGCGGCCGGTCTCCTTAAAGGTCTTGGTGACCGACTTGTTTATGCCGCAGTGGATGGTCATAAAGTCCACGCCGTCCTCGGCATGCGCGCGCACGACTTCGAACAGGTCGTCCTTGGTGAGCTTGACCAGCGGCTTTTCCATGTAGCCGATGGCGTCGTACATGGGGACGGTGCCTACCATGAGCGGTGTCTCGTCGATGAGCTGCTGGCGGAACTGGCGCGTCTTGCCCGAGTTGGAGAGGTCCATGATGGCGTCGGCGCCAAAGTCCTCGGCGATCTTGACCTTCTTCCATTCCTCGGCGGCATCGGCCTTGTCGCCCGAGATGCCCAGGTTGACGTTGACCTTGGTGGAAAGGCCCTCGCCGACGCCAAAGGCGCGCATGCCCTTTTTGATGTGCACGATGTTGGCGGGGATGGCGATGCGGCCGTCGGCCACGCGCTCGCGGATGTACTCGGGGTCGCGATGCTCGCGCTCGGCAACCTCCTTCATCTGCGGCGTGATCTGCCCGGCGCGGGCGAAGTCGATTTGCGTGACGAGCTTGGGCTCGGTCTGTGTGCTCATTGGCACGGCTCCCTTCGTTGGCATTACCCATATCAGGTTTGCGGGTCAGGGCGGGCGCGCCCAATCTCAGCCTGCCGTCTTGTCCTGCAAGCCCCCCGTTATGTCATGGGCTCAAGTATAGCCTGAATGGGTACGATTGGGCCAACGAGCGTGCCTGCGGGGAGGCGAACATGGAAGACAAGCATCTATATCGAGAGACGCAATGGGATGTATCGGCCGAGGAAAGCCGTGCGCACCATGGCCTTGTCGCGATTGGTTTTGCGGTGCTTGCCGTGTTGGTGATTGCCTTTTGTATTTGGACGTTTGGCGGTCGCGGCGGCGCTGGCTGGGAGTTCGAGGTTGATGATAGCCTACCGATTATGACGGTGAGGAGTACTGGCGGTAATGCCAATACGCTCGCCGTTCCGGGCGATTATTGGTACCCGCGCGATGAGTTTGTGCAGCTGCAGCTGAGTGGTGGGTCCATTCCAGGTGAAGAAATCGACGCGCGACGTTTGATGCGGCGCTCAAAAACGCTGACGGTGAAGCTCAAAAATCAAGGAGACGTGCCCACGACGATGGATATCGCGCTGACGGAATGGCGCCTGGAGCCCCCGTCGGGCGTCAAAGTGTCCGAGGTGGAGCACGTCAAGATTACCTATCAGGACGGCTCGACAAATGAAATTGCCAAAGCCGACAGCTTGGCGGAATAGACGCCGTGCCTAGGTAGCACATTCAAAGTAGCGGTGGTCCTACAAGGCCTGTTCGTTCAGGAAGACCAAAGTGTTTTTTATTTGAAAGCTCGGGAAAGTGACGATAACCAACGTCGAACGCGGTGAGCCCGCTTACATCCTCGAGCTTGTTTTCTGCCATCCACCGCACCATGGAGCCGCGCGCCTTTTTGCTGGCGGTCGACCGTTGGATGGGCTTCCCGTTGCGGATACCCTCGCCAAAGAGGCATGTGACGGCCGTGGCGTCGCCCGCGAGGTGGGGCAGAACGGCTTTGGCATACTCTACGCTGGCGAGGTTGACGATCGTGGTGTTTGAGTCCGCCGGGGCGATAGCCCGCGCGAGCTTGTCGCTCCAAAACGCGTAGAGGTCTCGGGCATCGTCAACGGCGAGCTTCGCGCCCATCTCCAGCCGATACGGTTCGACGGCATGAAAGGGACGAACGCACCCGTAGAGGCCGGAGAGGATCCATAGATGGTCTTGTAGCCATGCGAGCTGCGCGGAATCCATCACCTCGGGCGCATGCTCTGGTATTGAATGCCGTGATAGGACATGACGGCAGGGGGAGAGGTGACGGGCGAGTTCGGGATTGTCGAGATCGCCGTTTTTCAGGATGGGCCCGAACTCATGCAGGGTGTTGAGGCAAGGCCCCCAGCAGTTTGTCACTCACGTTCCATAGCGCTTGCAGGCCGCCGCTGCCTTCATTTTCGTTCGATATCTAGCAGTGCGCAGTGGAGGCGAGCCGTCTCGTGCGCAAAAGGTGGAATGCCCAGGACTTCAAAAGCATCTTGGGCCGCGCGCATCTGCTTGGCGGGCGAAATGATGATCTGCAGCATGGACTCTCCTCTGCCAAAAAGGAAGTTGCGGTGGAATACAGTCTGCTTGGGCTGTTTATGGGCCAGTTTAGTCCGTATTTCACCGCAACTGATGAAGGGCTGGTTAGGCGCGCTCGATGAAGGCCTTGTAGCCGCGATAGGCCTCGTAGATATCGGCCTTGTTGGCGACCTCCCACAGGGCGTGCATGGACAGGACGGCAACGCCGGAGTCGATGACGTTCATGCCATACTCGGCCATGATGTAGGCGATGGTGCCGCCGCCGCCCGCGTTGACGCGGCCGAGCTCGCAGGTCTGGAAGTCCACGCCGGCCTCGTCCATGATGTCGCGGACGAGGGCCACATACTCGGCGTCGGCATCGTTGGAGCCGCCCTTGCCGCGGCTGCCCGTGTACTTGTTAAAGCACAGGCCGCGACCCATAAAAGCTGCATTCTTAGTCTCGAACTTACCGGCATAGCCGGGTCAAAGCCGGCGGACACGTCAGAGGAGAGCATGCGGCTGCGGGCGAGTGCGCGGCGCAGGGCCAGCGGGCTGCTCTCGCCGGCGAGCGTCATGATCTCGCGACGGTGTTCTCGAAGAAGCGACTCGTCATGCCGGTGGCGCCCACGGAGCCGATCTCCTCCTTGTCGACGATGAGCGTGATGCTCGTGCGCTCGACGTCTGCCACGTTGATCTGGGCGAGCATGGAGGGGTAGGCGCAGACGCGGTCGTCGTGGCCATAGCCCAAAATCATGGAGCGGTCGAGACCCATGTCGCGGGCGGGGCCGGCGGGCACGACCTCGATCTCGGCGGAGAGGAAGTCCTCCTCCTCGCGTCGTACTGCTCCTTGAGGATATCCAGGAACATCTGCTTGACGGGCTCCTTGGGGGCGTCCTTGTCGTCCTCGTCAAACTTGACGGGGCGGCCGCCCACGATCACGTCGAGGATCTCGGCGTCGACGGCGTCCTTGGCGGGCTTGGCCATCTGCTCGCTCGAGAGGTGGATCAGCAGGTCGGAGATGGTAAAGACCGGGTCGTCGGCCTTGTCACCGATGTTGATGTCGACGGTGGTGCCGTCCTTTTTGCAGATGACGCCTACGAGTGCGAGCGGGGAAGCGACCCAGTGGTAGCTCTTGACGCCGCCATAGTAGTGCGTGTCGAGGTAGGCCATGTCGCCGGCCTCGAAGGCGGGATTCTGCTTAAGGTCCAAGCGCGGCGAGTCCACGTGGGCGCCCAGGATGTTAAAGCCCTGCTCGAGCGGGGCGGTGCCAAGGTTGACGAGCATAAGGTCCTTGCCGTGGTTGGCGGCGTACACCTTGTCGCCTGCCTTGAGCTCGCGGCCCTCGGCGATCACGGTCTCCAGGTTGACGTAGCCCGCCTCCTTGGCCATCTTGATGCCGGTCTTGACGCACAGGCGCTCGGTCTTATTCTCGCTCAAAAACTGCTTATAGCCGCGGCAAAGCTCCTCGAGTTCCTCGACTTGCTGTGGCGTGTACTTTTTCCATGCGCAGGGACGCTCCATGACGCAGGCTCCTTTCGGATCGATCGTGCTGGTTGATGTACCGTGAGCCATCGTATCACGCGCGGGCCCGCGGCGGCAGGGAAGCCTGATGTGCGGTGGCCGCGGGGCGGGGAGCGTGTAAACTGGTGTGAGCAAACCGTGCCCAGCCCAAAGCGAGGTATTCAATATGTCTGACAAGCGCCGCACCTTTGCCGTTATCGACGGCAACTCGCTCATGCACCGCGCCTTCCACGCCGTGCCGTCCACCATGAATGCGCCGGACGGGCGCCCCACCAACGCGATCTTCGGCTTTCTGAACATGTTTCTCAAGATGATCGATGCCTTTAACCCCGACGGTGTGGTCGTGGCGTTTGACAAGGGCAAACCGCGCGTGCGCATGGAGATGCTGCCGCAGTATAAGGCGCAACGCCCGCCCATGGACCCCGATCTGCATGCGCAGTTTCCGATGATCAAGGAGCTGCTCACCGCGCTCAACGTGCCGATTCTGCAGTCCGAGGGCTGGGAAGGCGACGATATCCTGGGAACCATGGCGCGCCTGGGTGAAGAGGCCGGCTGCGACATGCTGCTGGTGACCGGCGACCGCGACATGTATCAACTCGTGACCGAGCACGTCAACGTGGTCTCGACCCGCAAGGGCCTGTCCGACGTGGCGATCATGACGCCCGAGAGCGTGGACGACCTGTATCACGGCATTACGCCGGCGCTCGTGCCCGATTTTTACGGTCTAAAGGGCGATACGTCGGACAACATTCCCGGCGTACCGGGCATCGGCCCCAAAAAGGCGAGCGCGCTCATCGCACAGTACGGCAGCTTGGACGAGGTCATCGCACATGCCGACGAGGTCAAGGGCAAGATGGGCGAGAACCTGCGCGCGCATATCGACGACGCGCTGCTGAGCCGCAAGGTCGCAACCATTCGTACCGACGCGCCTGTCGAGCTCGACTTTGACGCAACGTCCTTCCCAGCGTTTTTCTGCCGACGAGGTGTCCGCGGCGCTGGGCACGCTCGGCATCACGGCCATGCAGAACCGTTTCCTCTCGCTGATTGGCGGCGAGGGTGGGGCTGCGGGCGCTGTCAGCACGTTTGAGCTGCCTGCCGTTTCGCGTGCCGCCGCCGGCGATGCCGAGGCGCTTGCCGCCGCTGCCGCCGAGATCGCTCGCGCGATTGACGCGGGTGAGTGGATTGCCGCCGTGGTGGACGATGACAAGGAGGAGGGCGCGCTTTTTGGCCTAGCGCGTACGCTGTGGCTGGCGACGTCCAAGGGGCTGTTTGCGCTCGAGGAGGGCGACGGCGGTGCGCCTGCCGAGGTCGATGGCTTTACGTTGCCCATGGCGTGATCGCCGGTGTGCTCGCGCGCCTGTTTATGGAAGGCCGTGTGGCGAGCCCGGATATGAAGGCGCTGCTGCATGAGCTTTCGCCCATCGATTCTTCTGAGTCCGAGCTCATGGATCCGCTGGCCGTCGACTCCACGCGCATCTTCGATACCGTGGTCGCCGCCTACCTGCTGGATTCCGACCGCTCCGAGTTTGATGAGGCGTATCTGGCCGATACCTATCTGCAGATGGCGCTGCCTGCGGCGCGCGGCGCGGAGGGTGCTGGCGAGGACGCTCCTGCGCCTGCTGCCCGCACTGCGGCCCTGACGCTGGCGCTCGTGGCGCCGCTGCGCGACCGCATGGCCCGCGAGAACGCCGCCAACGTGTTCGATGGCATCGAGATGCCGCTCGTGCCGGTGCTTGCCAAGATGGAGCGCGCGGGCATGCTCGTGGACCCCGATCGCCTGCATAGTCTGTCCGAGGGTTTGGCGACCCAGATTGCCGAGGTCGAGCGGAGCATTCGCGACCTGGCCGGTGACGAGGCCTTTAACATCGGCAGTCCCATGCAGCTCTCGCACGTGCTGTTTGACGTGATGGGCCTTCCGACCAAGGGCCTCAAAAAAGAACCAAGCGCGGCTAATTATTCGACCAACGCCAAGGTACTGAGCGACCTTGCCCGTGACCACGAAATCGTGCGTCTGATCTTGGACTGGCGTGAGAAGTCCAAGATCAAAGTCCACCTATCTGGACACACTGGGCCCGCTGCGTCGCGGTGACGGTCGCGTGCACACTACGTACAACCAAACCATCACGGCGACGGGTCGTCTTTCCTCGAGTGACCCGAACTTGCAGAACATCCCGACGCGCTCGGAGCTGGGCCGTACCGTCAAGACGGCGTTTTCGGCAGGCGAGGGAAGCGTCTTTTTAGCGGTGGACTACTCGCAGATCGAGCTGCGTCTGTTGGCGCATCTCTCGGGTGACGAGCACCTGGTGCGTGCCTTTAACGAGGGCGAGGACTTCCATGCCGAGACAGCCGCGCGCGTGTTTGGCGTACCGGTGTCCGAGGTAACGCCCGATTTGCGCAGCCGCGCCAAGGCCGTGAACTTTGGCATCGTGTACGGTCAGCAGGCCTACGGCCTGTCGCAGTCGCTGCATATCTCAATGGCCGAGGCGCGCGATATGATCGATCGCTACTACGAGGCCTACCCGGGCGTGCGCACGTTCCTCGACAACG
>ENA-OPYV01000421-OPYV01000421.1-human-gut-metagenome-genome-assembly--contig:-NODE-421-length-12026-cov-2.098832_pt1 | contig 12026 bp, 18 predicted proteins | sample MGYA00242474_ERZ504485 | MGnify/ENA primary metagenome ERZ504485 (study PRJEB26092, sample SAMD00036263) | human gut metagenome | host: Homo sapiens | study: EMG produced TPA metagenomics assembly of...
TATATTGTCCTATGTTATATATAGAACTTTTATTTTCAATTTTTAAAATAGGAATAATCAAAAGAATGAACGAAACGACAACTTTAATAGAAAAAATCATTGAAGGAATTCAAGAGAAAAAAGGCAAGCAAATCGTAGTAGCTGATTTAAACGAAATAGAAGATACCATCTGTAAATATTTTATCATTTGCCAAGGAAATTCTCCCAGTCAGGTATTGGCAATTGTGGACTCCATCAAAGAACATGTAAGAAAAGAGACCGGCACTAAAGCGTATGCCATAGACGGCCAAAGAAATGCACAATGGGTAGCTATGGATTATAGCGACGTTATTGTACATATATTTTTGCCGGAAGTACGACATTTTTATAATCTGGAACACTTATGGGCAGATGCCAAACTGACCGACATTCCAGATTTGGACTAATATATAATAAGGAAAGAGAAATATGAGTGACAACAATAAACCTAAAATCAATGTACCACGCTTTAATTTAACGTGGCTTTATGTCATCATTGCCTTGATTTTTGCCTTCCTCTATTTTTCCGGAGATGAAGGAAGTGCCACCAAAGAGGTAAACTATACCGAATTTCAGGAAATGGTTACCAAAGGATATGCAGATAAAATCGTGGCATACGACAACAATACGGTGGAAATGTATATCAAGCCGGATCACATTGTAGATGTATTCAAGAAAGATGCCAACAAAGTCGGAAGAAGTCCTTCCATCAACGTACAGATAGGCTCCATGGAAGCTTTGGATAAGTTTCTGGATGAGCAGACTAAAGAAGGTAACTTTACCGGTTCTATCCAATACGAAAAGAAAAGTGACTATTTTAGTATAATCCTGTGGAACGTTCTGCCGTTTGTCTTCCTTATCGGTATCTGGATGTTTGCCATGCGCCGCATGGGTGGCGGAGGAGGAGCCGGAGGAGGCTCAAACGTATTTAATGTGGGAAGAAGCAAAGCACAGCTTTTTGAAAAAGGGACTAACCGCATTACATTTAAGGATGTTGCCGGACAAGCTGCTGCCAAACAGGAAGTACAGGAAATTGTAGATTTCTTGAAACAGCCGCAAAAATATACGGAACTGGGTGGAAAGATTCCTAAAGGTGCTCTGCTTGTAGGCCCTCCGGGAACAGGTAAAACATTGTTAGCCAAAGCTGTGGCAGGTGAAGCCGATGTACCTTTCTTCTCTATTTCCGGTTCAGACTTTGTAGAAATGTTTGTCGGTGTCGGTGCTTCTCGCGTACGTGATTTGTTCCGTCAGGCAAAAGAAAAGTCGCCTTGTATCATCTTCATTGATGAAATTGATGCCGTAGGCCGTGCCCGTGGCAAAAACCCCAAGCATGGGAGGAAATGACGAACGTGAAAATACATTGAACCAGCTTCTGACAGAGATGGACGGATTTGGTTCAAACAGTGGAGTCATTATCTTAGCGGCAACCAACCGTGTAGATATTTTGGACAAAGCCTTACTGCGTGCAGGACGTTTTGACCGACAAATATATGTAGACCTTCCTGACCTGAATGAACGAAAGGAAGTGTTTGGAGTTCATCTTAAACCTCTGAAGCTGGACAGCAGTGTAGACGTAGATTTATTAGCACGACAAACCCCTGGTTTCAGCGGTGCGGACATTGCCAATGTATGTAATGAAGCTGCTCTTATTGCAGCACGTCATCAAAAGAAGAGTGTAGATAAAGATGATTTCTTAGCTGCAATCGACCGTATCGTAGGTGGTCTGGAAAAGAAAACAAAAGTCATGACTGCCGCCGAAAAACGTGCCATTGCACTTCACGAAGCAGGTCACGCCACCATCTCATGGTTCCTGGAACATGCCAACCCGCTGATTAAAGTAACCATTGTCCCAAGAGGACGTGCGTTAGGAGCAGCATGGTATCTGCCTGAAGAACGACAGATCACTACTAAGGAACAAATGCTGGATGAAATGTGTGCCACATTAGGTGGACGTGCTGCTGAAGAAATTTTCATCGGACACATCTCCACCGGAGCAATGAATGACTTGGAAAGAGTCACCAAACAGGCTTATGGCATGATTGCATACGCAGGAATGAGTGACAAGCTTCCTAATCTCTGCTATTATAACAGCAATGAAGATTACAGCTTTACGAAACCTTACAGTGAGCATACAGCTGAGCTTATAGACCAGGAAGTACAGCACATGATTAATGAGCAGTACATGCGTGCAAAGGCCTTGCTGCAAGAACACAGTGAAGGCCACAACCAACTGGCACAGCTGTTAATTGACCAAGAAGTAATCTTTGCTGAAGATGTTGAAAAAGATTTTCGGTAAACGTCCATGGACTTCCCGTTCGGAAGAAATTATGGCAGCCAATGAGCAGCTACCGGAAACCAAACAGCTGGAAAACAAGCAGGAAAATACGGATAATGAAAATAATTCTTCCTCTGAAAATAACATACCTTCACAGGAAGAAAACCAGGAAAAAGGAGAAGCATAACCGAATAAAAACCAACTAACGTGAAAAATAACTTTAATTCAACGAAGCAATTAACGGGAATAATCTTCGTAGGAGTACTCATTGGTTGTATTCTTGGAGGTCCTATCTCTTTCACCCTATTGTTTGCTCTGATTACAGCCCTGACCATTCATGAATTCGGGGTTATCATCAGCAAACAGCCGGATGTAGAGATAAACAAACCTATATGTATGTTGGCCGGCGTATTTCTGTTCTTTGGTTTTGCCTATTTAGGAGTCATGCCTGGACAAACAGAAATACTGATTCCTTACTTATTTCTTATCATATACCTGCTTGTCAGCGAGCTATATTTAAAGAAAAAAAATCCACTGAACAATTGGGCCTATGGCCATGATGAGCCAAAATCTACATCGCACTTTCGTTTGCAATGTTAAACGTACTGGCCTATCATTCTATTGGAAATGAAGGAGAATTGTCAAATTACCAGGTACAGTACAACCCAATACTGCCGTTGTCAATATTTATTTTCACATGGATTAATGATACGGGAGCATATTGTACCGGTATGCTATTCGGAAAACATCGCTTGTTTGAACGAATTTCTCCTAAAAATCATGGGAAGGTTCCATTGGCGGCGGAGTTTTCAGCATTATAGCTGCCATTGTGATGGCACATTACTTCCCATTCATGCCGATTAGTATCTGGATAGGACTAGCCCTGACCGTTGTAATATTCGGTACATTAGGCGATTTGACAGAATCGCTGCTTAAACGCACTATTGGAATAAAAGACTCAGGCAATATATTACCTGGTCATGGAGGCATGTTAGATCGCTTTGACAGCACTCTGATGGCGGTTCCGGCAGCGGTTGTTTATCTGTATATCATTTCTTTTATTGAATAATATAAGCAGAAAATTTATAACAGGTCCTTCAGTCTTACTGTAAGGACCTGTTGTATTTTGAGATAAAAGTTCAACGATTTTCCGGCTGCCCGTTCAGAAGCTCCTTCCTGTCCAAGAATTTTAATCAGCGCATCATAATTCTGCAACATTTGTTCACGAGTCATTTGCCCGGGTAGAATTGCTTCTAGTTGTTGTTCCACATTTTCTGCGGTCATACCATCAGCAACCAGTTCAGCCACCACTTCACGACCTGCAATCAGGTTGACCAAAGAAATATATTTTACTTTTAAAATATGCCGGCGAAGAATGAAACCAGCTTTCCAGCAGCAGTATAATAACACACTACCTGAGGCACCCGGAACAAGGCGGTTTCGAGTGTAGCCGTACCACTGGTAACCAAAGCAGCTGTAGCATGACTCAGCAAGCTATATGTCCGACCAAATATAATTTTGGTATCATCCCCCATATAAGCCTGATAAAATTCAGGAGATATTCCAGGAGCTCCCGCAATAACAAACTGATATTCTGTATAGTTGCGGGATGCTTGTATCATCCGCTGCAAATTATCCTTAATTTCCTGCTTACGACTACCAGCCAACAACGCAATAATTGGCTTTTTATCCAACCCGTTACGAAGAGTAAATTCCTCAAAACTCTCGGCATATCCCTGCTTAAAACAATGTACAGCATCCACACATGGATTTCCGACATAATGAATGGGATAATTATACTTCTTGAAAAAATCCACTTCAAAAGGTAGTATAGAAAACAGCTCATCCACATCTCGTTTAATATTCTTGATGCGGTACTCCTTCCAAGCCCAGATTTTAGGAGAGATATAATAAAAATAGGAATATTCGTATGCGCTTTTATATATTCAGCTATTTTCAGGTTAAACCCCGGATAATCCACCAAAATCAAGACATCAGGATTCCACTGAACAATATCTTTCTTGCACAAATCCATATTACGAAAGATTGTCCGCAAATGAAGCAACACCGGGATAAATCCCATGTATGCCATATCCTTATAATGCTTGACCAGTGAACCTCCTGCAGTCGCCATCAAATCGCCTCCGAAAAAACGAAACTCAGCTTTAGAATCTTTTGCTTGCAGTGCCTTCATTAAATTAGATGCATGCAAATCACCCGAGGCTTCACCTACAATTAAAATAATATTTCATAGCTGCCAGTTCCAGTGATTCAATTGTTCCATCAAAGTATAAGCCGTTACATCTATCTGAGTAGGAGTAATGGCTACGTATCCATGATCTAATGCCCAATGGTCGGTATCTTGTGCCTCGGGTTCATCGTTCCGGTAAGAACCTGTAAGCCAATAATAATTTCCACCTCTTGGATGAACAGACTTTACAAACTCATTTGTCCAGACTCCGTCTGTTTGCCGACAAATACGCACTCCTTTCAAATCCTTTACATCAGGAAAATTTACATTCAAACAGGTTCCTACAGGTAATCCATGCTGCAAGACCTCTTCTACGATACGTTGTATATAAGGGAAAGTGGGCGTAACAATCTGCATCTTCCGCATGATTACAAAGAGAAAAACCGACTGAAGGTATTTTTTTCAGACATCCCTCTATAACAACTCCCATTGTACCTGAATAGTGCACATTGACAGAAGAGTTATCTCCATGATTAATTCCTCCGATCACCATATCAGGTGTACGGGGTACCAAGTCGTGCAAAGCCAGTTTCACACAGTCCACAGGAGTACCCGTACAACTGTACAATGAAAATCCCGGTGCAGACTCTATCTTTTTACAACGAAGCGGATGCTCTGAAGTAATGGAACCGGAAGCTCCTGAACGTGGGCCAGAAGGTGCTACTACCATCAAATCGGCCATTGGCCTTAATACTTTTATCAGTTCCTGAATGCCTTTTGCGGCAAATCCATCATCATTCGACAACAACAGAAATGGTTTCTCTTTCATCATATCTTTATTATCCAAACTTTTTATGAGTGTAAAGTTACAACAAATCTTAATCTTACCAAACCACATCATGCAATTAGCTAAAAATATATATCTTTGCCCGCGTGAAGTTATTAACAGATGAGGTGAGTTTTCAACACTTTCCCAAAAGTCATGGAATTTTTAATTGAAACTATCGTCATTTATTAGTTACTTCGCAATCAGAATAAACTGATTAATATGGGAAAAATTATTGCTTTAGCCAACCAAAAAGGAGGTGTAGGCAAAACTACTACCACTATAAATTTGGCTGCATCTTTAGCTACTCTCGAGAAGAAAGTACTAGTGATTGACGCTGACCCTCAGGCAAATGCCTCATCCGGCCTTGGTGTAGATTTGAAAGACATTGACTGTTCAATCTATGAATGTCTGATCAATCAGGCTGACATACGGGAAGCGATTTATACAACCGATATTGACGGATTAGACATCATACCTTCTCACATTGACCTGGTGGGTGCTGAAATCGAAATGCTGAATTTGGAGAACCGTGAGAAAATCATGCGACGCGCGTTAGAGCCGATGAAAAGCGAATACGATTACATTTTGATAGACTGTTCTCCATCGTTGGGTTTAATTACCATCAATGCCTTAACAGCTGCCGACTCTGTAATTATTCCAGTACAATGTGAGTATTTTGCGCTGGAAGGTATCAGCAAGCTTTTAAACACGATTAAGATTATCAAGACAAAACTAAATCCTTCATTAGAAATTGAAGGATTCCTGCTGACAATGTTCGACTCGCGCTTGCGTCTGGCCAACCAGATATACGACGAAGTGAAAAGACACTTCCAGGAACTGGTTTTCAAGACCATTATTCAGCGTAATGTCAAACTAAGTGAAGCACCCAGCCACGGTATTCCTGCTATTCTTTATGATGCAGAATCAACCGGAGCTAAAAACCATTTGGCTTTAGCCAATGAAATTATAACAAGAAATAGCAAATAAGTATATGGCAGTACAAAAAAAATTTGCATTAGGACGAGGACTTGATGCTCTGATATCCAACGAAGAAGTAAAAACTTCCGGATCATCATCCATCAACGAAATAGAACTGGACAAAATATCTGTAAACCCCAACCAGCCTCGTCGTGAATTTGATCCTATCGCCTTACAAGAACTGGCTGATTCCATTGCAGAAATAGGTATCATCCAGCCTATCACCTTACGTAAACTAAACGAAGATTCTTATCAAATTATTGCAGGTGAAAGACGATATAGGGCATCCATACTTGCTGGTCTAAAAACAATTCCAGCATACATTCGTACTGCAGACGACGAGAATGTGATGGAAATGGCCTTGATTGAAAACATTCAACGCGAAGACCTGAATTCTCTGGAAATCGCACTGGCCTACCAGCATTTAATTGAACAATATGAACTGACACAAGAACGCCTGAGCGAACGCATTGGCAAAAAACGAACAACCATAGCAAAACTATTTACGTCTGCTAAAATTGCCAGCCCCCATCCAAGTAGCCTTGAAGAACAAGGAAATAGATATGGGACATGCACGTGCGTTATTAACTCTGGAAGATCCTAAAAATCAGATACGTATCTTTAATGAGACAGTCGCTCAAGGGTACTCCCGTGCGTAAAGTGGAAGAAATTGTAAAAGCACTGGCTAACGGTGAAAGCATAAAAAGCGGAGGAAAAAACAATCTCTGCCAAAGGCACACAATTATCTGAAGAATACTCTATGCTTCAAAATCATCTGTGCAATTTCTTTGGAACGAAAGTACAACTTTCCTGTACCAATAAAGGAAAAGGAAAGATCAGCATTCCTTTCAACAGCGATGCAGATCTGGAAAGAATTATGGAGATTCTGGATTCTTTGAAAAAACGGAATAAACAAAATAATTTGAGAGCACATACTTTTACATATATTCTGTCGCTTATCCTGCTATTCTGTATCCCCTGGGGGAATATGGAGGTAAATGCACAGCGAGCCCAAAAACGCAGGGAGGGCATACTGACAACTGATTCTATCCGCTCACAGAATCGGGCAGACAGCCTGGCTTTGGCTGATACAACCAACCTGCAGCGAAAACTCGCATTAGAGGCACTGGAAGCCCCCTTAGATACTGCACCTTGGCAAGACAAAACGACTCCATTCAAAATACTCTGCCTCCCACTCAGGAGAAAAAACGCTGGATACCCAATTCTAACCGTACAGTATGGTTAGGACTCGTTATCCCTGGAGCCGGACAGATTTACAACCGGAAGTACTGGAAACTACCTATATTTATGGAGGTTTCGTAGGATGTGCATACGCCTTGACATGGAACGGACAGATGTATAAGGATTATTCTCAAGCCTACCAAGACATTATGAGCGATAATCCCAATAACAACAGCTATATGGATTTCCTTCCTCCCGGAACAAATGTCAATGACCGTTTGGAGTATTGGCAGGAAATCTTCCGAAAACGAAAAGACCTTTATCGACGTCAACGCGATTTAAGTATATTTGCATTCATTGGTGTATATCTGCTATCAGTGATTGATGCCTATGTAGATGCTGAGCTGTCTGATTTTGATATCAGCAAAGACCTCAGCATGAAATGGGAGCCTACCGTGTTCAACGATGCATTCCGCAACCGTCCGCAAGGAGTTGGTTTGCAATGCTGTATTAAATTTTAAAAGATGAAAAGAATAATTTTTAGTTTACTTACTGCTGCAATCTGTAACGCTTCTTCTCTTTTTGCCCAACAGACAGAAAAAACGATTACCATACAAACCAATGGGCAGGAAGATGTAATAGATTTACCGGAAGGAATGATTACCACTACAGATAGTCTGTACTTGGACTGGATTTCCAAGCATTACATCAATCCTGCAGAAAACTGTACGATGACTACTCAAAATCCGGAAGTCAGCGATTCTATTTACATGGACCGCTTGCAGCGTATTCCTGCTATTATAGAAATGCCTTATAACGACATCATACGGAAGTTATAGACATGTACTCTACCCCGTCTCCGTCAAAAGGTATCATTTTATGCTAAGCGCCAATAATCTATATATGCCTATTTTTGAAGAGGCACTGGATTTATACGATCTTCCGTTAGAATTAAAATACCTTCCCGTCATTGAATCGGCATTAAACCCGACAGCCACTTCGTCACAGGGCGCAGTAGGGTTATGGCAGTTCATGCTTCGCACGGGACAAGTATATGGGCTTAAGGTCAACTCACTTGTGGACGAACGCAGAGATCCGGTCAAATCTACTCGTGCTGCAGCACGTTACCTGAAAGATTTATATGATATATATCAGGACTGGAATCTCGTTCTGGCAGCCTATAACTGTGGACCTGGTACTATCAACAAGGCTATCCGCCGGGCTGGAGGCGAAAAGGATTTCTGGAAAATCTACAACTTCTTACCGAAAGAAACCCGAGGTTACGTACCTGCTTTCGTAGCTGCCAATTACATCATGACTTATTACTGTGAACATTATATCAGCCCTATGGAAATGAACATGCCAGAAAGTACCGATACTGTTCACATCAACCGTTCACTGAACCTAAATCAGGTGGCAGAAGTATGCAAGGTAGACATAGACCAGCTCCGCGCACTTAATCCAGAATTTAAAAAAGATATTATCCCTGGAAACGAAAAGCCATACGCACTACGATTGCCTACTCAAATAATGAGTTACTTCATTGACCACGAGGATAGTATCTATAATTATAAACCAGAAGTTTTTCAAACCCGTCGCAGCACCGTAACTGTCAGCAATACCACTACTAAAGGGAAAAATAGCGGAAAAGCTGTATACCACCGCATCCGTAACGGAGAGACATTAGGAGGCATTGCCGCTAAGTACGGAGTTAGCGTAAGCCAATTACGGAGACTGAACGGAATCAAGGGAAGCAGTATCCGGGCTGGCAAATCTCTACGCATCCGGTAAGAAAACCCCTCATTTGCTTGTTTGATTCGTATTTTTCTCTATTTTTGCATTATTGATTCAAAGAAAAGGGAGAGAATTATGACCGAGGAGAAACTTACGCAGGAACAGACAGATGAAAAAATGATTGATGAAGCATTTCAGGAGCTATTGGACCAATACCTGAAAAGTAAACATCGGAAAAAAGTCGAGATAATTACAAAAGCATTTAATTTCGCCCGACAGGCACACAAAGGAGTGCGCCGACGTTCGGGCGAGCCTTATATTCTACATCCTATCGCTGTAGCACGCATCGCCTGCGTAGAAATCGGCTTAGGATCTACCTCTATTTGTTCTGCTCTACTCCACGATGTAGTAGAAGATACTGACTATACCGTAGAGGATATCGAAAACTTGTTTGGACCTAAGATTGCTCAAATTGTAGATGGATTAACCAAAATTTCAGGAGGAATCTTCGGAGACAGAGCTTCTGCACAAGCTGAGAACTTTAAGAAGCTGCTTCTCACAATGAATGATGATATCCGTGTCATTCTTATAAAAATTGCCGACCGGTTGCATAATATGCGTACCTTAGGCTCCATGCTCCCAAGCAAACAATATAAAATTGCCGGGGAAACACTCTATATCTACGCTCCTCTCGCCAACCGACTGGGTCTGAATCGTATCAAAACAGAATTGGAAGATTTAAGTTTTAAATACGAACACCCAGAAGCTTACCAGCAAATCGAAGAAAAGCTAAAGGCTACTCAAGCTGAAAGAACCAACCTATTTGAAGAATTTACAGCTCCCATTCGCGAACAATTAGATAAAATGGGGCTTCCTTATCGTATTCTGGCACGTATCAAGTCTCCCTACTCCATCTGGAACAAGATGCAAAACAAACACATTACGTTTGAAGAAATCTATGACATACTTGCCGTACGTATCATTTTCACTCCTAAGAATGAAGAGGAAGAACTGAATGACTGCTTCAACATTTATGTAGCTATTTCCCGGATATATAAGCCTCATCCTGACCGTTTGCGCGATTGGGTCAGCCATCCAAAAGCCAATGGATATCAGGCTCTTCATGTGACATTGATGAGCAACAAAGGACAGTGGATTGAAGTTCAGATCAGAAGTGAGCGAATGAATGATGTAGCAGAACAAGGTTTTGCTGCACACTGGAAATACAAAGAAGGAGGAGGAAGTGAAGACGAAGGAGAGCTTAGCAAATGGCTGAAAACCATCAAAGAAATTTTGGATGATCCGCAGCCCGATGCCCTTGACTTTCTGGATACAATCAAGCTTAATCTTTTCGCATCTGAGATATTTGTATTTACTCCTAAGGGTGAAATTAAAACAATGCCTCAGAATGCAACCGCACTCGATTTTGCCTTCTCCATTCATACATTCTTAGGAAGCCATTGTATTGGAGCTAAAGTAAACCATAAACTGGTACCACTGAGCCATAAACTGCAAAGTGGAGATCAGGTAGAAATTCTGACTTCAAAATCACAGAAAGTACAACCTTCATGGATTAATTTTGCCACGACAGCAAAAGCCAAGGCTAAAATATTATCCATCCTCAAAAGAGAACGAAAGGAAGTCCAGCAGGCCGGAGAAGACATGCTGCATGAATTCCTTAAGAAAGAAGGCATTGAAGCTACTGAAACGAACATCCAGAAGCTTTGTACCCTTCATAAACTAAAAACTCCTGAAGACTTGATGTACCAGATCGGGCAAAAAGTTTTCACCTTAGGAGATTTGGAAAAGAATGAGTTAAAAGAAAAATCCACTCCCACAAACTGGAAAAAATACATTGCATTTGCATTTGGAGGAGGAAGCAAACCCAAATCTCAGGATAATGCATCTTCCAAAGAAAAACCTGCTTTGAACATTGACAAGAAGAAAATTGTCAAGCTTACGCCTGAAGAAATTCAGAAGCACTACATCATTGCAGACTGCTGTAAACCAATTCCCGGAGATGATGTCTTAGGATATATTGACGACAACAATCGAATTATTATCCATAAGCGCCAATGCCCGATAGCTACGCAACTGAAACCAGCTTTGGCAACAGATTATTGGCCGTACAATGGGAAACAGGTAAAGCACTTAACTTCCCGGTAAATGTATACATGAAAGGAATCGATGGAATTGGAGTGCTTAACCAAGTAACAGGAATTATATCCCAACAGTTGAACGTAAATATTCACAAATTGAATATCGAGTCCAATGATGGCATTTTTGAGGCCGAATTCAATTGTTTGTACACGATGTAGATGATGTAAATACCATCTGCGAGAATCTTAAGAAATTAGACCACATCAAGAAAGTCACCCGAATAGAAAACTTCGATGACACCATTACCGATTAAAAACTTGCTGCTGTCGCATTTTCTTTATAATCAATCCGATAAAAAATCTTACTCAAATTCAGGGCTGGTTTCTCCGCTGAGATACCGGCCTCTTTTGTTTGTAAAGAAATCCTGAACTTTTTCATGAAATATCCGTCCGTTATTTCCCGAAGACAAAACCAGATTTACCTCACACGTACGTGACGAGGTCATGACACGTTCGTGCGGAGAGGTCGACACGTACGTGTCGAGGTCTTAACACGAACGTGTTGTGATATCATCGTAAAGACATTTCCTGTACAACTTCTATTGCATCGGACAATAATATAGAACAGCTCTATCCAAATAGAGCTGCAGATTTTTATATAGCTTTTCTGATGGAACTGACTGATAAAAATGGGGGAAAGAATAAGAGCTTAAAAAAAAC
>ENA-OPYV01000422-OPYV01000422.1-human-gut-metagenome-genome-assembly--contig:-NODE-422-length-11976-cov-2.027175_pt1 | contig 11976 bp, 17 predicted proteins | sample MGYA00242474_ERZ504485 | MGnify/ENA primary metagenome ERZ504485 (study PRJEB26092, sample SAMD00036263) | human gut metagenome | host: Homo sapiens | study: EMG produced TPA metagenomics assembly of...
AAATCTAATACCATGAAAAACACGATGCAAAGGTAAGGATTTTATGTTATGAAACATATAATTGGGGCGAAAATCTGCATTGAATTAACTATTTTTATGTTTTAAAGCAGGGACGCGGAATTTTTTACACCGGTTTTTTCTGCTTGGAATGGAGATTCCGGGGCTAAGCGCTTGGTGATTCGTTTTCAATAATGTATCTTTGTCCTTAAAACTAAAATGAAAGACAGAATGAGAAGACAGTTTGTAAGATTGGCATTGTGTCTGTTCCTGCTGGGGGGATCCGTCGCGTATGCCCAGAGCGGAATGACCGACAACCAGGTGATAGAATATGTGCAACAGGCGCTTCAACAGGGCAAGGACCAGCAAACCATTGCGATGGAGCTGCTGGCCAAGGGGCCACTCAGGAGCAGTTGCTGCGATTGAAGTCCATGTATTCGGGTTCGACGGGCGCGTCGACATCGGGCAGCGGTTCTCTGACGGGGGAAGACAGCTCGCTGCTGGGCTCTGGTTCACGGGCCCGGAAAACTACTGCGACCGGTACGGAAGAGGATGCTTCGGAATTCCTGGAGACAAGTTCGACAAACGTGGACAAGAGCATGTGGTCGGAAGACATGCAGAAGACCATGAAGAAAACGCCGCAACCTGACGCGGTGGTTACCAGCGAGAACGATGTGTTCGGACGGAATATCTTCAACATTGAACAGCTGACTTTCCAGCCTAACCTGAGTATGGCGACTCCGGAAAACTACCGCCTGGGACCGGGGTGACGAGGTGATTATCGACGTGTGGGGCGCTAGCCAGAATACTATGCGGCTGGAGATTTCGCCCGACGGCTATGTGAACATCATCAACCTGGGTCCGGTGTACCTGAACAACATGACGATTCAGGATGCACGCCAGCTGCTGAAGCAGGAACTGGGAAAGATTTATGCGGATTCGGGCAATAACATCCAGGTGACATTGGGAAATATCCGTACCATCCAGGTGAACGTGATGGGGGAAGTGATGGCGCCGGGTACGTATTCGCTGTCGTCGCTCTCGACGGTATTCCATGCGCTGTACGTGGCAGGTGGTGTGAGCGACATCGGTAGCTTGCGTAACGTGCAGGTGGCCCGCGGCGGCAAGACGTTTGCCCGTCTGGACGTGTATGAGTACATTATGAAGGGGCAGATTCAGGACGACATCCGCCTGCAGGACGGCGACGTGGTGATTGTGCCTACCTACGATGAGCTGGTGAAGATTACGGGTAAGGTGAAGCGTCCGATGTTCTACGAAATGAAGAACGGGGAATCGGCTGCCACTTTGCTGAAGTATGCCGGTGGTTTTGCTTCGGATGCTTACAAGAAGAGTATCAGGGTGTTGCGTAAGGACGGTAAAGAATTTTCCGTGAAAACGGTGAACGATATAGACTATTCTGCGTTTAAATTATTAGACGGTGATGTGATTTCGGTGGATTCGATTCTGAACCGCTTCAACAACCGTCTGGAAGTGAAAGGGGCTGTGTATCACCCGGGAGTATTCGAGTTGAGCGGTTCGCTGAACACGGTACGCCAGCTGGTGGAGAAGGCCGACGGTTTGCTGGGGGATGCCTTTACAGGACGTGCGGTGTTGTATCGCGAACGGGAGAACCTGACGAAGGAGGTGTTGCCGGTTGACATTCAGGGTATTCTGAACGGTACGTCGCCCGACATTGCCTTGCAGAAGAATGACATTTTGTATATCCCGAGCATCCACGACTTGCAGGACATGGGGAAGGTGACCATCAGCGGTGAGGTGAACAAGCCGGGCAGCTATACGTATGCCGACCACATGAGCCTGGAGGACCTGGTGATTACAGCGGGCGGTTTGAAGGAATCGGCTTCGCTGGTGCGTGTGGACGTGTCACGACGCATCCGTGACCCGAGAGGTACAGCGGAACCGGACGTAATCGGACAGAATTTCTCGTTCGGACTGAAGGATGGTTTCGTGGTGGACGGTGAAGCGGGATTTGAACTGCAGCCGTACGACCAGGTGTTTGTGCGCCGCAGCCCGAGCTACAACGAGCAGGTGAACGTGACGGTGGACGGTGAGGTGCTGTTCCGCGGTGATTATACGCTGAACACGAAGAGCGAGCGTCTGAGCAGCCTGATTCAGCGTGCCGGCGGGGTGAGCCGTTATGCGTATGTGCGTGGAGCGAAGTTGCGCCGCGTGGCCAACGAGGAGGAGCTGCGCCGCATGGAGGATGTGGTGAAGATGATGCGCCGTGAAATCGGTGATGCCATGGCCAACACGCTGGGACTGAAGGTGGACAGTACGTTTACAGTAGGTATCGACCTGGAAGCTGCACTGGCGAACCCGGGCGGAGACGCTGACCTGGTGCTGCGTGAGGGCGATGTGCTGACTGTGCCGGAATATAATAATACGGTGAAGGTGAACGGAGCGGTGATGATGCCGAACACGGTATCGTATGCGGCAGGCAAGAGCGTGAAGTATTACCTGAGCCAGGCGGGCGGTTACTCTGCCAACGCCAAGAAGAGCCAGAAGTTCATTATTTATATGAACGGACAGGTGGCCGAAGTGAAGGGCAGCGGCAAGAAACAGATTGAGCCGGGCTGCGAAATCGTGGTGCCGAACAAGACGAAGAAGTTCAACTTTGCGAACATAGTATCGAATGCGACTTCGTTTGCTTCACTGGCTACGATGCTGGCTTCACTGGCTACGATGATGAAATAACCTTTAAATCTATGAGTATATGAACATGAAAATGAGACTGATTGTCATGAACTTCCTGCAGTTTGCCGTGTGGGGAGCGTATCTTACCTCAATGGGTACGTACCTGGCGGGTGTGGGATTAGGCGGACATATCGGAATTTTTTACGCCATGCAGGGGATTGTGTCCCTGTTCATGCCGGCTGTGTTGGGTATTGTGGCTGACCGCTGGATTCCGGCGCAACGGTTGCTGGGGCTGAGCCATCTGTTGGCGGCCCTGTTTATGGGTGGAGCGGGCTATTATGCCATGACTACGGGACCGCAGGTGGAATTTGCGCCGCTGTTCGCGTTCTACTCCGTGAGTGTGGCGTTCTATATGCCTACGCTGGCTCTGTCGAATTCGGTGGCTTATACGGCGCTGGACAAGGCAGGGCTGGATACCATCAAGGCGTTTCCGCCGATACGTACGTTCGGGACCATCGGTTTCATTTGTTCCATGTGGCTGGTAGATTTACTGGGATTCCAGTCGAACTACATGCAGTTCTTTACCTGTGCGGCATGGGGCGTGGTGCTGGCCGTATATGCCCAGACGCTGCCGGAATGTCCGGTGAGCCGCGCACAGGGCGGACAGAAGTCGCTGGTAGAGGCATTGGGACTGAGGGCGTTTCTGCTCTTCAAGAACCGCAAGATGGCGGTGTTCTTCATCTTCTCGATGCTGCTGGGTGTGTCCTTGCAGATTACCAACGGCTTTGCCAATCCGTTATCACGAGCTTTCAGCGCCATTCCGGAATATGCCAATACCTTTGGCGTGCAGCATGCCAACCTGCTGATTTCGCTCTCGCAGATCAGTGAGACGTGCTGTATCCTGCTGATTCCGTTCTTCCTGGGACGCCTCGGCATCAAGAAGGTGATGCTGATTGCCATGGTGGCGTGGGTACTGCGCTTCGGACTCTTCGGCCTGGGTGACCCGGGCAGCGGGGTGTGGATGTTCGTGCTGTCGATGATTGTGTATGGCGTGGCATTCGACTTCTTCAACGTGTCGGGCTCGCTGTTTGTCGACAAGGAGACGGACCTGTCTATCCGCTCGAGTGCGCAGGGACTGTTCATCATCATGACGAACGGTATCGGAGCCACGGTGGGTACGCTGAGTGCGCAGGCGGTGGTGAACTGCTTCGTGGACTTCAATTCGCAGGCACCGCAGGTGGAAGGCTGGAGCCGGGCGTGTTGCGTGTTTGCGGCCTACGCGCTGGTAGTGGCGGTGACTTTTGCACTGGTATTTAAATACAAACATAAAGTAGATAACGAGTAATTAGAATGTGAAATGGAAAGAAAGACGAATTTGTAGAAATGCGGGTCCGTACCATTGACGAGGCCATGAATGTGGATAAACTGATCGGGCACTGACATTTGATCAGGTGATGGACGATGAGGAGAAGATGGATATTATGATGCTGGACGGGCAGAACTTCAAGCTGCTGCTGGAGGAGGTGAACGAACCGCACCGGATGATGCTGGGGATTATCAACCCCGACGAGGCGGACTTGCTGTACGCGGCTGTTAACGACCCGGAAGGCACGGATGCCACGCTGCCTTATCAGACGGTGCATATTCTGAAGGAGCTGGGTGTTACCGTGGAAAAGGTGGTGGTAAAGGACAAGGTGAAGTTGCTGCACCGTGCGATTGTGACTCTGCGCAAGGAAGACGGCTCGGTGATGGAGATGCAGCTGACACTGTTCGACGCGCTGGTGGTGAGTCTGATAGCCGGTGTTCCGTTCTATGTGAACGCGAAGTTCCTGGAAGACCCCCGTTCGGGCTTTACCAAGTCTGTGCCTAACACGAAGGCGCTGCTGCTGCGGTTGATGCCGCTGAAAGGGCTGGAGCGGGAGATGGAGGATGCCATCCGCCGCGAGGACTATGAGTATGCGGAGCTGATTAAGCAGGAAATGGCGACCCGCAACAAAGAAGAAGAGGAAGATTACGAAGATTTGGAGGATTTAGAAAAAGAATTGTAATTATGCACGTGTTTTATACACCGGATATTGCGCAGACGCTGGAGCTGCCGGAAGAAGAAGCGGGCCACTGCCTGCGGGTGCTGCGCCTGGGAGTGGGCGAGGAGATTATGCTGACTGACGGAAAGGGATGCTTTTACCGGGCGGTCATTTCGGCAGCTACGCAGAAACGCTGTGTGGTGAAGGTGGTGGAGAAAACGGAGCAGGAGCCTTTCTGGAAGGGGCACCTGCACCTGGCTCTGGCGCCTACGAAGAACATGGACCGTATGGAATGGCTGGCGGAGAAGGCCACGGAAATCGGTTTCGACGAGCTGACGTTTCTGAACTGCCGTTTCTCGGAACGGAAGGTCATCAAGACTGAACGGGTGGAGAAAATCGTGGTGTCGGCCGTGAAACAGTCGCTCAAGGCACGCAAGCCGGTGGTGAACGAGATGACGGATTTCCGCCGCTTTATGGAGCGGGAGTTTACGGGACAGAAGTTTATCGCCCACTGCTATGAGGGGGAGAAGCCTCTGCTGCGCGACGTGCTCCGCAAGGACGAGGATGCCGTGGTGCTGATTGGTCCGGAAGGGGATTTCAGTCCGGAGGAGTGGCGCTGGCTGCAGAAAAGGGCTTTCAGGCAGTGAGTCTGGGCAAGTCGCGCCTGCGTACGGAAACGGCGGCACTGGTGGCCGTACACCTGATGAACCTGACGCACGCGGAATAAGCTGATGTGTAACTTTTAAATAGAATCATTATGAAAAAGACATGGAAATGGATGGGAGGCCTGGCCTTGGGTATGGCTTTCCTGTTGTCTGCCTGCGGGGAAGACAATGCGTACACCAATGCGTTGCCAAAGGATGCGGCTGCAGTGTTCTCGTTCGACCTGATGGAGATGGCACAGAAGTGTGACCTGAACGACCAGGTGAAGCAGTCGATGGGGCAGATGATGAAATCGAGCCTGAAGGGCAGTGCGGATGCCCTGGTGGACAAGCTGATGGAGAATCCGGAAGAGAGCGGGTTGAGACTGACCGACCGGGTGTATTTCTTTGCCGCTTCTCAGATGGAAATGGGCGGCGTGCTGGTGCGCATGGCCGACAAGGGAAAACTGGAAGATTTGATGGCCATGCTTCAGGAGCAGAAGGCGTGTGAGGCTCCTGCCGACGGTGACGGTTGCCGCTGGACCGTGGGTGGCGGCGGACTGATGGCCTGGACGGACGATGCGTTTCTGATGCTGGCTGGCAACGGTAACCCGAAGGACTTGCAGCATCAGGCTTCGATGTGGCTGCGCCAGAAAGAAGGGGAGGGCTATTCGGGCACTCCGGAATTCAAGAAATTAGAGGATGCCGACGAGGATGTGGCCATGGTGACTTCGCTGAATGCCATGCCGAAGAGTTACCTGGGCCCGGTGACGATGGGGCTGCCGGCTGACTTGAACCTGAATGATTTAAAGATATTTTCTACGCTCGATTTCCAGGCGGGAAGGGCCGTGATGGAAGTGGAGACGCTGCTGGAGGGCAAGTTCAAGGACTTGCTGAAGAAGCAGGCAGAGGTGAGCGGCGAACTGGACGGCACGTATCTGAAGGTGTTCCCTGCCAATACGGTGCTCTGGATGGCTGCCAACGTGAACGGTGAAAAGGCGTATGAGCTGTTGCGTGAGAACCCGACGGTGCGTCAGGAGCTGGATAACTCGATGATGCCGCTCGACTTTGAGGCTATCTTCAAGGCGGTGAAGGGTGACGTGGCAGTGGCCATGCCGGAGATGTCGTTGAAGCCGGGCTTTATCTTGTATGCCGACGTGAAAAACGGTGACTTCATGCGTACGTTTGAGGACTTGAAACCGATGCTGGCCATGACCAACGGTCAGATGCGTCTGGTGGACAAGGGTGAGAATGCCTATCAGTTTGTGGCTGCCAACGGTGCCATGCTGGGCATGGGCCGCGGACCGGTGTCTTTCTGGCTGGGCGTGAAGGATGACCGCTTTTACCTGACGAATCAGGAGGACCTGATTGGCCGTGAGGTGAAGGGGCTGTCGCTGAAAGACTGTGACTGGGCCAAGGACGTGAAGGACAAGCATTTCTACCTGAACGTGAACTTCCAGGCACTGGCTGCCGTACTTCCGCAGATTCCTTACGTAGGTATGCTGGACTACCTGAGCATCGAATCGGATGAACCGACCAAGGCTCGCCTGGTGCTGCAACTGAAGGACCACAAGGAGAATGTGCTGAAGCAGCTGGTGAAGATAGTTAATAATTAATAGTGAATAATGAAGAATTAATAATTAATAATTAATAATGAATAACGGAGAGCATTCTTCATTATTAATTCTTCATTGAATAAAATGGACAACATGGATTTGACTTGCGGCCACTTTGTAAATCCGTTTACTGATATCGGGTTTAAGATTATTTTCGGGCAGCCTGCCAGCAAGGAATTGCTCATCACACTGCTGAATGAGCTGTTGGCGGGGGAGCATCGCATAGAGAACCTGATTTTCTGGACAAGGAAAATCATTCGGACAGTATGGCGGATGCGGGGATTATCTATGACCTGTACTGCCTGACGACACGGGAGAATACATCATCGTGGAGATGCAGAACCGTTTTCATAGTAGTTTCCTGGACCGTACGCTGTTCTACATGTGTCGTGCCATCGGGCGGCAAGTGGAGAATCTGCGTGAGAAGAGGCGGAAGGAACGTGAGTTGCAGACCGGGAAGCCGGAGACGGAGGAGGATTTTCTGCTGAGTGAGCCGATGCAGGAAAATTATGGGTCCAGATACAAGCTCTCGACCGTGTATGGTATTTTCCTGATGAACTTCCGCGAGCCGGGGCTGGAAGAGAAGTTCCGTACGGACACCGTGATTGCCCGACCGTGAGAGCGGAAAGGTGGTGAACCCTCATTTCCGGCAGATTTTTGCAGTTCCCTTACTTCACCAAGGAACTCAAGGATTGTGAAACGCTTTATGACAAACTGATTTATACACTGAAGAATATGCAACATTGGAACCGAATGCCGGACGCGCTGAAGGAGCAGGTGTTCAGCCGTCTGGAAGAACTGGCTGCCGTGGCCAATCTTTCATTGGAAGACCGTATTGCTTACGACAAGGCGCTGGACCGTTACCGTGTGAGCCGCATCGTGGAAGAGGATGCACGTGAAGCCGGATGGAAGAAAGGGCTCGCGGAAGGACGCGCGGAAGGACGTGCGGAAGGACGTGCGGAAGGGCTCGCGGAAGGACAAGCTAAAGAGAAAGTTGCCATTGCACGTAACCTGAAATCGCTGGGTTTGAGTACTGCTCAGATAGCCCAGGCTACCGGATTGACCGAAGAGGAAGTGGAATCGACAGTTAATAATTAATAGTGAATAATGAAGAATTAAGAATTAATAATGAATAACGAAGAGCATTCTTCATTCTTCATTATTAATTCTTCATTGAATAAAATGGACACAATAGAATTACAGCAGACCCTGCCGGAGGTATTCGCCGGACGCGACGGAATCGTGTCGGACGTGTGGCACCGGCAGGTGGCTTTTCAGAAAGGGAAGATGTATCTGATTGAAGCGGCGTCGGGCACGGGCAAGTCGGTCGGCTTTGCAGTTTTATTACGGGTACGTACGGACTACCAGGGGAGTTATCACCTTCGACGGGGAGAACGTGCGGAAGCTCACGGTGAAGCAGTGGACCGACATCCGCCAAGCGCTCGCTGGGCATGCTGTTTCAGGAACTCCGCCTGTTCGGGGAACTGACGGCATGGGAGAACGTGCAGCTGAAGAACGGGCTGACGGGCTTCTGCCGCAAGCAGCAGGTGAAGGACTGGTTTGAGCAGCTGGGCATCGCCGACAAGTGGGATGTGAAGGCGGCCAGGATGTCGTACGGGCAGCAGCAGCGCGTGGCTTTCGTGCGGATGCTGTGTCAGCCGGCCGACTTTTTCTTCCTGGATGAGCCGGTGAGCCACCTGGACGACGGCAACGGGCAGATTATGGCGCGTATCCTGAAGGAGGAAGCGGCTCGTCAGGGTGCGGGAGTGATTGTGACGTCCATCGGCAAGCACCTGCCGCTGGAGTATGACAGGGTGCTGAGTTTGTAAGGGATTAAAACGAAGACGGATATGATCTGGAAATTATTGAGGCAGCACATCAGTGTGGCGCAGTTGGCGGGATTCTTCCTTGCCAACCTGTGCGGTATGGTGATTGTGCTGTTGGGCATACAGTTTTACAAGGACGTGTTGCCGGTGTTTACGCAGGGCGACAGTTTCATGAAGAAGGACTACGTGATTGTGAGCAAGCAGGTGAGCACGCTGGGCAGCCTGGTGGGCAAGGGAGGTACGTTCTCGCGTGCCGACATAGCGACATGGAGTCGCAGCCGTTTGCCAAGCGGACGGGAGTGTTCACTCCGGCACAGTTTCAGGTGTCGGCCGGCATGGGCATGGCGGGCATGCAGCTCTCTACGGCGATGTTCTTTGAGTCGGTGCCCGACGAGTTTGTAGACGTGCGGCTGGAGGGCTGGACGTATCGCGAGGGACAGACGGAAATCCCTATCATCATCCCGCGCAACTACCTGAACCTTTATAACTTCGGCTTTGCACAGAGTCGCAACCTGCCGCAGCTCTCGGAGGGCGTGATGGGGATGATGACGCTGGACGTGCGGCTGAGCGGACGGGGGACGGACGGAGCGCATGAAGGGACGTATCGTGGGTTTCTCCAACCGGCTGAACACGATTCTGGTGCCGCAGCGTTCATGGAATGGGCCAACGCCACATTGGGTGATGGCGGGCAGACGGCTCCCTCACGACTGATTGTGGAGGTGGACAATCCGGCGAACGACCGCATCGCGAAGTATTTCAAGCAGAAGGCTATGAGACGGAAGGCGACAAGCTGGATGCGGGAAAGACGACGTGGTTCCTGAAGATGGTGGTAGGCATCGTGCTCACGGTGGGACTGATTATCAGTGTGCTGTCGTTCTACCTGCTGATGCTGAGCATCTACCTGCTGTTACAGAAGAACACGAAGAAGCTGGAGAACCTGCTGATGATTGGTTTCAGTCCGGCGGCGGTGGCGCGTCCGTATCAGGTACTCACGGTAGGGCTGAACGCAGCGGTGGCGGCCATGGGTGTGCTGCTGGTGTGGATGGCGCGTGATGCGTATCTGGACATGCTGCGGCGGATGGTGCCCGACTTGCAGGAAGGCAGTCTGCTGCCGGCGCTGCTGACGGCCGGGGGACTTTTCCTGCTGGTATCGGTGCTGAATGTGCTGGCCGTACGGCGGAAGGTGGAATCGATCTGGAGAAAGAAATAGTATAAGCATTATATATTATCTGTAAAACCAAATGAAAATGAAGAAACTAAAGAACGTATGGCTCTTTTTGAGCTTTATCCTGATGGTGGCCGGAATGGCAAGTTGTAGCACGGAAGACCCGACGGGGGTGGATGTGTCGAGAGATGACATTATCGGTACGTGGAAAGTGACGGCGAATGACTGGACAAATTCGGAAGGTGAGTCTGGTCGTAATGATCCTGAGCACATGGGACAGACGCTCTCGGTGAAAAGTGGCGGTACGGCTTTGTTTCGTGGCGAGTCGTTCAACTGGACACTGAGCAAGGGGGTATTGACACTGTCGGACAACCGTGGCCGCAACATACGGGTAGTAATTCTGTCGTATACGGAGGAGGAGATTCAAGCTTCGTACGATTGTACCTTTGAGTCGGAGATGTATACCGAGGAAGGCAACTACACCTTCAAGCGCGTGTAACGAGACATATTAATATAAAAGAAGAGCCACAGTAATGTGGCTTTTTTTGTAAGACATAAAAGACGAATGTTTTTAGACATAAGAACATAAAGACAAAAGAATTTTTAACTGTGTAATATTATGGATATGAAAACAGAAGACCTTATTAAGGTAATTATTCAATGCGCATACAATGTAAGAACACATCTGGCAGCCGGTTTTTAGAGTCGGTGTATCAAAAGGCATTGTTGATAGAGTTAAGGGAAAAAGGTATTCATGCGGATTCTGAAACCCCTATAAATGTATATTATAAAGATGAGATTGTAGGGGAGTTTAGAGCAGATATTATTGTAGAGGGAGAGATAATTATCGAACTAAAAGCGGTGCAACATCTTCTTTCCATACACGAAACTCAGCTGGTTAATTATTTGACGGCAACTCATAAAGACCATGGATTACTCATTAATTTTGGTGGTGACCGTATAGAAATAAAAAGGAAGTACAGAGAGTATAAACGCTCATAATTTTTTATGACGTAAGCATAGAAAGATATTTCTTGAATGTTTTTGGACATAAGAACATAAAGTACATAAGTTTATATTTACACAGAAAATCTGTTCTTATGTTCTTCTGTCTAAAGCAAAAAGGCAACATCCTATAGCAGTTATTATTTTTCGGACATAAGCATATAAGTACAAAAGAAAGATTGCATCTACAAAATCTGTCTTTATGTTCTTCTGTCTAAAATAAAAAGATACACCCATATAGCACGTCATGTTCTTTGTCTAAAATAGTTATGTGTGACCGCACACACGTGCAATTTCCTGTAAATATTTGTTTAGATATTTCGTCTCTGTGTAAACAAGTGTAAAACCATTTGTCCGATATCTCTTGATTTATGTCTATTATTAGGGGGAATCAGTCTAAAAAAATGTTACATGGAGTTACATATATGAGAGTTTATTCAGTAAATTTGCGTTACAGAAATGGTCAAACTTTAAACAAATACCCGGGACGTTTGTTTAAGAGGTAAGAACCATGGATGATTCATTCTTTTTAAATTAAAATAATTGCTTATGTCAAAAATCGTTGGACACATTTCGCAGGTAATCGGTCCGGTGGTCGATGTGTACTTCAAGTTTGAAGAAGGACAAGACGTGGAACACGCCTTGCCGAAAATCCACGATGCCATGACGATTGCCCGTAACGACGGGCGTACGCTGGTGATTGAAGTGCAGCAGCATATCGGTGAAGACACGGTACGCTGCGTGGCCATGGACAGTACGGACGGGTTGAAGCGCGGAATGGAAGTCGTTCCTACGGGGCATCCGATTTCGATGCCTATCGGAAACCAGATCAAGGGCCGTGTGATGAATGTGGTAGGTGATACCATTGACGGTATGAAAGAACTGGACAAGACGGACGGATTTCCTATTCACCGTGAACCTCCGAAATTCGAAGACCTGGCCACTACCCAGGAAGTATTGTTTACCGGTATCAAGGTCATCGACCTGCTGGAACCTTACCTGAAGGGTGGTAAAATCGGTCTGTTCGGTGGTGCCGGTGTTGGTAAG
>ENA-OPYV01000423-OPYV01000423.1-human-gut-metagenome-genome-assembly--contig:-NODE-423-length-11956-cov-1.895004_pt1 | contig 11956 bp, 17 predicted proteins | sample MGYA00242474_ERZ504485 | MGnify/ENA primary metagenome ERZ504485 (study PRJEB26092, sample SAMD00036263) | human gut metagenome | host: Homo sapiens | study: EMG produced TPA metagenomics assembly of...
CTTTTAATTTTACGGGATTTTTCAATAACCGGGTATGTGGATAGAGTGTGTATTGACTTTATCCACTTTTCCCACCTCTCGACATTCTTTGTGCAAATTTGTCGAATCATATAATTTTTAAGCATTACAGCTATTCCATAAACGTACCTACAGCTGCCGGCTGCTCATAATCATAGTTGGAAATCTTGATTCCCGTTGCAGCACCACTGGCATGGATAATCTTGCCGTCACCGATATAAAGTGCCACATGGTCAACATATCCGCTTCCGTAGAATACCAGATCTCCCGGCTCAAGCTGACTGATGTCTTTCTTTGTGGAAGCATCACACTGCGCTGCAGCCACACGTGGAAGACTGTATCCGAAATTAGCAAATACAGACATTACAAATCCTGAACAGTCTGCACCGTTTGTCAGGCTTGTTCCGCCGTAAACATACGGATTTCCCTCAAACTGCAGTGCAAAATCCACAACCGCCTGACGTTTTCTCAAGACGCTGTTCCTCTGCCTTCTTCGCTTCCTCTTCAGCTTTCTTTCTGGCCTCTTCCTCCGCTTTTTTCTTAATTTCTTCTACTGTCTGCTGAATAAACTGCAGAGCATCTTCTTTCTCCTGCTCTGCTTTTCGGTAAGCTTTCTGCGCTTTCTCCACTCTGCGTTCCTCTCTGATCTGTGCAGCTTCCTCTTCCTTCGCAACAAACTCCTGTGTCTGTTCCTCTGTCTGCTTCGCCAGTGTACTTGCCAGAGCACTTACACTTCCTGTTCCATCAGAAAACGCTGATGCGCCATCATCAAACTGTGCTGCGCTTACACATACCCCCTGTGTCAGAACCACAGAGCTCATAATTGCTGCCATCAAAATTGTCTTTATTTTATTATTCATTTTACTAATCAACTCCTGTTATACATCGCTGTAAAATTATTACATTTTTATTACGTTTTTGTTACACATTTGTGTATGTTAACATAACATCCCAATTTTGTCAAATGAAAAAAGTGTGACGAGCATTTGAAAGGATGTTATGTTACTGAAAGCATACTTCATGCTTTCCTTCAATAAGATAGTAAAAAACAGCTTCCGAGGTGGATATGCGTATTCATAAAAATATCCCCAAAAGAATCCTCAGCCTGTGTCTGGTCTTTGCCATTGGCATCAGCATGGGTGTTCTCTCCGACCACTTTGTTTCTGAAAACTCCCGTTTCAGACCTTTACGGAAAAATTATTCCGGTCCGAAGTATGCAGCAATAACCTCACCCTTCACTACACTCTTGCACACCCTGAAAAAAAAAGGTATCAGAAGCCCGAGGCAACTCTTGGAACTGCACTTTCTGACCCGGCTAAGACCACCAGTCTCTGTCAGGAATATGAGAAAGAGCTGAAATCCTTTGCCTATTCCAGACTCTCCGAAGAAAACCGGCTTACCTGTGATATGCTTCTTCTCTATTTTCACACCAGAGCTTCCCTTGGAAAAAACAGCATCCTGGATGAGCCGCTGGGACCAGGCCTGGGTGTGCAGGCACAACTTCCCATTCTTCTGGCGGAATATACTTCCGGACAAAAGAAGATATCTCTGATTATCTGAAACTTCTGAGTACCGTCAGGCCATATTTTCAAAGCATTATAAAACTGGAAAAGCAGAAATCCCAGTCAGGGCTTTTCATGAGCGACACAACTCTGGACCGTATCCTGAAACAATGTCATTCTTTTGTCGCGAACTCTCAATCCATTACATGGATGATATTTTTGCGCAGAAACTGAAAGCTTCTCCAACCCTGCATTTAGCAGCGAAGATCAGAAAAAACTCTGTACATATCATCATAAACTGATCTTAACCGAAGTGATCCCTGCTTATCAGGAACTGGCAGACAGTCTGGAAAGTCTTCGCGGTACAGGCAAAAGCAGCCGGGGCCTGGCATTTTTTGAGGGTGGGCGTGAATATTACCTTTACCTGCTGCAAAGCCAGACAGGAACCTATGTACCTGTCGGACAAATCGAGAAAAGGATGTCAGCTCAGCTTTTGTCCGATTACCGGGAGATATCTTCTCTGCTGAAACAGGATCCCTCCCTGATCGACAGGCTGAATCAATGTTCCAGTGAACTTACACTGACACCAACTCAGATGCTGGAGAAGCTTCCGGAATTGATGGAAAAAGATTTCCCGGAACTGAAAGATGCCACTTACGAACTCCGCACCGTCCATCCTTCCATGAAGAAATTCTTAAGTCCTGCTTTTTACCTCACACCGCCTGTGGATACCCGAAGCCCCAACGTGATCTACATCAATGATTCCGGGCGCACCTCTTCTCTGGAACTTTTCGGCACACTGGCACATGAAGGATTTCCCGGCCACCTTTACCAGACAGTTTCTTTTGCCGGAAACAATCCCTCTGACATCAGATATCTGGTCACCTCCTCCGGCTATGTGGAAGGCTGGGCAACCTACGTGGAATCCTACGGCTATGAATATGCCGCCTCCCTTATGAATGATCCGGATTCTGCCAAAAAATGCCGTCCGGCTTGCCTGGTTAAACCGGAGTATGAATCTGTGTATTTACTCCCTGATCGATATCGGCATTCATTACAGGGGCTGGGATGCATCCCGCACTGCTGTCTTTCTGAAAGCATTTGGCATCAACAATGCTTCTACTGCTGCCGAAATCTATCAGTATATTGTGGAAACTCCCGGTAACTATCTGAAATACTATTGGGGATATCTGAATTTCCTTGACTTGAAAACAGTCTGTCAGAAAAGACTTGGAGATGATTTCGACCTGAAAGAATTTCACCGCCGGATTCTGGACATCGGACCTGTACAGTTTCCGGTTCTGGAAAAATACATGAAATAAACGAATTACTGTTCACTCGTTACGGTTTGACATTTTCTGTAAAACATTTTAGAATATTTATATCTGTTTGTAATTATTCAGCAGTCTGCTATTTTGCAGGATATTTTGACCTGTCACTGTAAGGATACTGCTGAATAATTACCAAATATTTATCATTGGAGGTGACGTTCAATTATGCTTAATGTACCGGAAAATCTGTCAGGTGCAGTAAACAGACAGACCGTTCTGACTATCAACACTAAAAAAGTCATGGAACCATTATCCTCACACAGCATAGGCAGCATCAATAATATGAGCTGCAGAAATTCCCCCATACCCGCTCTGCGCCAGTTACAGCTTCATCTTCTGTCAGAGCCACCGCTTCGTCTGCTGATTCATCTTCTGTCAGAACTACAGCTCAATCTGCCGCCAGAACTGTCCCAATCTTAAAAATCCTGCTCGAAAGGGACAGAAGGTTTCTCTCGAAACCAATGCCCGGATTACAGGAATCCGGGCATATCTGGGATGGGACATCACTAATCCTGAATGTGATGTGGATGTATCCGCTTTTCTTCTGAATAATACAGGCAAGGTTATCGGCGATTCCTGGTTTGTCTTCTACGGTCAGGAAACAAGCCGGATGGAAGTACTGCTTTTGGGGCAGGTCAGGAAGAGAATCATGAGATCATATCTGTGGACTTTAACAGACTGAATCCTGCTGTATCCAGAATCGTTTTTGTCCTTACTATAAACGAAGCACTGGAAAAACATCTGAATTTCAGTATGCTGAGAGATGCCTACATAAAAATCACCGATACTTCTGATACAGAGCTGGTCAGCTTCAAAATGGACGAATACTATTCCAACGTCACTTCCATGATGATCGGAGAAGTGTACCGACACAATGGAATCTGGAAATTCAATGCAATCGGAAACGGAGTCACAAGAGATCTCGCCGGGCTCTGCGAGCTATATGGGGTTCAGGTAATCTGAGAAAGGAAGGCACTATCATGTTGTCATTTGAAACCATCAACGAATTAACACTGAAAGTTACATGCACCGGCAGCGATGTTCTTTTTGTAAAAGCCGGAGCTTTTATAGCCGGAGATAATTGCGGTCCAAAGAATTACCGTTTTGAAAAGGTACTTCTTGGTCCACAGCAGAGTGTCGGACAGGCTTTATTTGGACAGCTTGCCAGAAGAGTCACAGGAGAAAATATTCCGCTGATGAAGGTCAGTCTGAACGGTGATTCCGTTACATATTACGCCAATTACGGACAGCACGTTGTCATCTATCAGCTGGCGCAGGGCGAAACCATCTCCGTTGAATCCGAGAATATTCTGGCATTTACCCAGGATTGTGATTACAGTGTCCGTTTCATCGGTGTGGGTGTACTTTCCCAAAAAGGTCTTGCTACTTCCACACTTACGGCCAGAGGCAGGAATGCATATGTTGCCGTATTGTCAGACGGCAACCTGTTGTACTGAGCAATGTTGGCAGGAATAATACCATTTCCGTAGATCCGGATGCTGTGATCTGCTGGATTGGAAACGGACACTGTGATCCCAGTGTCACTGCCGATGTATCCTGGAAAACTTTCATCGGCCAGACTTCCGGAGAGTCTTATCAGTTTGAGTGGCATGGAGGAGATAATGTTACGGTTATCATTCAGCCATCTGAACGTCAGAGCGGAATCCGCGTCAGTATGGATTAACAGCCTGATATAACAAAGAGCCGGACTACTGCAATATTTTATTAGAATTGCAGTCAGTCCGGCTCTTTAAAATATAAAACCAAACATTTCTCAAGCAATGTTTCCGAAAACAGTCTTCCTGCCTCCATTTCCATCACTGTCTCTTTGAATCTGTCGCTACCATTACCGTAAATCTTTTTAAATCCGGCCGAACTAATCCCAGGTCGCTTTCTTCCACCATGGAAACATCGAATTCGCTGTCTCCCGGCTGCTATGATATATGCAGGCTGCAACCTCTTTCGAAGTCTTCTCACGGCCATTCCCTTACTCAGATTTACAGGAACAACATATACCTTCTCTCCATTATGAAATACGTCCACCAGCTTCGTAGTCAGTTTTGCCTGCAGATCTTCAACCACTTCCTCTGGCTTTTCACATTTTTGTAAAAATAAAAAGCTCATCTAGAAATCTCAGCTCAAACTTCGTCTGGAATCCCCGGCAAGAATCTGCTGCGCTTTTTCCATTTCCGGTCTGCTATTCCGGATCATTTGCAGCGACTCCAGATACCACTCTCTGTCACGCTTACCATTTACCAGCAGTACTCCTCCATTACAGACAAGGGCATAGGGTACGATTCCTATATCCAGATCAATACGTTTTATACTGTTCTTCCGTCCTTGTGGATGTTGGTATGATAGTCATCTTCTCACTTACTTTTTTTCAACAGATCATGCGTTTTTTTCAGAAATAAAACGAGATTTCTCTTCCATTATATAACTCAACATTAATTTATTTTCACCGATATTGCGCTTATACGAATATATGATGGTATTGTCCATGTCCGCGCATAAAATGCCATTCATTCGCTTCCTCCAAAAATGGGACTACCGCACTGTTATTACCTGCGACAGCCCCATAATTATTATTTCATACGTATTGTTTACCTGCTCATGATTGCTTTTCTGATAAGATCCACCGGTATAATAAGTACTGCAAGTACCATGGATACCAGTAATGCCTTTGGCTCAAGCAGAGTTGTGTTAAATACTTTTCCCCCGATTTCAATGATAATGGTCTGAAGAACAAAGATTGCTCCCATTACCAGTACGAAGTTCTTATTCTCCCCAATATGCTCAAACAGATTAAACTTCTCAGATCTGGTATTCAGACTGTTAAAGATAATCGCATAAAATGAAGAACGCAAACATAAAATGTTTTCTCATAAAGCTCCGGATCTGCACAGCCCGCAGGGATTACCCAACTGGTAATGCCGCCGATATTCTCAAGTATCAGGATAGAACCAAGGGTAATAAATATTGCACTTACTCCGATCGCTGACTTGATGTACGGAGTCAGAATATTATCTGTTCTCTTTGCCGGCTGATCTTTCATATATCTGTCAAGAATAGGTTCTCCACCAAACGCCATGGCAGCCAGTGTATCCATGATCAGGTTGATCCAAAGGATCTGGACAATGGAAAACGGCTCTGTCCATCCCAGGATCGGTGCAATGATATTCATTAACAGAGTACTGATATTTACAGTAAGCTGGAAAATGAGGAATTTTCCAACAGATTTCGCCATAGTCCTGCTGTTAAGCACACAGTCTTTAATGGAAGTCAGACTGTTATTAAGGATAACAACATCTCCTGCCTCCTGTGCAACTGCTGTACCATCTCCCATTGCAAAACCAATGTCTGCCTGTTTTAATGCGGGAGCATCGTTCACACCGTCACCGGTCATACCACAGACATTATCAATCTGCTGTGAAAGAGATACCAGTCTTTTCTTATCAAGCGGTTTCGCGCGGCTTACCACTCTCAGGTTCGGGAGAACTTTCTTCAGCTCTTCATCTGATAATTTCTCCATTTCTTCATGGGTAAGAACCACATCCTTCTTCTCATCTGCAAGAATACCTGCCTCTTTTGCAATGGCTACTGCAGTTTCCTCTGCATCACCGGTAACCATAACTACCTGGATTCCTGCATCATTAAGAATCTGAACAGTCTCAACCGCATCTGTTCTGACATTATCACGCAGACACAGAACTGCCATAAGAACAGTCTTTCCATCACTGATTTCGCTACGGAGAGCAGCTTCATAGTTCTCTTTGCCTGTGCATGCATCTGCTCTTCTACTTATCTTTATCTGCCTTTGTAACTCTCTTTCTTCTCCGTCCGGAAGCATGTAATGTGTTACTTTATCAATGATATTCTCTGTAGCACCCTTCCAGTAAACAAGTCCGTTTTTCAGTTTTACAGTGGCATATTTCTTCTCAGAATCAAATCCGCTGATCTCCTTCTACCTTCTCCGGATCATTGTCAGAATCATTATAACCATGATTGATGGCATAAGAGAGCAGTGCTCTGTCCATGTTGTTACTTCCGATTGCCTTTCCCTCTGAGGAAATCTTTGCAAGGTTATTCAGGGTGATAGCTTCTATAAACTCCCTGCTCTGGATGGAATCAACAATTTCACCGTTACCTGTGATAAATTCTACCAGTGACAGGTTACCCTGTGTGATCGTTCCGGTTTTATCACTGAACAGCACGTTCATGTAAGCAGAATCTGAAAATGCCGCCTTGTGGCTGACAAGGATATTCTTTTTTATACATGGACTCTGTATTCATTGACTGAACCAGACTGTTCATCATCGGGAGTCCCTCCGGAACTGCCATGATCACGATAGAAGCCATAAGCATAACTGCTTCCGCTATTACAAGGAGAACGGAAACAACAGTGATTGCCTGATCTGCCCTGATCAGAGTCAGGACAACATGAAGGATACCTGCGATCGCTGCAGCTGACACACCCAGTTTACCGATACCTGCTGCCACACCTTCCAGCTTCAGGCTGGAAGTATCTTTTCGCTCTTCTTCCTCGGAGGTATCTGTCAGAGCTTTGTTTATCTTTCCTAATTCAGAACTGTCTCCGATAACAGTTGCGATCATGTAACCTTCGCCTGAAGTCACAACAGAACCCATAAAGACTTTTCCATGTGAGGAGTAATCCGTAGATTCTGCCTCGTCCATATTGGTTACTGCTGCTTTGTTCTCATCTCTTGATTCACCGTTTAATGCCGCCTGAGATACTTTGATCTTACCTTCAAATAACAGACCATCTGCCGGAACCTTATCTCCTGCCTGGATAAGGATCGTATCACCTTTAACGATTTCACTGGTAAGAATATTGACCAGCTTTCCGTCTCTTACAACTTTGGCATAAGTCTTGCTGTATTCTTCCTGAAGCGCCTCACTTCTTGAAGTATTTCTGTACTCTGACAGGGTACTGAAACCGGTAGCAAGTGCGATTGCGATCACAATACTGATGATCTCCACAACATCATTTCCGCCGGATAATGCAGGGACAAAGATTCCCAACACAGCCAGGATAACTTTAAGAGCCAGAGCCGCACATAATACCTTGATCCAGATATCATCAAATGCACCGATGAACATGGACCAGAGTGATTCTGTCTCTTTCTTCGCCAGCTCATTGGTGCCGTACTTCGCCTTGCTCTCGCTGACCTGCTGTCCGGACAGGCCCTGCATTCGCTCCTCTTTGTTTATTTCATTCATAATAATTAACCTCCTCTTTCGGGTTTTGCAACTGTTCAATCATGGACAGACAGTTACCGGATTTTATATAAAAAGAGGAACCATAACAGCTCCTCTTTTTATTTTCACACAAATCTCTGGCAGAGTTCCCCCAGTCCGGGATCTGTTGTGCCATTTCCTACGGCGTTGAATTTCCATTCACCGTTATACCTGTATATTTCCCCAAAAATCATCGCAGTCATACCTGAATAATTCTCAGTTAAATTATATTTGCACATTTCTTTTATTGTTTCTGGCATCAACCAGACGGATAAATGCATTCTGGATCATTCCAAAATGCTGTTTTCTCTTTACTGCCTGATAGATATTGACAACAATGACAATCTTATCATATTCAGCCGGAACTCTTGACAGATCAATAACAATCTGCTCATCATCTCCCTCGCCTGCTCCTGTAAGATTGTCTCCCATATGATTGACTGTCCCGGATTTATGTTTCAGGTTGCCGAAATATACCAGGTCTGTTTTATCTGTAAATTTACCATTTTTCAACATGATTGCAGAAGCGTCGCAGTCGATTGCCTGATGTGATGAAGAACCAAATAATGCACCAAACAATCCACCACCGCCGGATGGCTTTGCCTCATCCCAGCCAAGTCCCACGATCACCTTTGCTAATCCTGCATGCTCCTTTGACAGATTTACCTTCTGTCCTTTCTGTAAGCTTACTGACATTTTCGTCCCTCCTGTTGCCCTCCGGCACTATTCTACGTCTACACCATAACTGTTGCACAAAGCAGCCAGACCACCCTGATAACCGCTTCCAATGGCATTAAATTTCCATTCGCCACCATTCTTGTACAGTTCACCAAATACAACTGCTGTTTCAATAGAGAAATCTTCTCCAAGATCATATCTGAGGATTTCTTCTCCTGTCACTTCATTGAAGATTCTCACAAAGGCATTGGAAACCTGTCCGAAATTCTGGCGTCTTGCCTCTGCATCATAGATGGTAACTGTAAATGCAATCTTTGTGATATTGGCAGGAATCTTTGACAGATCGATCTTAATCTGCTCATCATCTCCGTCTCCGGCACCTGTAAGGTTGTCTCCCATATGCTGGACTGCTCCGGACGGATGTACAAGATTTCCATAGAATACAAAATCGTTCGAATCAGAAACCCTTCCGGAATCTGTCAGACAGAACGCTGCTGCATCCAGATCGAAATCTCCGCCTGTGTCAAAAGCATTGATATCCCATCCGATACCTACAACTACATTCTTAAGTCCCGGGTTACCTTTTGTAAGACTGACCTTCTGTCCTTTTTTAAACTAACTGGCATATATTTTTCCTCCCATATTGTCTTATCCGCTTCGCTATACAGCTCCATACCTGATAACTGTTTAGTATTTTTACCAAACAGCCGACTGTCTCTTACATTACGCTACTTCAATACCATAATGACCGCAGAGTGCTGCAAGTCCACCTTGGAATCCGCTTCCGATGGCATTAAACTTCCACTCTCCGTTATGTCTGTAAAGTTCTCCTACAACTACTGCTGTTTCAATGGAGAAGTCCTCCCCAAGATCATAATGGATCAGTTCCACCTCATTGGATTCATCTACCAGACGGATGTAAGAGTTTGAAACCTGTCCGAAGTTCTGACGTCTTGCTTCTGCATCATAAATGGTAACTGTAAACGCAATTCTCTCAATATTCGCCGGAACCTTTGACAGATCGATCATGATCTGCTCATCATCACCTTCACCCTCACCGGTAAGGTTATCTCCCATGTGGATGACTGATTCACTGGCATGCTTCAGATTGCCATAGAAAATGAATTCTTTCTCTGTAGGGCATTTTCCGTTGGCACCAAGCATAAATGCTGCTGCATCCAGGTCAAAATCCGAACCTGAATCAAAAGCGTTTACATCCCATCCAAGTCCTACCATGATCTTCTTAAGTCCCGGATTCTTCTTTGTTAAATCTACCTTCTGTCCTTTTGATAAATTAATAGGCATATCATTCATCCTCCCTTTTTTCTGTGTTTTTTTATTTTTCTTACCGGTGGCACATTGTATTGTTTGTTAAAATCCTGTTTGATTGCCGCCAGACGAACCTGATCCTCCTGGCGTTTCTTTCTGGCATCTTCCTGGATCCTTCTTGTCTCTTCGATTCCATTTGTAATGGTTGCCCATGTCTTCTCAAGAGTCTCAATCTGAATGGAACTTCCGGATGCCATTTTAGCTGTCATCTTCGATACATCTACTGTATTCTGGGCATTCTTAAGAAGCATCTCATTTGTTTTTCTTATCCAGTTCTGCAATAGATTCTGCCTGTATCTTCTGCCTTTTCAGAAGAATTGCCTGCGCAAGTGCCTGCTTAAATACAGGAAGCGTAACGATAAACGCAGAATTGATCTTTCTCACCAGATTGTAATTGCTGAACTCCATAGTCTTTATCATGGGAATGGACTGCATTGCCACATTCTCTGCTGTTCTCAGATCCTGTGTCCTCTGTTCCAGCATCATCAGTGCCTGATTCAGACTGGTAAGTTCAAACTGAATAGACTGATCTCCCGTATTCTCCATATCCTGCTGTCTCTGGGCAATGTAGGCTTCAATCTCTTTACATGCCTGTTCTCCTGCAAGGATATATTTCACCAGTTCATGATAATAATCCACATTGGTCTTAAACATGGTATCCAGCTTTTTGTTGGACTGTTTGATTTCAGACTCATATCCTTTAAGCTGAACATAAATCTTATCAACTTCTTCGCCCATTGTGTGATACTTGGCCAGTATCTTATCCAGCTGTTTTCTGAAATTTCCGAAAAGCTTTCCGAAAAGTCCCGGATTATCCTTAATTTCATTAATGTCAAACTGATCCATGATCTTTGCCAGCGATTTAAGCATCTCGCTTGTCTCATTAAGCTGCGACATATTCATGCTGTTGAGGACCACATCAGATGCCTTGGAAATCTCCTCTGCTGCTTTCGCACCAAAAGATACAATGGTATCCATATTGTAAACTTCGATCGTGCTGACAATATCGTCCACTTCTTTTGAATTGACTAGCTCAGCATTCATCTGCTGCCTGTCAGCGACAATATCATATTTCTCCACAACTTCAATCTCATTTTTCTCCTGAAGACCATTACCGGCCTGAGCAGGATTTCCCATAGATGATTTACCGAAATCAAGTCCCATAATCTACTAACCTCTCCTGAAAAGTTTTCTCCGCCATGAGGGGCGGGTACTGTTTGTCGAAATGTTATTCAGATCCGGAACCTGCATATCGTATTTATATTCCCCGATCTGGTGCTCTTCCATCAGTTTTTCTGCAAAGTAGTTCTCCACACTCTGATAGCCTGTAGGGACAAAAAAAACAGAATGTCAAATCCTGCCAGGTTCAGGAATGTTACAAGAATCGAATCCTGAAGTGAAATCATCGTCTCCCCTGTATTAATATATATCAGTTTCGGATTCTTTTTTGTAAATCAACTTTCTGGATCAGACGCAGAATCTCCTTCGGCAGATCCAGAATCTGCGCGATCACTGTATATTCTGTACCATTTTCCCCAATACCCTTTATCAGTTTCCGCTCGATCAGAAGCTGCAGCTTGTCAAGTTATAAATTCCTGCATTTCCTCCCGAAGAAGATGATAAGGATATCTGGATGATTCTTTATTTTATTCCGCAGAAGCTTTCCGTTTTTATAAAATTCTACGGCAAAGGCTTTCATTGGACCGGAGGCAGTTGGTTCAATGCACGGAGCACTTTTCACAACAACGGTATCCTCTGTGATCAGTGCTGCTATGGATTCCCAGTACTGAGAAACACTTCCATCCTTCACTCCTGAGATTTTTGAAAAAATAAACCGAA
>ENA-OPYV01000424-OPYV01000424.1-human-gut-metagenome-genome-assembly--contig:-NODE-424-length-11934-cov-1.895147_pt1 | contig 11934 bp, 17 predicted proteins | sample MGYA00242474_ERZ504485 | MGnify/ENA primary metagenome ERZ504485 (study PRJEB26092, sample SAMD00036263) | human gut metagenome | host: Homo sapiens | study: EMG produced TPA metagenomics assembly of...
CAAGATGTTAAAGGAACTGTAGAATATGATGGAAGTTAATGGATTTAAAGTCACAGCAAGAATACCGATCAGATGGGGTGAAAAACTATGATTAAAGTAATGATAGCAGATGATCAGGAACTGATCAGACAAAGTTTACAGATCGTACTTGAGATGAAAGAAGGAATCGAAGTTACTGCAACTGCCAAGGACGGAAGAGAAGTCATTCAGGAAGTCAGGAAAGACAAGCCAGATGTTATTTTAATGGATGTGCGTATGCCAGAAAGGATGGAGTGCAATGTACACAGATCATCAAAAGAACAATATCCAGATGTCAAGATCATTATTTTGACAACGTTCGATGATGATGAGTATGTATACAATGCATTAAAACATGGAGCAAGTGGTTATCTGTTAAAAGGAATTTCTATGGATGAATTAGAAAAAGCGATCAATACAGTACATAGCGGCGGGGCCATGATCAATCCAGAAGTGGCAACAAAGGTGGTCGATTTCTTCTCTGAAATGGCACAAAGCAATTATGATACATCAATTCATGCACAGAATGTAGAAGAGATCACAGATGCAGAATGGGAGATCATTAAATTAGTCGGAAGAGGCATGTCAAATAAAGAAATCTCGACGGAACTAAGCCTTTCCGAAGGAACTGTACGAAATTATCTCAGCACGATCTTAAGTAAACTAGACCTAAGAGACAGAACCCAGCTTGCAATCTGGGAAGTACAGTCAGGTTCAGCCAAATACGGGAGAAGATAGATGAGACAGAAACTAGAAAAATGGTGGAAACGAATCATTGCTGTTGGATTGGTCATAAGTTTATTATCTGTTGGTTTTGTGATCTATCCCAAACAACAAAAAAATTGTTTTAACCTTTGGAATGTTCGCAGGAAACAAGTGGGATGTTCCAGATGATAATTGCTATCAGATGATCGATCAAGTAATCAAAGAATTTGAAAAAGAATATCCGAATGTCACGATCAAATACGAAAGTGGTGTGATGAAAGATGATTATTCAGAATGGCTGTCACAAAAGGCACTAAAAGGAGATCTGCCAGATGTTTTTATGGTCTTGCCAGAAGATTTTAGCACATTTTTCATCCGTAGGAATGTTAAAGAACTTAGACTCCTATACAAAGATTGATAAAGCGTTTCAAAAAAAAGCAACTATTATGAAGGAAGTTATGATGCTGGAACCTATAAGGGAACGCAATATGCTCTTCCATATGAAAGTGTACCAACTTTGATGCTAGTACAATAAGACACTACTAAAAAAGAAGCATATCATATGCCAGGGAATCACTGGACTTGGGATGATTTTTATAAGATCTGTCAAAAAGTAACCAAAGATACCGATGGAGATGGCCGTTTAGACCAATTTGGTGTATATAATTATAAATGGAATGATGCAACTCTGAGCAATGGCGGAACATTGTTTAATCAAAGTGGAACAAAATGCAACTTGTCATCCGAACCAATTGAAAATGCAATCCTCTTTACAAAGAAGATTGAAAAAAATATCATCTTTTCGAAATCTGACATCTGATGATTTTGATTCTGGAAAATATTGCATTTTCGTCCTATGACATTTTCAGAATTTAGAACGTATAAACCATATCCATGGAAGATCAATAAATACTTTGATTTCAAATGGGATTGTATCAGACTCCCTTCCGGACCAGATGGAGAGAATAAGACACAGGTAGATAATCTGCTGATGGGAATCAGCAATCAGACCAAGCAAGGAGATATGGCATGGCAGTTTTTAAAGAAATTATGTTATGAAACAAAGACACAGCAAAAGATCTTTCAGTATCGTCAGGGAATCTCACCATTAAAAGCTGTGACGAATTCAAAACAAGCACAGCAGGTATTAGAAAAAAGCATGGGTGAGAATATGACAGATAAAATGAAATTGTTAGATGAACTCATGAACAATGCCTTGCAGATTCCAAAATTCCGAAGATACAATGAAGCCTACCAAAAGATTGACAGTGAGATGACAAGAATTCTTACAGATGAAGAAGAATTTGATTCCAATATCTTGAAACTAAAACAAGAGATTGATAAGCTTTTAAATCAGTAATAATAAGAAGATCAAAACAAACAAAACACAAATATGACATTTGTCACATAAAAAGGGACATTTGTAAATTGAAAGTCATGACAATTTACAGATGTCCTTTTTTTGCGTGATTTGGTAGAATAAGCTTGTAAATAAGAGATAGGAAAAAGAAAGGAGAAGAGGATGAAATACGTAGTATTAGTCAGCCACGGAACATTTGCACCAGGACTTCACAGTGTACTTAAGATGTTAGCTGGTGGAGAAAGAGAAGACGTGATCAGCGTCGGATTAGAGGACGGAATGAGTGCTGATGAATTCGCAGAGAAATTTAGCAATGCGATCAGCAAGATCACAGTAGACGATGAGATCATTCTTCTTGGTGACATTGTGGGTGGATCACCTCTTACAAATGCAATTGAACAGGTATCAAACAAAGGACTGATCGGTAAGACCATGATCTTTGGAGGAATGAACCTGGCAATGGCATTAACAGCAACATTAATGAAAGACGGCGTAGACACAGACATGCTAAAAGATAGCTTGATCAATGAGGCAAAAGACGCAGTGAAAGAATTTGTTATGACATCAGCAAACGATGATGAAGAAGACGATATTTAAATTTTAAGGAGGAAAAAATATGTCAGTTTCATTTTTAAGAATTGATGACCGTATGATCCATGGTCAGACAGTAACACGTTGGTCACTAGAGTATCCATGCGATGGGCTGATCGCAGTGAACGACAAAGCAGCAACAACAGATGCACTTAAGATGGCATACAAGAGTGCCAGCACAAAGAAAACATTTGTTTGGACATATGAAGCATGGAAAAAGAAAACCAGAAGTATTAGACAGCAAAGACAATTACTTCCTGATCACAAAAGATCCAATCCAGATGAAGAAGATCTTAGTGGATGATGGATTTGTTCCAAGTGATGTAAAGAAAGTAATCGTAGGACCATGTAATGACAGACCAGAAGCTGTCAAACTTGGTAATAACCAATCTATTACACAGGAAGAAGCAGAAGCTTTAGAAGCAATCAGCAAAGCTGGTTATGAAATCGAATTTGCACTGATCAAAGAAGCGTCCATCGGAACATGGGACAAATTCAGAGGTCAGTTTGGATTTAACTAAAAAACCAATAGAGAGGAGAAACTATTATGACAATTAGTTGGTTACAAGCAATCATTTTTAGGTATTTTTGCCTGCTTATCCAGTATGCCTGGTATGGGAGGTACAACCATTGGTAACTACACATTAGGAAGACCATTAGTTGCAGGTCTTGTCTGTGGTATCGTACTTGGAGATATTCAGGCAGGTGTTTTAGTCGGTGCGGCAATGCAGGTTGTATATATCGCATTGGTTACACCAGGAGGAACTGTATCAGCAGACGTTCGTGCCGTATCTTATATCGGTATTCCACTGGCAATGTTAGCATTAAATTCATACGGATTAGATCCTGCATCAGCAAAAGGTATCTCCATGGCAACATCATTTGGAGCAATGGTAGGAACGATCGGTACAGTATTATTCTATGGAACAGCAACGATCAACCTTGTATGGCAGCACATTGGATGGCAGGCCGTTGAAAAAGGTGAATTCAGGAGATTATACGTTGTAGATATGGTTCTTCCATGGATTTCTCATATCATCTGCAGTTTCTTACCAGCAGTTGTAATGTGTAAATTAGGAGTTCCAGTTGTAGAAGCGATCAAAACAACATTACCAATGGATGGAATTGCAATGAAAACACTGTTTACAGTAGGTAGCTTGCTTCCTTGCGTAGGTATTGCGATCTTATTTAAAACAGGTAGTAACAAAAGCAGTTGACTTTTATACCATTCTTCTTCGGATTTACATTAGCAGCAAGTATGGGATTAAACCTTGTATCAGTAACAGTTGTAGCAGCAATGTTCGCAATTATTTACTACAACATTAAATGGTAGGAATCAGAGCAAAAGAAGCAGCCTTAGCTTCTGGCGGTTCCTTTGACGATGATGACGAGGAGGATATTTAATATGGCAGAGAAAAAACTATCTAAAAAAGCGTTAAATAAATCATTCCGTAACTGGGCTTATGGAAACTTAACATGTTTCTCTCAGGAACATATGCAGACATTTGGTTATCTGTGTGCAATGCTTCCATTGGTAGAAGAGTTATATGATACAAAAGAAGAACAGAAAGAAGCAATGAATACATACACAGCTTTCTTTAATACAGAACCACAGGTTGGATCTATCATCGTAGGTATCACAGCTGGTCTTGAGGAAGCAAAAGCAAATGGAAATGAAGATATCGATGCAGAAGCGATCAATGGTATCCGTGCCGGTCTTATGGGACCTTTAGCAGGTATTGGTGATTCCTTAGTTGTAGGTACATTAATTCCTATCTTACTTGGTATCGCACTGGGATTATCAACAGGTGGATCTGTCGTAGGACCGATCTTCTATATCGTAGCATGGAACTTGATCATGGCATTTGGAATGAAGTTCTTATACTTCAAAGGATATGAACTGGGTGGAAAAGCCGTAGATATCCTGGTTGGTGAGCAAGCAACCGCGATCCGTGAAGCAATCGTTATGTTAGGAACAATGGTTGTTGGATCTGTAGCAGCAACATGGGTATCAGTAAAAACATCATTCCATCTTGTAAACAGTGCAGGAAAAGAATTCTTAAATCTTCAGAAACAGTTAGACGGAGTATATCCAGGATTCTTAACAGCAGCTTTTGTAATCTTCTGTTGGTGGTTAATGTCAAAGAAAAAAGTATCTCCAGTTGTTACAATGTTGATCTTAGTAGTTGTAGCATTTATCGGAGTTATGATCGGATTCTTTAACCCAGGATTAAAATACTAAGAAAGGAAGTGTATTATGACAACACAAACAAGAGCACAGCAGTTAAAAGAAATTGAATTTCAGACACAAATGCTTAATAACCTCAAAAAATGGATTCGCAATCTCATTATTCTATCTTCTATCGGAGTCATACTTGCGTATTGGGGACTAGGTGTCCAAAGTAAAATGCCATTTACAGTATTTGGTGTAGCTGGAGTGATCATTACGATCATCAGTGTGATACTTTGTGTTGTCATAGGACTTGGTATTAAGCGAGGAAGAGCAAACGTAGACAAGATATTACAATTAGTGAAAGCCTAAGCATAGAACTATTGTTTTTTTGAGTGAAAAAAGGACGATTATAGTTAGATCGTCCTTTTTTTCTACAAAAGAAAAGGGAAAAAAAAATATGAGGAAAGTTAGCCCAAGATTAGTAGCAATAATGATGGCAGGAGCTGTTACAGTTACCTCCATAACACCAGTAACAGGATATCAAACGATTACTGTAAATGCTGCAACAGATAGTCAGGAGAAAGAGGCAGCGCAAGGATATCAAACGAATTTAACAGGTTTTGATTATAAGAAAGGCGATTGGAAAGAAACAAAAGATGGTCTGTACAGCAATGCAGTTGATAAAGGAGACTGTTTTGCATTCAGTAAAACAACAGCTAAGAATTTTGTATATTCTACAGACGTAACATTTAAGAGAAATCAAGGTGCAGCAACATTAAATTTTCCGTTTTAATAATAATCTTGATAATAAAGAATGCTATGCGGTAAATATCGATGGAGGTTCGCATAAATGCAAGCTTTGGCGATGGCAGGAAAATAGTGATTATCAGTTGATTGATGAAAAAGAAGTAAAAGCAACGGATGATGAGAAATATACTTTAAAAGTAGTGGCTTACGATTCATGGATTTCTTATTATGTAAATGATACTTTGATAGCAAGTACAGGTGATTATACACTTCAAAAAGACGACAAAGGACAGAGTACTGTTTTGACAGAAGGTTCTCTTGGTCTATTAAATTGGAATGGTGAGATGACATTCCAAAATACCTATTATACAGAATTAAATGATCAAAACACACCAGAGTTAAAAAATATCTCGGTATCTTCCTCAACTGGAGATGTGGAGAAAGCAGCACAATTTACATCCACAGAACCAATTATGATTCAGTATGTAAAGAATAATGCAGAAACAGTAGACTTGAATATCGAAAAGAAAAATGAAAATGCAGATGTACAGGTTGAATATGATGGAAAAACATATAACGATGGAAAGAATATTCCAGTTAAAGTTGGTAAGAATTACATTACAGTAAAGAGCACAGTTCAGGGAGAAAATGGACAGACAGCAACTTTAACATATCGTGTAAATGTGCATCGCCGAGCAGCAGATAAAACTTATTATAATGAAGCATACAGAAATCAGTATCATTATTCTGTAAAGGACGGATGGGGAAATGATTTAAATGGATTGGTTAAGTATAAGGAACATATCACATGTTCTATCAGTTCTATGATGATACAAAATGGGGGCCAATGCATTGGGCACATGCAACAAGTAAAGATTTGATCCATTGGGAAGAACAGCCAATTGCATTATATCCAGATGCAAATGGAGCTATGTTTTCAGGATGTATTGTAGCGGATGAAAAGAATACATCAGGACTTTTGGTGACGGCAATGAAGGTGGATTAGTTGCATTGATCACAGCAGATGGAAATGGACAACGTATTAAAGTTGCCTATAGTACAGATGAAGGAAAAACTTGGAAAAAAACAAATAAAAATTGCAGCAGACTGGTCAAAAGATCCATTAAACAATAGAGATTTCCGAGATCCTAAAGTTTTTAGATGGGAAAATAAATGGTTCATGGTAATTGCAGGCGGACCACTTCGTATTTATTCATCAGACAATCTGACAGATTGGAAATGTGAATCTACATATGCAGATCTTCATACAGAATGCCCTGACCTTTATCCAATTGAAACAAAAGATGGTGTGAAATGGGTACTTTCCCGCGGTGGAAGATCTTATAAAGTCGGTGATTTTAAACAAGTTGATGGAAAATGGAAATTTGTTGCAGATGAAGCTTACAAAAACAGTGACGGTGTTATGAACTTTGGTAAGGATTCTTATGCAGCAATGACATATTATGTACAAGACTTCGGAACACAGGAAAATCCAACGATTCCAGAGATTATTGAAGGAAATTGGATGAATACATGGGATGATTATTGTAATAAAGTTGCAGATACTGTAGGACAGAATTTTAATGGAACTTATAATCTGAATCTTAAAGTAGGACTAAAACAGGAAAATGGAAAATACGTTTTAACACAGACACCAATTAGTGAATATGAGAGTTTAAGAGATGCAGAAAATAAGATTTCTTATAAAGATGTTATCAATTTCAGAAGATAATGATCTCTTAAAGGATTTTGCAAAGGATACATATGAGATTGTTGCTAAATTTAAACCATCAGAGAAAACAAAGAAGTTGGGTTCAGACTGAGAAAGAATCAAAATGATACAGAATATACCGATGTAATTTATGATTTAGAAAATGAGAAACTATCTATCGATAGAAGTAAATCAGGAAAGATTATCAGTCAGGATTCAAAAAAATAAATGAGCAGTCTAATGTGAAAAAGAATGAAGATGGTTCTGTAGAATTACATATTTATGTAGACAAAGCCAGTGTCGAAGTATTTAGCAGTAATAATACAGCAGCAGGAGCGAACCAGATATTCCCAACACCAACAAGTTAGGAGCATCTGTTCTAGTAGAAGGTGATCCTGTAAAAGCAGATATTGATATTTATCCAATGAAGTCAATTTGGACAGATAAGGAAGAATTGACAGATGTGGAATCTGTTGGATCTATGCAGAATGAGAACCAGATATTATATGCTGGTGATAGTGTAGAATTAAGTGCATATGTATTTCCAATTTCTATGGATCAGACGATAACATGGGATGTTACAGAAGGAAAAGATGTTGTAAGTATCAAAGAGTCAGATGGAAAAGCAGTTGTAACAGCATTAAAATCAGGAAAAGCAACAGTTACTGCATCGAGTAAATCAGATCCATCAAAGAAAAAGATATTTACGATTAATGTAAAAGAAAATAACTTCAAAACAAACATTAAGAAATTTGTAAATGTAAGTGGTAATTGGACAATTGATGGAGAAGTGTTATCAGATTCCAACCAGTCTGCAAATGATTTTTATATGTCTGAAGATGCGGTAGTTAATGAAAAATCAACAATAGAAGCGGATATGTCCTTTGAAAAAGGATTAGTTAATTTAATTTTTGCATCAAAATCAACGGATCCAAATGGAGCATATTGTCTTCAGTTTGTTCCAGGTAGTAACAGAGTGCGCTTGTTCAGAATGTATAAAGATGGTGATATTGCAGTAGGAGAGATGTCTTCTAGCATTAGTGATGGAGCATATCATCATGTGAAGATTGAAAAAGAAGCAAATGCAGTGAAAGTATATGTAGATGATAAGGAATGCTTAAATTATACTTTTGATGCAAATAAAGAGTCAGACAAAGATTTCTTTGATATCAAAACTGGATATATGGGACTTGGTTTATGGGATGGTGCAGTAAGTTTCAAGAATTTATATGTAGATAAAAAAGAAGAAACAAAACCATCAGAGCCAACAAAACCATCAGAGCCAACAAAACCATCAGAGCCAACAAAACCATCAGAAACACCAAAAACAATTTCAGTAACATTAAAAGGTAATGGTGGAAAAACTGTTACAACAATAAATAAAACAAAAGCTGGAACTAAATTACCAGGATGGAATAAAACAAAATATAAAGCTGCTGGTAAGAAAGGTTATGTATTTGCGGGATGGACTTATCAAGGAAAAGTTGTTAATAAAGTACCTGCTTCAGATAAAAATATTGTATTAACAGCAAAATTTGTTAAAATCAAAGTAGAAACAGCGAAACTATCATCTTTGAAAGGTAAGTCTGGAAAAGGAACAGGATTTGTAGCCAAATCTATCAAATACACAAATAAAATATGGAGAAAAACGAGGATTTAGATTCCGTTATTCCACAAGCAAAAAGATGAAATCTGCAAAATACAAGACAACAGGTTTAGTGAAAAATGTTTTATACAAAAACAGGTCTGAAAAAAGGCAAGAAATACTATGTACAGGTTCGCTATTACTACTATGATTCAACAAATCAGAAAGTATATGGAACATATTCTAAAGCAAAATCAGTGAAAGCATATTAAAAATAAAGACCTAAAAAAGAAGAAAGCCATCTGGAATATTTTATCCTCGCCAGATGGCTTTTCTTGCTTTATAATAATGGGAGAAATAGACAACAAAGCAGAGAAACGAAAGGATGCAGACATAATGAAAAAGTATAAAGCAGTATTTAGTGATATCGATGGAACATTATTAAATTCAAAACATCAGATACCAGAAAATACAAGAAAAAAATAAAACAGATCAACCAAAATGGAATCCCATACGTCTTAGTATCCGCAAGAATGCCCAAAGGCATGACAGCCATCAGAGCAGAATTAGAGGCGAAGAGTCCAATGATCTGCTACAGCGGAGCTTTAGTTGTTGATGAAGAAGACCATCCAATCTACAGTGTGGCAATGCCACAAGAAGTTGCCATGAAGTTATGCAGAAGAGTCTATGAATTGAATCCAAAGATTTCGGTTAACATTTACACAAACGATGAATGGCTGGTAAAAGATAAAAAAGAATATTGGGCAGCGCAGGAAAGTGATATCACAGGCGTGATTCCACAAGAAGTGTCTTTTGAAGATGAAGAAGTCTACAAAGAAGTACACAAGGTGTTATGCATGGGAGATAAAGAAGATATTGCAGCGTTGGAACAACAGTTAGTAAAAGAATTCCCACAGATCAGAATTTATCGATCCAAAGATACCTATTTAGAGATCATGTCCATGAAAGCATCCAAATCCGATGCAATCCATATGTTAAAAGACCATTTTCATGTGAAACAAGAGAGATAATGGCATTTGGTGATAATTTCAACGATATCGATATGATCAGATATGCAGGACTTGGAGTCGCCATGGGAAATGCAGCAGATGAAGTAAAAGAGGCAGCGGATATTGTCACAGACATCAATGACAATGAAGGAGAACGCCAGATCCTGGATAAATATTTTAAATAAAATTTAAAACAAGAGTAATAGCAAGGGCCATAAAATAAACGTAATCTCAGAGATTAGACAGTTTATTTTATGGTTCTTTTCTTATGAATAATGAATATTCATAAGAAAAGTTTGAAAAGTTGCAAAAATCATACTAAAATAGGTTAGAAAAATTGCAAAATTAATCAAAAAAATGGTTGGAAAAAGTTGCAAAAACTAATGTTAAAATAAAGGTTAGAAAAAGTTGCAGAAATAAACAAAAAAAATGGATGGAAAAAATAAAATCAGAGGTGATATGATGATCGATCGAGAAATGAAAACCACAATCAATAACTGGATTTTACAGGGAAAAGAGGCATTCCTATTAACTGGAGCAAGACAGATAGGAAAAACATACCTGATCAGAGAGTGTTTAAAAGAATCAAAATACGATTATATAGCACTCAATTTTATAGAACGTCCAGAACTAGTAGAACTATTTGAAAATGCTACAAATGCACAAGACCTGTTAATGCGATTGAGTCTGATCACGGATAAACAGCTAAACAAAGGAAATACAATTATCTTTTTTGATGAAATACAAGAATTTAAAGATATTGTCACAAGAATCAAATTCCTTGTAGAAGAAGGAAGTTATAGATACATTATGAGTGGTTCACTTCTAGGCGTGAATTAAACGACCTAAGATCAGCCCCAGTAGGCTATCTAAGAATCGAAGATATGTATCCGTTAACAGTAAAAGAATTTATGAAAGCCGTTGGAATCAAAGAAAACATACTAGAAATGCTGGAAGAATGTTATAAGAAACAACAGCCAGTCGATGAATTTGTACACAAAAAAAATGTTAGATGTGTTTTATTCTCTATCTCATCGTAGGAGGAATGCCAGAAGCAGTTGCAGTATATACACAAACAAAACGACCTTGCAAGAGTAGCAGCAGTCCATCAAAAAATTATGAGATTATAATAAAGCAGATTTTACAAAATATGAAACAAAATTACAAACTAAAAAATTAAGAGAAATCTACGATTCCATGCCAGGACAACTGGACAGCAAAAACAAAAGATTCAAGATTAACACACTTGGAAAAGGACTCAATTACGACAGAGTAGCAAATGATTTCCTATGGTTGAAAGATGCAGGCGTAGCAATTCCTGTATACAACATAAACGAACCCAAACTGCCACTGATTATAAGTGAAAACCGAAATTTATTCAAACTATTCTTCTCAGACGTAGGAATCCTGACCAATCAATATTCAGATCAGGTAAAAATAGCAATACTAAATAAAGAAAAATCAATCAACAACGGAGCCCTCTTCGAAAATGTAGTAGCACAAGAACTATTAGCAAACGGATTCAATTTATATTACTTCAACAACAAAACAAGGAGAATTAGACTTCGTCATAGAACTAGATGGAAAAGTAACTCCACTAGAAATAAAAAAATCAGGAAAAGACTACAAAAAAACACAGTGCCTTAGTAAACGTATTAAAAAGACAAAAAACTACGAGATAGAAAAAGCATACATCTTCTCAGAAGGAAATGTAGAAACAAAAAGGACAGAAGATCTATATGCCAAATTTTTACATGATCATGTTTCTAAAAGAAACACAGAATTAAAAAAAAACACAATTTATAAGATAGATTTAAGTGGATTATAGAAAAGAGCATAAGTTTATACTAATTTCAACACCCTAAATCAAAAGAAGATTTCAAATATATAATGGGCAGGAACCGTATGAACACGTTCCTGTCCATTATATATTTGAAATCTTCATTCACAGCATAAAGTGTATTGGTTGAATTGTAAATATCAAGTATTGAAAATATGAAATAAATATAGTATATTAAAAACAGATGGGAGGGA
>ENA-OPYV01000425-OPYV01000425.1-human-gut-metagenome-genome-assembly--contig:-NODE-425-length-11852-cov-2.301493_pt1 | contig 11852 bp, 12 predicted proteins | sample MGYA00242474_ERZ504485 | MGnify/ENA primary metagenome ERZ504485 (study PRJEB26092, sample SAMD00036263) | human gut metagenome | host: Homo sapiens | study: EMG produced TPA metagenomics assembly of...
GTGTAGGAATAGGATTTCTTATTATTTTTTTGTGAAACAATTATACATTTCAGTAAAAACAACAAAGCCCGTTTCCCTTTTCAGGAAAACAGGCTTTGTACGTATTTCTATCAAATAGAACCTCTCCGAAGCAGGAGCGGGGGATTATCGAACGGGAATTTTGTCGATGCGTGCCTGGTGGCGTCCACCTTCAAAATCGGTAGTGAAGAATTCCGTCATAATCTTGTCGGCCATTGCTTCATCAATGAAACGTCCCGGCATTACCAGTACGTTGGCATTGTTGTGCTGACGGGCCAGATGAGCAATTTCCGGAATCCAGCAAAGTGCAGCACGGATACCCTGGTGTTTATTCAGGGTGATACCGATTCCTTCACCGCTTCCGCAGATGGCAATTCCCGGATAGCATTCTCCGTTTTCTACTGCCAAAGCCAGCGGGTGAGCAAAGTCGGGATAGTCACAACTGTCGGTTGTGTAAGTTCCGAAATCCTTGTATTCCCATCCTTTGGCTTCCAGCCATTTTTTCACGTATTGTTTCAATTCAATCCGGCATGGTCGGATGCAAGTCCTATTGTTTTCATCAGAGCATTTCTTTTACTTGGTTATATACATTTTCAGCAGTGAAGCCCAGTTTTTCATCCAGCACTTTGTAAGGAGCAGAGAAACCGAATGATTCCAATCCCCAAATCTTACCGTTGGTACCTACCAGACCTAACAGGTTGACTGGCAGACCAGCTGTCAGACCAAATACCTTGGCGCCAGCCGGAAGAATGCTTTCCTGATATTCCTTGCTCTGGCTGCGGAACAAACCTTCTGATGGAACTGATACGATGCGAGTCTTCACACCGTCTTTGTGAAGCAGTTCAGCTCCGGCTACCAATGTAGAAACTTCAGAACCAGAAGCTACCATGATAACATCCGGATTTTTCGTCAGAACCAGCTACGATGTAAGCTCCCTTGGCAGCCTGTGAGTAGTCTGTACCTGCCGGCAACATGTTGATGTTCTGGCGAGACAGAATCAGAGCCGACGGAGTATCGGTATTTTCCATAGCCAGTTTCCAGCAGACAGTAGTTTCTTCTGCATCTGCCGGACGAAGTACCAGCATAGAGTTCTTTCCGTGGTGGTTTTTCAGTTTTTCCATCAGGCGGATTTGTGCTTCCTGTTCTACCGGTTCGTGAGTAGGACCGTCTTCACCTACACGGAATGCATCGTGAGTCCAGATAAACTTCACTGGCAACTGCATGAGGGCAGCCATACGTACAGCCGGTTTCATGTAGTCTGAGAATACGAAGAATGTACCGCAGGCAGCGATTACACCACCGTGCAGTGCCATACCGATACAGCAGCAAGCCATAGTCAGTTCGGCTACTCCGGCCTGGAAGAAGGCACCGCTGAAGTCACCGTTAACAAATGCGTGAGTCTTTTTCAAGAAACCGTCTGTCTTGTCAGAGTTAGACAAGTCGGCAGAAGCACAGATCATGTTAGGAACCTGCTGTGCCAATGCGCCCAATACAGTAGCAGATGCGTTACGAGTTGCATCGTTTGCTTTCTGCTGGATACCTGCCCAGTCTACTTTCGGAGCTACTCCGCTGAACCATTCTTTCAGCTGAGCTGCTTTTTCCGGATTGGCTGCAGCCCATGCAGCTTCTTCTTCATAACGTGCAGCTACGATAGCTTTCAGTTCTTCTTCACGTTTTGCGTAAATTTCTTTTACGTCGTCGAAGATAACGAACGGATTTTCAGGGTCAGCACCCAAGTTGATCATAGTGTTCTTGTAAGCGTCGCCACCCAGAGGAGCACCGTGAGTCTTACAGTTGTGTTCGTATGAAGAGTTATCGTCCTTGCGGGCACCTTACCCATGATACATTTACCGATAATCAGCGTCGGGCGTTGCTTTCTGCTTTTGCAGCATCCAGAGCAGTACGGATTTGTTCACAGTCGTTACCGTTGATTTCGATGACATTCCATCCCCATGCACGGTATTTCATGGCTGTATCTTCAGAGATAACATCCTTTGTTTCTGTAGAAAGCTGGATGTCATTTGAGTCATAGAACATAATCAGGTTGTCCAGACCCAGGTGTCCGGCAATACGGCCTGCGCCCTGAGAAATTTCTTCCTGAATACCACCGTCAGAGATATAAGCGTAGATAGTTTCTTTATTGAAAGTAGGGTTACCTGTACGAGCTGCAAGGAATTTGGCAGCGATGGCAGCACCTACAGCGAATACGTGTCCCTGTCCCAGTGGACCAGAAGTGTTTTCAATGCCGCGCATTTACGTCTACTTCAGGATGTCCCGGAGTAGGAGAGCCCCACTGGCGTAATTGTTTAATTCGTCTAATGTAAATTTACCGATAAGAGCCAACTGTGAGTACAACATCGGTGACATGTGGCCCGGATCCAGGAAGAAACGGTCACGACCTTCCCATTTCGGGTTCTGAGGGTCATACTGCAGATACTCTGCATACAAGACATTGATGAAATCGGCTCCACCCATTGCACCTCCGGGGTGTCCAGACTTTGCTTTTTCAACCATTGAAGCAGCCAAAATACGAATATTATCAGCAGCGTGGTTCATTACTTGTTTGCTGTTCATATAACTAAATTTTGATTTGTATGCTACATAAAATGCGAGTGGCATACGTCACCCGCTTTTTGAAATTATGAGCAAAGGTATGACATTTATATGTAAATTACAAAGTGGAAATAACTTATTTATTTCACATTTTTTACTTCTTGTATTTTACTGCAGCCTCTTCTACCGGCAGACAAGCCTTATAATTTTCAATATATGCATTGAATCCGGCAACGTCTTCTGCAGTAGGAGATACTTCTACGCCCGCATTTCCGGCAAACACTTTTTCGTCGAGGAAGTCAGCCAGTGACTGCTTCTTGTCATTGTTCACCAGATAAGAACCTAACAGTGCAATACCCCATGCACCACCTTCTCCTGCGGTTTCCATGACAGAAATCGGAGAATTGATGGCCGCAGCAAGAACTCTCTGACCTACACCCTTAGTACGGAACAGACCTCCGTGACCTGTGATGCGGTCTACTTTAATCTTTTCTTCGTTGAAGAGAATGTCATTTCCAATCTTCAGTACGCCTACCGATGCATACAAGTGTGCACGCATAAAGTTGGCCAGGTTGAATTTATCGCTTGCCGTACGAACGAACAACGGGCGTCCTTCTGTCAAACCGGTTACAGGTTCGCCTGAGAAGTAGTTGTACGAAATCAGTCCGCCGCAGTCTGCATCACCTGTCAGTGCGTGGTTATACAGTTTGCCGAAGATTTCGTCCATATCTACCGGCATACCCATCAGTTCCTGGTATTCCTTGAACAGATTTACCCATGCGTTCAGGTCGGAAGTACAGTTGTTACAGTGTACCATGGCTACCAGACTTCCGTCAGGAGTAGTCACCATGTCAATCATTTCGTAAGGTTTTGACAGGTCTTTTTCCAAAACAATCATAGAGAAAGAAGAAGTACCAGCCGATACATTACCAGTGCGCTGTTTTACGGCATTGGTAGCCACCATACCTGTTCCTGCATCACCTTCCGGCGGACAAACAGGTACACCTGCCTTCAGATGGCCTGATACGTCGAGTTTCTTGGCACCTTCTTCGGTCAGGCAACCGGCATTTTCTCCTGCCAGCAATACTTTCGGCAGAATGTCTGTCAGTTTCCAGCTGTATCCGTAAGGAGCTACTAACTTGTCGAACTTTTCAATCATTTCGGCAGAGTAGTTCTTTGTTTCAGGATCGATAGGAAGCATACCTGAAGCATCACCGATACCCAGAACTTTTTCGCCGGTAATCTGCCAGTGTACGTAACCTGCCAGTGTAGTGAAGAAAGTGATGTCCTTCACGTGTTCTTCCTTGTTCAGGATAGCCTGATAAAGGTGAGAGATACTCCATCTCAATGGAATGTTGTAGACAAAGAGTTCAGACAATTCTGCAGCTGCTTTACCTGTATTGGTATTTCTCCAGGTACGGAACGGTACGAGGATTTCTTCTTTATCGTTGAAAGCCATGTAACCGTGCATCATGGCACTGATACCGATGGCTGCCAAGTTTTCTATTTCGATGCCGTACTGGCTTTTTACGTTTGCGCGAAGATCAGCATAGCAGTCCTGTACTCCAGCCCAGATAGCTTCAATGCTGTAGGTCCAGAGTCCGTCTTCTAACTGGTTTTCCCAGGTGTGACTTCCCTGAGCAATAGGTTTATTTTCCTGGTCAATCAGGACAGCTTTGATTCGGGTAGAACCGAACTCAATACCCAAAATGGCTTTACCTGCCTCAATGGTTGACTTTGCATCTTTCATATTAAAATCGATTAGTTAAAGTGAAAAATAAGGCATATTAAAAAAAAAATAAAAGTGCTGCCAGAAAGAAATCTTCTGTCCAGCACTTTTAAGATATACTTGATTAAGTATTAGCAAAGAGCTTTGTTCAGCATGTAGTATACTTCGTTCATGCGAAGTTCTTTCTTGAATCCGTCGATGGTAGTATCCTTGTTGATATGTACCATTTCGATACCAGCGATTTCAGCATAGTCCTCCCAGTATTCTGCAGTCAGGTCGTATGAGAAGCAAGAGTGGTGAGTACCACCAGCCAAAATCCATGCACCTGCACCGATTTCGAAGTTAGGCATCGGTTTCCAAAGTGCAGAAGCAACCGGCAATTTCGGCAGTGGTTTCGGTTCGATACATTCTACGTCGTTTACAATCAGACGGAAACGGTTGCCCATGTCTACTACAGTAGCAGTACATCCTGTACCTACCTTAGAAGTGAAGACAAGACGTGCAGTCTGGCTCTTGCGTACACCGATACCGAGGAAGTGTACTTCCAGACGAGGTTTCTTGGCAGCAATCATCGGACAAACTTCCAGCATGTGAGCCTGAAGGATAGAGCTGTTTTCACCGTCGAAGTTCAGTGTGTAGTCTTCTAGGAAAGAACATCCGTTAGGCAATCCCTGGTTCATTACCCATACAGTACGATACAAAGCAGCTGATTTCCAGTCACCTTCTGCACCGAAACCATATCCTTCTGCCATCAGGCGCTGTGAAGCCAATCCCGGAATCTGGTCGAAGTAGCTTCCGTCAGTCTGACCCAGGTCATCGAAGTTAGTTGTGAAACCTTTTGCACCTTTCGCTTTCAGGATAGCACGCAGAGCCAGTTCAGCTTTAGCGGCATTCCATACTTTCTGGTATGCTTCAGAAGCTTTGTCTTCCAATGCTGCATCGTGGTCGTATTCATTGAAGTAAGTTTTTACAAGAGCTTCTACCTCTTCGTCTTTTACTTCTTTGTGATAGCTCATCAGTTCGCTTACCGGACAGTAGTCTACGTGGTAACCCATGCGCTGTTCAGCTTCTACTTTATCACCGTCTGTAACAGCTACGTTGTTCATCTGGTCGCCGAAACGCAGAATCAGCATATCCCTGAGAGTCTGCCCATGCAGCACATACGCGCATCCATACAGCAATCTTAGACAATGTGTTTTCATCTTTCCAATAGCCAACTACTACTTTGCGGCGTACGCGCATACGAGCGCAGATGTGACCAAATTCACGGTCGCCGTGAGCAGACTGGTTCAAGTTCATGAAGTCCATATCCATGGTGTCCCAAGGAATTTCCTTGTTGAACTGAGTGTGCAGGTGGAGCAACGGTTTCTTTAACTGCTGCAAGCCGTGAATCCACATTTTAGCAGGAGAGAAAGTGTGCATCCAAGTGATGACACCGATACATTTTTCTTCGTTGTTGGCTGCTTTGAACACTGCTTCTACTTCTTTAGAAGAGTTGGCAGTTCCTTTATATACTACTTTCACAGGCAATTTGCCGCTGGCATTCAAACCTGCTACCATTTCGTTACTGTGTGCGTCTACTGCGATAACTGCATCGCCTCCGTAAAGGAGCTGAGCTCCGGTTACGAACCATACTTCATATTGATCAAATGCGTTCATAGTGATTTTATGTTTTTAATTGGTTGGATATTTGTTTTTATGTTATTTTTTCTGTCCGTAATAAGCGTTCGGACCGTGCTTGCGGCTGAAGTGTTTTTCTACCAGCAGCGGGTTCATGGTCAGGTTCGGATTGACAGCGTAAGCAATGCTGGCCATTTTGGCAACCTGCTCCATGACTACGGCATTGTGAACAGCATCGTGTGCATCCTTACCCCATGAGAAAGGACCGTGGTTCTTTACGAGTACACCCGGAGTATGTACCGGATTCATACCTTCAAAGCGTTTCACAATTACGTTTCCTGTTTCCATTTCGTAGGCGCCCTTCACTTCTTCTTCCGTCATGTCGGCAGTGCAGGGGATAGCTTCGTGGAAATAGTCGGCGTGAGTAGTTCCGATGTTCGGAATATCGCAGCCAGCCTGTGCCCATGCAGTAGCGTATGTAGAATGTGTATGTACCACACCGCCGATTTCAGGGAAGGCTTTGTACAGTACAAGGTGAGTCGGTGTGTCGCTTGAAGGACGCAAGTTTCCTTCTACCACGTTTCCTTCCAGGTCGACTACTACCATGTCTTCGGCTTTCATTTCATCGTAAGACACTCCACTGGGTTTGATAACCACCAGTCCGCTTTCACGGTCGATGGCCGATACGTTTCCCCACGTGAAAATAACCAGTCCGTGTTTCACCAAATCCAGGTTGGCATGGAACACTTTTTCTTTCAGTGCTTCTAACATATTCTTAAAGTTTGAATTTCGGATCTTTCTGATAAGCCTTGTCGTTGAATTTGTAAAGAGAGGCTCCTCTTCGTGATCCTGTTTTATCAATTTTATCTGTTTTCTCTATAAATCCCATTTCTGCAATACGCTTGCGGAAATTTCGCTTGTCCATCGGTTCACCGTAAATTGCTTCGTAGAGACTCTGGAGCTGTGTCAGCGTGAACAACTCCGGCAAGAGGTTGAAGCCGATAGGGGCTCTTGAAGCTTTTTGCTTCATAATGGCACGAGCCTTCTCAACCATTTCATTGTGGTCAAAAATCAGGTCGGGTAGGTTATTAATGTTTACCCAGTATGCGTTGTGCTGCTGTACCAGCTCACGGTCATATTCATTGATGTTGATTAAGGCATAATAAGCCAGTGAGATAACTCGTTCGCCCGGATCTCGGTCTACAGCTCCGAACGCACCAATCTGGTCCATGTATACATTTTCCAGTCCGGTCAGTTCGCTCAATACGCGTTTGGCAGCATCATCGGCACTTTCGTTTTCCTGGATGAAGCCTCCCATCAGCGACCATTGTCCCATTGCAGGCTCGAAATTTCTTTTGAGTAGCAATAGATTCAGTTCGCCTTTGTCGAATCCGAAGATAATACAGTCGATTCCGACATAAAAATTGGGATTATGATTATAATATGTGGTCATGAAGTTCGTGACTTTTGGTTCTTTACAACTTGGTTTCTTAGGTCTCTGTTATTTTTCTACTGTAAACTTGAAGATACAGTGACTGTGGTAAGTCTGTCCCGGAGTCAGGATAACAGAAGGCCATTGTGGTTTGTTAGGGCTGTCAGGATAGTGCTGTGTTTCCAGACATACAGATGCACGCTGCGGGTAAACAATACCTTTCTTACCCTTCACTGTACCATCCAGGAAGTTTCCGGTATACACCTGAATACCCGGTTCTCTGTATACACTTCCAGACTGATACCGGTTGTCGGGCTGGTCAGTTTAGCTGCCACCTGATTGATGTCACCTTTGGTTTTCAGTACCCAGTTATGGTCAAATCCGTTACCGAATCTTACTTGTTCGTTAGAGAAATCTGTCACTCCTTCGCTGATGGCTTTCGCTGTGTTGAAGTCAAACGGAGTATCTTTTACTGCCATCATTTCACCTGTTGTCATGAAGGTGCTGTCTACCGGAGTAATACTGTCGGAAGCTACGTAGAGCAGGTGATCTGTAGCTGGTTTAGACGGGTCGCCATTCAGGTTGAAATAAGAATGGTTGGTCATGTTAATGACTGTTGTCTTGTCAGTAGTGGCATCGTATTTTAATATCGATGGCATTGTCAGCAGTCAATGAATAAGTCACATTGGCAGTCACATTTCCCGGGAAGTTATTGTCTCCATCAGGAGATTTCATCGTCAGTACGATGGTGCTGTCATTAGCCTGATTGGCTTCGTATACCTGATACTGCCATCCGGTAGGACCGCCGTGCAGACAGTGGCCGAAGTTATTGGTCGGAAGCTGGATCTCCTGTCCGTCGATAGTGATTTTTCCTTTATTGATTCGGTTGGCATAGCGGCCGATAGAAGCTCCAAAGTCACTTGGAATATTCTGATAGTCAGCAATGCTGTCAAAACCTAAAACTACATCCGTCATTTTTCCCGTTTTTTATCGGGAACCATGACCGATACGATTCGTCCGCCGAAATTGGTTACACAAACTTCCATACCCTGGCTGTTCTTCAAAGTATAAAGTTTGATGGGTTTGGCATTTTCAGCTGAAACCTCAAAATTAGCAGGGTTCAAGCCTGATAAAGTCAGCTCCGGTTGCTGGGCTTGCTTGGAAGCACAACCGCTCAATACTGCAAGGATGATACTTGCCCCTAAGAAAGATTTATTCATGCTTTTCATGTGAAATTATTGATGTTTTTATCTATGGTGTAAAAGTAACACTTAAAACGATTGCTTGTTCTTTTTTTCAGATGTTTTTCAACATAGAATGTGTGTTTTTCAGTAGTTTCTATAAAAAAAAGGAAGAGGACATGCGGTTTTTGATTTGCATGTCCTCTTTTTATGAGTTGGTTTCTATGGATTACCAGAAGTATGCGTAGAACAAAGCGCACAGAACAACCACTCCCAGTGTAGCGATTACATCCCACATATTCCAGCTTTTCGCGAATTGCTTTCTTGTAGTCGCCGGTGAAAAGTGATGGCTGCAATTTTGTTCAGATGTCGGTTTGGCAGTAAACATGGATACTACGTACATCATGATAACGATGAATACCAGCAACCATACTTCAAAGATAAGCCAGTTAGTCTGCCAGAACCAAGAAGTGTATTCCCAGAACGCTCCGTCCATAACAGCTTTACCAGAGTCGGTAAGTACGTTGGTCAACAGACGCAGCATACCAATAAGGAAGCCTCCGATAAGTCCCCATTCTCCAGCTTTCGGTGTGATGCGCTTAGAGAAGATACCCAGGGTAAATACGGCTACCATGGCGGGAGCAATCAGAGACTGAATATCTTGAAGATAAGAATACAGGTTACCCATGTTCATCATGATAGGCATCCAAGCCAATCCCAACAGTACGACAACTACTGTAGCTATACGGCCTACCATTACGTAGTGGCTTTCGCTCATGCCTTTCTTCATAGGTTTGTAGAAGTCTTCTGTAAACAATGTCGCACAGCTGTTAAAGAATGCAGCCAAAGAAGCCACCAGGGCGCAGATGAAACCGATGGTTACGATACCTTTCACACCTGCAGGCAGGATGTTCTTAACCATCATGGCAAAAGCACCATCTGTGTCATGTGTGTTGGTGATGTCCATTACGATGTTGCTGCCGGTTTTCTGTGAGAGTGCGAATGCCACCATACCCGGAATCAGGAACATGAAAACAGGCAACAGTTTGAAGTAACCGGCTGCGATTGTACCGCGGCGTGCGCGTGCCATAACTTTGCGGTTGTCTTCTCCTTTAGTCTGTCCGAGCACACGCTGTACGATGTGCTGGTCAGTACACCAGTACCAGAAACCGATGATAGATGCTCCGAGGAATACCACATAACCCGGGAATTGCGGATACATAGGGTCTGCAGGGTCAGTGTGGAACATGTGAGTTGTTCCGAAACCGTCGTGTGCGGCGTTACAAACGGCCATCATTTGTGACCATCCTTCTGAGATGCTGCCATCGCCCAGCATATTCAAGCCTAAGAACAAAACTAAGAATGAACCAATGATAAGAATAGGAGTCTGGATGGCAGAAAGTGTCATTACACCTTTCATACCTCCGAAGACAGTGAAGATAGCCGTGATGAAGATAAGGCCGATTGCTCCCCACCAGAATGGAAGTCCGAGCAGGTATTCAAAGAAGATACCGCCAGTGAATGCAGTTACAGATACCTTTGTCAATACGTAGGCAATCAGTGTAATGATAGATAACCATGAACCAGTACGTTGTGTGTAGCGGAATTTCAGGAAGTCAGGCATAGTGATAATCTTGCCCATTTTGTTGTTTAATAACTGATAGAAAGGAACGAACAACCATCCTAAAATAAGAATCATCCCATCCCTTGCATTTCCCAGTGTGCCATACCTACTCCGGATTTGGCACCGGTTCCTGCCAAACCTACCAGATGTTCCGAACCGATATTGGCTGCAAAGATAGCAGCACCAATGATGTACCATGCTCACCTTTGCCAAATAGATAATCTTCACTGCTTGCTCCTTGTTGCGAGCGTTGTCTTTTTGTACAGAGCGCCATACCGCCCATATCACAGCTACAATGCCGACTGCCAGTATTGTCCAGTCCAGCCAGATGAATTCATGTGAATTCCAATTCATGATATTAAATATTTAAAGTTTAACAATTATTTTTCAACACCGAATTTAAAGATACATTGGCTGTGATAGGTCTGTCCCGGTTCCAGAATTACAGAAGGCCATTGTGATTTGTTGGGGCTGTCGGGATAGTGCTGTGTTTCCAGACAAACAGACGCGCGTTTGCGGATAAGTAATTCCCTTTTTCCCTTTTACGGTTCCATCCAAAAAGTTGCCTGTATAAACTTGTATTCCCGGTTCATTAGTATATACTTCCAAAGTGATACCACTAGTGGGGCTGGTCAGTTTGGCAGCCAGCTGGTTGATATCGCCTTTCGTGTTAAGTACCCAATTATGGTCGAATCCGTTACCGAATTTTATTTGTTCGTTTTCAAAGTTAGTCACATCGGGGGCAATGGTTTTAGGAGTATTGAAATCAAACGGAGTTTCTGTTACTGCCATCATTTCTCCAGTGGTCATGAATGTGCTGTCAACGGGAGTGATGCTGTCTGCATTTACATAAAGAATATGGTCGGTGGCCGGATTGGCAGGGTTTCCACTCAAGTTGAAATAAGAGTGGTTGGTCATATTGATAACAGTCTTTTTGTCAGTTGTCGCTTCGTAATTTATGTCGATGGCATTGTCTCTTGTCAGTGCATAAGTAACAGTAGCGGTTACATTTCCCGGAAAATTGGCATCTCCATCCGGTGACTTCATAGTCAGTGTCATAGTACTGTCGTTTAATTGGTTTGCTTCATAAACTTGGTATTGCCATCCTTTAGGACCTCCATGCAGGCAGTGACCAAAATTATTTTGGGGTAATTGAATGGTTTCTCCATCCATTACGATGACTCCTTTTATTAATGCGGTTGGCATAGCGTCCGATAGAAGCACCGAAGTCGCTTGGTATATTTTGGTAGTCAGCAATGCTGTCAAAACCCAGCACTACATCTTTTAGATTTCCGTTTTTGTCGGGGACCATGATAGATACAATACGTCCGCCAAAATTAGTTACGCATACTTCCATTCCGGCTGCATTCTTTAGCGTATACAGTTTAACAGGTTTTACGCCATCCACTATTGTTTCATAATTAGTGGGGTTTAATCCGGACTTTGTAAGTGTTTCTTGAGATTGTTTGGGAGCGCAAGCACTTAACAAGGTCAGTGCGATACCGGTTCCCAGAAAGGTTTTTTTCATGCTTTTCATGATATAAAAGTACTAATTAGTAATAGAGTATATGATTTGGGTGTAAAGTAACACTATTACTAATACATTGGATATGAAAAGAGTATGTTGTGCAACATAAAAGTGTATTTCCTACACTTTTATAGCATAAAGAAGAAAAAACCGCTTTGAATCCAAAG
>ENA-OPYV01000426-OPYV01000426.1-human-gut-metagenome-genome-assembly--contig:-NODE-426-length-11851-cov-1.562948_pt1 | contig 11851 bp, 18 predicted proteins | sample MGYA00242474_ERZ504485 | MGnify/ENA primary metagenome ERZ504485 (study PRJEB26092, sample SAMD00036263) | human gut metagenome | host: Homo sapiens | study: EMG produced TPA metagenomics assembly of...
ACAGTAACGTAGCCAAAATTCATTCCAGATTGCCTGCGGCAATGGAATTTTGGCTTGTATGTCTCGGGATTTTGGCATATTCATGCCAAAACACCTCGCGGGATAGTGGTGTGTGAACAGTAACAAAATATTTCCATTGACCGAAATGTTAAGTTTCTATTCCATAAATCGTAAAAATATGTTATGCTTGTTGCAGTAAATATGACTTTGCGGTTAATTGCCCGTTACATTGCTGTTGCGTTTTTTGTCTGCCGGTCAATCTGAAGAATCTGGGCAGAATTGGGGTTGTATGTTCACACAGCAGAAGTCAGAAATATGATTAGAGGATAGTACTTAAACATGAAAATAAAAAAAGAGAGAGCGGCGGTGCCGTACTCCTGCCTGATCGATAACATTAAAGTTTTGCTTATCTTTCTGGTAGTATTTAACCATATTATTGCATTTAACCTTGTAAAGGTAGACACTGTAGTGAGATATGTGTGGTATGCGATCACGATTTTTCACATGCCTGCATTTGTTTTTATTTCAGGATATCTGTCAAAGAAACCTCAGAATGTGCTGAAGAATTTTAAGAACCTGCTGATCCCTTATGTTCTGGGATATACCTTAACCTGGTATTCACAGATATGGCTGGGCAGATCTGTAGATTATGAGATACTGCGTCCTACCGGAAGTGTCATGTGGTATATACTGGCACTGTTTATTTACCGCCTTACCATTGAGGCCCTGGGTAAGATCAGATTTATTGTTCCGCTCAGTATCCTGTTCGCATTATGGGCAGGAACCAGATCGGAATTTACCACATTCCTGTCATCATCAAGAATCGTGGTATTTTTCCCGTTCTTTGTTGCGGGGTATCTCTGGAAGAGTGAATATATCACAGCAATCCGTAAATTTAAAGGAAAATGGATCCTGGTGGCAATCTCCGGAGTCCTTTTGTGGGCGATACCGAATTATATGATCCCAAATGAAATGGGAATTGCTATTTTCCGAGGTAATCATGGATATCAGCTCTGTGGCCTGACGGATCCTCAGGGAGTGATCCTCAGACTGCTGATGTATCTGGTATCTTTCGTAGTTGTCTATACGATGCTTGCGTTAGTGCCGGACATCAAACTGCCGCTCACCTATGTGGGACGACACACAATGGGAATTTATTTCTTCCATTATCCGATCATGATCATTATGAATGGTTTATATATCCTGATGCTTCCTGCAATGAACAATGTATGGGTGCTTCTGGGAGTATCACTGGTATTTGTACTTGTGCTGGGAAGTCTGCCTGTGGATCTTCTCTATACGGGTGTTCTGAATCTGATCGCATTTATCCTGATTAAGAAGGATAAGACAGTCAGAGATGAAGGTCTGGAAGAAGAGTATGACAGCGAATATGATGAATATGAACTTCTCAGAAGAAAGAAAGCCATCGCAGAGCTTGCGGCAACGCTTGATTCAGAGAGTGAGCAGGACGGACATGTGGAGAAAGTAAATATGGACGAGGACACACCGGAACATACTTCTTCTGACAGGCATGAAGGCTTCAGCAATGTGGCCGGCATGGAGCTGGAGATTGAAGAGGATAATCTGGATGATATCCCTGATGAACTGATCAAAGGGGAAGAGGAGCTTTCGCTGGAAGACCTGATCCAGGAACTGGAAGCTACTACCAGAACGATGGAAGACAATAAAGAACCATAAACACAAAGGAAAGAGTTTTGAGATACAAAAACAGTATTTCAAAACTCTTCTTTTTGTAAAGTTAATGCGAATTTAACATTTTTGTAACGGACAGGTGACGGAAGTTGGGAAGTATGATATAATCAAAGTATCTATCGTATGGAGGTTACTGTGAACGGAGTGAACAGTAACGTATGGAGCAGGAAAACTGTTCGGCAAAATAAGAATATTTTTTCAGGGGAGTTATGACGAAAGAATGAAGGAGAGTAATCACATATGGCACTTTTTGATCTTTTTCATAAAGGCCACTACAATATTATCAAAAGAGCAAAAGCACTTGGTGATTATCTGATCGTAGGTGTCACAAGTGAGAGCTTTGACATTGAGCGGGGCAAACTCAATGTGCGGGACAGCCTCATTAAGAGAATCGAGAATGTGCGGAGGACCGGGCTGGCAGATGAGATCATCATTGAAGAATATCAGGGACAGAAGGTCAATGACATCATTAAGTATGATATTGATGTCCTGGTGGTAGGATCTGACTGGAGAGGGAAATTCGATTACCTTAAGAACTACTGTGATGTAGTTTATCTGGAAAGGACCAAGAATATTTCCAGTACAAAGCTTCGCAGTGAAGGTGTTTATCTTTAATATGGGAATCGTGACGGATGACATCCGGGATAATGATTTTGTGGAGGAATCCAAATATGTCAGCGGAGTTCATGTGGAACGTGTATTCAGCGAGGATCACGAGACTGCACAGAGATTCTGTGATAAATATGAGTTAGGTTCCTGCTGGAGCAGCTATGATGAATTTCTGGCAGATGTAGATATTGTTTATATCAAGACATCGCTGAACCGAAGAGCAGAATATATCGAGCGAGCGCTGAAAAAAGGAAAATATGTGATCAGTGATTCGCCCATGACACTTTCCTCAGAGAAACTGCGCTACCTGTTTCAGGTGGCAAGGGAGAACAATGTGGTTCTCATTGAACGGACCACACTGGTCTACCTGCGGGCGTAATCAGCTGGTATGGCTGGTACACAGTAACCTGGTGGGAGATCTGGTAAGTGTCAAATGTGCAATCTCCCAGGATGATTTCGAGGGCGGCAGGACTTTTTAATGAGACGGTCTGCACAGCTATCTGCGCAGTACTGAAACTGCTGGGAAAAAAGTGCCAGGATATCAACACCAAGCGGTCCGCAATCAGGAAGGCCGTTTTTTTGTATATGATATGATTTCCATGAAATACGCCGGTGCACTGGCGACTATTGAGATCGGAACAACGGTTGACATTGAGAATGAACTTGTGATCATCGGAAGCAACGGCAGGGTAACTATCCCTAATGACTGGTGGAATACCGGATACTTTGAAGCCAATATTTCAGGAAAGAATTTCTGAAAGGTACAGCTTTAACTTCGAGGGAAATGGTTTCCGCTATCTGCTGCAGGAGCTGATGATCATGATCAGAGACAAACGGACAGAATGTACCCGGCTTTTCTATGATGAGTCGGTAAGAATAATAGAAATTTTGGAAACAATCAACAGAAAGGACAATTCATGACGGAGAAACAGAAATACCTCTGAAGCTTTTCAGGGAGGTTGATGAAATCTGCAGAGAACATAACCTCAGATACGTGCTGGCAGGAGGCTCCCTGATCGGAGCTCTCAGACATGAGGGATTTGTTCCCTGGGATGATGATGTAGACCTTTATATGCCACGTCCGGACTGGGAGAAATTCATAGAGATATGCAAAACAGAACTCCCGCCTGACAGAGAGATACAGTGTTCGGAGGTGGACAGAAACTATACAAATTCATTTCCGCGCTACGCATCCACCAATACCTGTGCCATCCATAAGAGCCAGATCATCGGGAAGGACTGCGGCGGAGAAATCATAGACATTCTTACACTGGATCCTGTTCCGGCTGACGACAAAGAATACGAGAAATATAGAACACACATGATGATCTACTCAGATCTTATCAATATTTCCGTAGGTTACAGTGACCGCTGGGAGATACCTGCATCCATGTATCTGAAGTATCTTCTTTCTTATATTTTTCTTGGTAAAAAAAGAACACTGGCAAAGCTTGAGAAGATCATGTTCTCTTATAAAGAAGAGGAATGTGACCGTTATGCCATGCGTTGGGGCGGCTGCCCGTTTCTTTTTGATAAGGATATGATGTTCCCTGTAAAGGATGGCATCTTTGAGGGAAAAAAGGCAATGATCCCAAATAAGTGCAGTGACTATCTGATCTGGCATTATGGAGACGAGTGGTCATATATGCCTCCTCATGATAAGAGGGAGGGTCATGTAGCAGTGTGTGTAGATGGTCTTCCTTATCAGGAGCTACGTGAAGAATACATGCCGAAGATCAATAAGGAAAGATTGCGCTGGGACAGTGTGTTCCGAAAGTTCTACAATATGCGCATTGCGAAAAAAAGCCATAAGGTCCGCCAGGATGGGCTTGCAATGAAAGCCCGCGCTGTTGCACTGGACCTGCAGAGAGCGATCGATGAATCAGGACTTAAGATCAGTGAGCTGGTGGAAAGCAGATCTTTCCGTAAGCTGAGTGCACTTTTTGGCTCTTATTATAAGAATCAGCTCAGTGCTGACTTTATCGGAAGGGAAGACTATACCAATATTTATGCCTTTTATCATCCGATACTTGTGGAAATACCGGATGATATATTCTATGCAGCAATGCTGACTCTGTTTTTATACAGAACGTGTATCAAAGGCATATAGAATGCTGCAGATCCGTAAGCAATGGGATCATCTGAGCTCTGATATGGAGAAACTGAAGGAAGATATTGAGCTTTTCCGGAAAGCAGCGGATCACTATGAGTTTCACAGGATGAAGGAAGCAGAGCAGATCATCAGCGACCTTTTGCAGAAATATCCGGGACATCCGGGATTTATGAAATTTAAGTGCAGGTTCCTGATGGAGGATGCGGGAGAGAACCGGATCGAAGCAGAACGTTTTTCTTGATAAGGCTCTTAAAAATGTTTCCTGAGGATGGTTATTTCCTGAAATATAAGGCAGATATCTTCTGGATGGATGGCGAGATGCAGAAAGCGGCAGAGCTTTATCTTCAGGTAAAGAATAAGACAACTAACGGAATTGTATGGATGGAGATGGACAGATTCTTCAGAGGATACAAATCTGAAATCCTGAAAAGCTGTGAAGAGCTTATTGCAAACCACAACAAGAAGGAGGCTCTCGCATTGATGGAGCTGTGGAGTCGTCTGATACCTGAGGATGATGATATCCAGGGAGCATTATATCTGGCAAAAACAGTGTGTGCACGTAGCAGAGCGAGATAGAGAAAGAAATCGGTGAAATCCGGGCTGTGATCGGCACACAGATGATCACGCCAGTCAGTGTGGAGAAAAATCCGGGAAAAAGCAGAAAACAGATAAAATCAGATAGAACAGTAGATGAAACATCGGCTGATGATGTGAATAGAGAAGTATCAGATCCGTCAGCAGAAACTGAAGAAGTTAAAGCGCCGGCAGATATACAGGTTAAAGTTTCAGAAGAACATAAGATGTACAGGAAAGCTCTTACAAGAGCATGGAAGCGGCTGGGGTATTCCGATGAGCTTGCAGAACTGCGCACCCAGATCATCTGTACAGGTGAGGAGAGCGAACTGGAGTGGCTTGCAGAACAGGTACGAAACCGTCAGTTTCTCAGAGAAGAGAAAGCCTGCGCTTATAAGCTGGTGGGTGATGTCAGGATGAAACAGGGACAGACCAGGGAGGCTTTTGCAAATTATAAGAAAGCACTGGAATATGAGATGCCTTCTTATGTAAGAACAGAGCTGTACCGTATTTTTTATCAATGATCTGAACGATGGCAGCAGACAGGCGAAAAGCTTTGGAAAGAAGACGGATATTACAGTTGTGCTTGATAAATGGCTTGATAAATATGAAGTATTGAAGATATTAAGAAGATCGTGCAGACTGTAACTGTTAAGTGACATCAATAGAAATGGAGTAAAGAGTTGAACAAAAACAAAAGGTGATTTTATCATTATTACAGGAAATCGATGAAATATGCCGCCGGAATAAAATAGAATATTACCTCTCTCCACGACTGACACTCTGCGCAGTGGAAGGGCATCCTTTCCCACAGAATCCCATGTTTGGAGTTGTGCTGATGAAAACAGCGGATATGGAACGGTTCCGTCTGGCTGTGGATGAAGATCCAAGGGAAAAGAGAGCACTGGAATCCATGAAGAGCCACAAATGGTTCTCAGGATTTTATCTGAGATACACCAATACAGATACTCTGTGCCTGAATCTGGACAACACCAGAGACTACGCATTCCCGGGAATAGGAGTCAATATTTTTCCGCTCAGAACGCCGGCAGCTTCTGTAAAAGCAGAACGCAGATTATCCAGAGATGAGAATGCATGGACAGAGCTCTGTCATATCAATTATGCAGATAGAAATTTCAGGAGCAGGGTGAACCGTACAATTATGCGGCTGCAGTGCATGATAACCGGGCGACAGGGACAGGCTGCACATTTGTATGACAGGCTTGTCAGATCCTGCCAGCAGCCCGGAGCAAATAAAATATATCCTCAAAAGAAGAAAACAGACTACCATTTCCCTGCAGAAATTTTTTGCGGAGAGTAAACGTGTCACTCTGGAAGGTGCAGAACTCCAGGTTCCGGCAAAAAACCGCAGAGTATCTTACCATAAGCTATGGAAAGAATTATAAAGATGCAAAGGAACCCCGCTATGTGACACCCATTGCGCTGGCAGTCAGTGCGAGGGTAAGCTATACACAGTTCTGGAAAGAATCCGGAAACTTTGAGAAATACTGTAAAGAGCGAATGAAAAATGCCCGCAAACTTGCCAGAAGCAGGCGGCACAAAGACTATTTCAATGAATGCTGGGATTATGTAGAGTTCTGTGGGGAGCGCCTGAATCTGAGTGTTTCTTATGAGAAGCAGAAAGACTACATTAAGAACTTGTATAAGAATGAAGATTATATGACACTTGAGAGGGTATTTCGTCCCTATTTCAAGATGATGCAGAAGAGTCTGCAGAAGAATGAACTCTTTGCAGAGGACGAAGAGATTTTTGACATCTATGTAGACGTACTGGAGAAAAACAGGAAAGACAGTACAGAGAAGTAAGATCGGTACGCTGATCTGACGGGAGGAAAAATGAAGCTTTTCAGATTATAATTGTTACGTTTTTACAGAAAAAAGGAATCCGTCATTTCTTTGGATACCAGGGAACGATGATCGCACATCTGGTAGATTCCATTGAAAGAAATCCGGAGACAGAGAATCATTCCAGTTACAATGAACAGGGGGCAGCTTTCGCAGCCTGCGGATATGCACAGGCGAAGGAAGAATGTGCCTGCGCCTATGCTACCAGCGGACCGGGAGCCATCAACCTTCTGAGTGGTGTGGCAGATGCTTATTATGATTCCCTGCCTGTGATCTTTCTCACAGGACAGCTGAACACGTATGAGTACTCCGGGATTAAAGACTGCGTCAGCAGGGATTTCAGGAGACAGATATTGTGGCAATGGCGAAACCGATCACCAAATATGCTGTCCAGATACGAAACCCTGAGGACATTGTGGAGGAATTAAATAAAGCATACCATATTGCAACCACAGGACGCAGAGGACCGGTGCTTATCGACCTTCCCATGAATATCCAGAGAAGTGAAGTGGAGAACCCGGTCTATGATATGACTTTTGAGGACAAACATACAGATGTAGTCGCAGCACAGCAGGCGCAGATACGATTCTGGAAGCACTGGAACAGGCAAACGTCCGGTGATCATGCTGGGCCATGGCGTGGACAGCAGCTTCAGCCAGAAGAAACTGATCCGCTTTGCACAGAAGAGACAGATTCCGATCATCACCAGCGTTCTGGCGAAATCAGTTCTGGGATACGACCATCCGCTGAATTTCGGGTGCATCGGCGGTGCCTATGGACACCGTTATGCAAATATGATCGCCAATGCAAAAAGCGATCTGCTTCTCTGTTTTGGCATTTCTCTGTGTACCAGACAGATCGGAACAAAGTAACATGAATTTGCCAGAGGTGCAAAGATCATACGTATAGATATTGATCCATACAATCTTCAGAGAGATATCCATGAGAATGGTGAGAATGAGGTAAAGCTTCAGGCAGAGACAGGAGCAGTGATTGATTGTCTTGCAAAAGTGGATGATCCTGATATAGAGGGTGTAAGTGACTGGTTGAATGTCTGCACAGAGATTAAAGAAAATCTTCAGGCAGTTGATGATGCCACACCAGAAAGATATCCGAACCGTATGATCGCAGACCTCAGTGATATGCTGGAGGATACCTCCGCGATCGCAGTGGATGTAGGACAGCATATGGTATGGAGTTACCAGTCATTCAAGAATCATGAAGGACAGAAACTTCTCTTCTCCGGCGGACATGGAGCTATGGGCTACGGGCTTCCGGCAGCTATCGGAGCGTATTATGCAACCGGAAACCGACCGCCTGCATCTGCGGAGACGGTGCACTCCAGATGAATATCCAGGAACTGGAGTGGGTGAAGAGAGAGAATCTTCCTGTTAAGATCATGGTTATGAATAATGAAGCACTTGGCATGATCCGTCACCTGCAGAGAGATTATTTTGACTGTCTGTTCGCAGGAACACAGACGGCTGCGGTTTGCTTCCTGTAATTTCGCAGAGGTGGCAAAGGCTTACGGCATTCCTGCACTGAGAATGCTCTGCGATGCAGTCAGAGAAGAAGCACCGGAATTTCTGGAAGGGGAAGGCCCGAAACTTTTGGAAGTTATGCTGGAGCATGGAACTTTTGCATATCCCAAGACCTGTCTGGGTGAACCGATCCACAATCAGCAGCCCTATGCACCGAAGGAAGTTTATGACAGACTGATGGAATTGTAGGAGTGAAGAATATATTTGGTAATGTGGAATATATAAATATAGAAGGATTTTTTTGCAGGCAGTCCGTTTTTATGGAAGTGGGGGAGATTCCCGCATGACAGAGAACAGATCTGTCTGTATTATAGATGAATAAAAAGAGGGAATACAAAATGAGCAAGGTAACAGTGATCACAGGCGGCACCTCCGGAATCGGACGCGGTATTGTGGAGAAGATACTGGCAAACTCAGCAGAAGATGATCTGATCTTTGCCACTTACGCCCACAATGCATATAAAGCCAATGAATTCTGGGACAACCTGAAACCGGAAGACCAGGAGAAGCTTATTATTCTGAAAGCGGACATGTCTTCCTATGACGATATGATGAATTTTCGTCGGAGAAGTAAAAGAGAAAGCAGGACATGTAGACTGGCTGATCAGCAATGCGGGAATCAGCACTTACGATAAATTTCAGGATTATACTTTCGAGGAATGGAATAATATCGTAAATACCAACTGTCTGTACCTGTATTTATGATCAAAGAATTTATGCCTGTTATGACAGAAGGCGGAAGAGTACTCTTCATGGGTTCCTATGCAGGGCAGCAGGCATACTCCTCCTCTCTGGTATACGGCGTGACCAAGGCTGCCATCCACTTCCTTACCAATCGCTGGTAAAGGAATTTGAGCCAAAAGGCATCACAGTCAATGCCATTGCCCCCGGTTTCATCCAGACGCCCTGGCATGAGAACCGCACACCGGAAAGCTACGAACGCATCAACCGCAAGATCGCACTGCACAGATTCGGTGAGATCAAAGACGTGGCAGATATGGCGTACAGTATACTTACCAATAACTACATGAATGGAAGTATTGTGGACATTCATGGTGGGTATGATTACTTCTGATAAAGTTAAAAAAGAATCCCCGACAGATTTTCTGGCAGAAACTTCGGTTTCTGGTGCTTCGGTTATTTTCAGTTTGTAAATGTAACAATCTTATCATCATCCGCCACCTGAGATTCAGATTTATAGTCATTTTTCCAAACCTTACATTTGCTTTTGACAAAAGAAGAGTATTTCTTCTGTTTGACAATCTCTCCACAGGTCCATATAATGAAATACAAGACATAACTGCCAGTCTGTAGAAAGGACTGGCAGTATATGACTTTATCATAGGCAGAACGAGAGCGGAGGAGAGAAAGCTGCGTATGAAAAGATTTGATGATAAGAACGGCACAGATGATAAAAAAGAAGCGAAAGCGGATTCTGTTTATGGCAGGACTAATCGCAGTGATTATCATTACAGCTGCCTTATTTTATTTTAACAGTTTTGTGATGAAAACAGAGAATTCCAGAGCCAGAGATTCTCTTCTGGAATGGACAGAGCAGAATGCAGCACTTGTCGGAAGCCGGATTGATATGTACTATGATCTTCTGGAGTGTGCGGCAGATTATATCAGTGATATGCCTTTAGATAAAGCACAGACAGAGGAGATGCTGAGGGAGAAATTTCACCGTCACACAGAGAAGTTTGATTCGCTGAAGATTATCAGTGAGGATGGCCGCTGCGTGCAGGACGGACAGGCTTATTCCCTGAAAGAATACTTCCTGATGGCTATGTTAGGTAACAGGGGTCTGGCAGAAAATGGATATTCCTACGCAGATGGAGTGATATTGTCAGTACCTGTCAAAAATGAGGCACAGCAGATTAAGGGAGTGCTCTGTGGGACGCTTCCGTGTAGCAGTCTGGACGTATATGGAAAGGCAGACCGTAGAAAAGGATATGCAGGGCTTTTTGTGATAGATAATCATGGAAAATATATTGTGTCTGATGGCGGCAATGACACTTTTGATAATGATTTCCTGACCTGGCTGGAGGGGCGTGAACTGAGTCTGCCGATTTCCGATATTAAGTCCCGGATGGACAGTGGATTCCGATATTACTTTGCAATTTCAGGTGAAGATGGAGATTATATGGTGACTGCGGCACCTGTGACGGTACGAAGCTGTTTGCGGTAACAATGGCTGATAACAGGTATATTCATCAGGCAGGACTCAGATACCGGATATGGGTATTTGTGATTACTCTGGTGATCATCCTGAGTCTTATAGTAGTTATTGGAGTTTATCTGTATTTCCGGCGTGAGGACAGGATCGCTATCCGCAATCTGAACCGTCAGCTTATGCTGAATGAGGAAACTTACCGCATCACAGCAAGGGAGAGTGACCTGTGCGTTTTTACTTATGATGTGGAAACAGAACAGATACAGTTTCTGAATGACAAATATCAGAATCTGGGGCTGAATCAGTCAGAACTCAGCGTACCGGTTCTGCTTCGGAAAATCAGGGAGATCAATCCGGAAACCTGTTCTGTGCTCAGGAATATATTTGCCAGGGCAGATTCTGCTGAAGCTTTGCATTCACAGAAGCGAAAGTATGGGCAGGAGGTCGTATGCGGTATCTGCAGATCAAGACTACGAATCTGTACGATGAATCGGGAAAAGTGTCCCGTATGGTCGGCAGTATCGAGGATATTACGGATATGGAGAATGATATGCTCAAGCTTCAGAAGGAGGCAAGGACGGATCTTCTGACAGGTGCCATGAACAGGGCAGCGGGCACATCTGCCATCAACCGGATGCTTGTGCAGGAACTTCATCCGGGATGTGTAAATACTTTTGCTATTGTGGATCTGGATAATTTCAAAACGCTCAATGATGTCATGGGACATATGTGGGGAGACAGGGCTCTCTGCGAGGTTGTCCTGATCATGAAGAAGCATTGCAGGGCTCAGGACATCGTCTGTCGTCTGGGCGGTGATGAGTTTGTGGTATTTCTGCCGGATATGATCAGGGAAGCGGCGGAGGAGAGTCTGCGTGTACTTTCTGCGAAGCTGCATATTGATTATGTGAAAGAAAACCTGGAGGTAATGATCTCCGCATCTATGGGGATTGTTTTCTCAGATGGAAGAGATATCACTTTCCAGGACCTGTATGAGGAGGCAGACGGATGTCTGTATCAGGTGAAACGTACCTTCAAGGGTTCCTACCATATTTCAGACAGAGCCGACCGGGTAAAGGCAGATTAGTACAGCGTTTCGTAAATAAACTATACCAATCGCGTAGGATGCGGATTCGAGTGTGCTGGTATAAAAAAACGCAGGCGTAGCGGGCTACGCTGAGGCTTTTAGACCTGTGCAATCGGATTCGCAGACAAGTGAGTGGTATAGTTATTTCGAAAACGATGTACTAGGGAAGTTCCTGTAAA
>ENA-OPYV01000427-OPYV01000427.1-human-gut-metagenome-genome-assembly--contig:-NODE-427-length-11808-cov-2.130468_pt1 | contig 11808 bp, 19 predicted proteins | sample MGYA00242474_ERZ504485 | MGnify/ENA primary metagenome ERZ504485 (study PRJEB26092, sample SAMD00036263) | human gut metagenome | host: Homo sapiens | study: EMG produced TPA metagenomics assembly of...
GGCCGGTGCGCCAAAGGCGCACCGGCCACCAGCCGGGTATACGGGCCGGCCAGCAGAACCATACGTGCCGTTCCGGCAAGACCTACCCAAAAAACAACCCGCAGGCACTGCGCTGCAAGGCCGCCACCCGGGCACTGTCACCGGTAGCACGGTACTTGCTCACCAGCCCGGACAACGCAACAGGAAAGCGCCCAATGTGATGGCATGCACCGGCATAAACAGCGTATAAGCCGTAGAGAAATAGCCCCGTCCGGTGCCGCCGATCAGGCCGGTCAGCGGGATTTTATACACCGCACCAATGACCTTAACGGCAGCCGTAGCTACCAACAGCAGCCCTGCAGCGGACAGGTACTTTTGTTTGGTTGTCAGTTCCATTCCATCACCCGGTGTGAAAAAAGAGCAGCGCACAGACCATAGGGTCCATACACTGCTTTCTTCTTCCTCTATTTGCGTGGGGATTAGGATACGCTCACATCGTCATCACGAACAGTGGTGACCGTCGGATTCTTGGCGGCCTCAAGCTCCGCCGTCAGCTGATCCAGCTTGGTACGCAGAGCGGTGATCTCCGCCCCACAGTTCTCCACGCCTCCGTCTGCTGCAACTGAGGTTGCTGCACCGCTTCATACGCCAGTCGGCCGTATCTCTCATACGCCTTACTCAGCTTGGCCTTTATATCCAGACACTCCACTTTTTTGCGGGAAAGCTCCAAAGCCTCCGCACTTTTTTGCTGACTTCCTCCGTAAAGGTACGGGTACGACTCAGCACATCGTCTAAATCAAAATTAGAAATCTTGGCACCGGAGAACACATCATCCATATTGCCAAAAAGATCGCCGAATTTCTTAGCCATAATATCCCTCCGTATTGTTATTATATTACAGAGGGTAAAGAATTGCAATACAAGTTGCAAAGATTTTGTAGAATTACGCTATACAATCCGCCCACAATGTCTATTTCTACCATCTGTTTAATCATATTCCGCATAAAAGCCGGGTATGCGTTTTTTGCGCTCCAACAGGGTGTCAAAATCCCGAATGTACTCATAGGGGTATTTATAATTATAAATCCGCTCGATCATGCCGCTGTTTTGGCCTCGCAGCTTGGTCACCGCACCGGCGCCAACTGCCAAAACCGTGTGGGTCTCGTCCATCATATACACATTATAGAGACAATCATAACCCGGCTTGCACCAGCCTACATTCTCCAAATTGCCCAGAGATTTGCTCTGCCGGTACATGTAGTAGGGATAGTACCCGGCGCGTGAAGGGTCTGCCCGGCGTAGTCCACCATATTGGACACAGTGAGCCGATCTTTCAAATCAAAGGTCTGTTCTCTTGTAACCATATAGGCAGAGGTTTTCAGAGCCAAGGTGTGCACGGTGATGGACTCTGCCTGCAAGTCCAGCGCCGTTTGAATACTGCGCTGAAAAGACGGCAGATCGTCCTCCGGCAACCCGGCGATAAAGTCCATATTGATATGGTCAAAGCCGCAATCCCGCGCCAGCGCAAAGGCGTCCAGCGTTTGCTGCGCCGTATGGCGGCGACCAATGGCCTCCAGCACCTTGTCGTTAAAGCTCTGGGGGTTAATGCTGATCCGCTGCACGCCGGCGGCTCGAATGACCTCCAGCCGCTCCCGGGTGACCGTGTCCGGTCGACCGGCCTCCACTGTGTATTCCATCAGGTGCGAAAGGTCAAAATTCTGTTCAATGGTGCTGAAAATACGGCCTAAATCCTGCGCCGATAATGTGGTAGGCGTGCCGCCGCCGAAATACACGGTGGCCAGCTCCAACCCCAATTCTTTGGCGTACTTGGAGGTCTCTTCCAGTTCCCGCAACAACAGATCCACATAAGGGGTCATCAGCTTGTGGGTCTTTTCAATCGAATGAGACACAAAAGAGCAGTAAGCGCACCGGGTGGGGCAAAACGGAATAGACACATACAGAGAAAACGACTTTGGCCCGGAGCGAGCAATGGAGCGGTTCTCATGGAGCATCACCTCATGTGCCAACTCCGCCTTGCTTTTTTGGGTCAAAAAGGCAGTCTGGAAGTGTGCAACCGCCGCATCGTCCCCCATTTGGGCGCACAGCCGGTGCATCAATTTAGCCGGGCGCACGCCGTACAGCACACCCCAAGGGGGCGCAAAGCCTAATATACCGCTAAGCAGCCGATAAAGAGTAACGGACAGCACCAGGTGCTCCTCGTCCGCCGGTTTCGGCTTGGCTGTTGTCTCCCGGTACACATCGTATACCTTGGCAGACACAAAAAAAGGACCCGTCCGTCTCCCGACGGGTGGTGACCACCACCGGGGTCCTCCTCCCCCTCCAAACGGATCTTCTCATGGGGGAAGAAGGTGATGCACAGGTTCTTCATATCAAATTCATAAGGGTGGTTAATGACGCATAAAATCATAATTTCTTCATATACGGGTTATGTTGCCGTTCAAAATTTAGGGTGGAAAAGCGATCGTGGCCGGGATAGACGGTGTAGTCCCCGGGCAGGGCCGCCAGTTTTTGCAGGCTATCCATAATTTCTCTACTGTTGCCGCCGGGAAAATCCGTGCGCCCGCAAGAGCAGAAAAACAGCGTGTCGCCGCTAAAGATACAGTCCCCGGCAATATAGCACACACCGCCGGGGGTGTGACCGGGCGTGGCCAGCACGGTAAAGGCCGTGTTGCCCAAGGTGACGGTATCGCCGTCCTGCACCAAAATGTCCGCCTGCGCCGGCGCTAGAGAGGAACGAAAACGCCGCCAGCGACTTGCGAGAAGAAGTGAGCATCGGGGCATCCTCGGCGCTGATGACGACCTTGGCGCCGGTGGCAGCCTTTACCGCCGCTACGCCGCCGATGTGGTCAAAATGGCCGTGGGTCAGCAGAATATAATCCAGCTTGGCGTCGCCGATAAAATCTTTCATCTTGTCGCTGTATTCCGTGCAATCCACCAGGGCACTGCGGCCGCTGGCTTCGTCCGTAACCAGGTAGCAGTTGTTCTGCAACTGGCCAAAGGTGGCTGATTTGATCTGCATTATTTTAAGTCCTTTGTGTCAAGTATAATGGTCACCGGGCCGTCGTTTAAGAGTGTCACCGCCATATCGGCGCCAAACACACCGGTTTCAATATGGGACACGCCCTGCTCCCCCAGTGCCCGGGTAAAGTATTCGTACAGTTCGTTGGCCTGTGCCGGCGGGGCGGAACGGGTAAAGCTGGGACGCCGCCCGTGGGCGCAGTCCGCACACAGGGTAAACTGGCTCACCACCAGCACCCCGCCGCCAATGTCTAAGAGCGACAGGTTCATCTTGCCGTTTTCATCTTCAAAGATCCGCAAGTTGGCATTTTTTTACCAGCTTGTCTGCCTCTGCTCGAGTATCCCCTTCGGCCACGCCCAGGAGAATCAACAGCCCATGTTCGGTGCGCCCACGGTCTTGCCGTCTATTTCCACTTTGGCGTGCTGCACACGCTGTAAAACGGTAATCATCGTCCTGCACCTCGCTCAATATGATACACACTGGGTATCTTCTTCAAAATCTTGACCACATTTTCCAGGTGCTCCCGGCTGTTTACCGACAAGGTCAGGGTGGTCAGGCAGTTGCCTTCGTTAATGGGTCTGGCATTAATAGACTGAATCTTCACATGGGCCTTGGACATGGCGTTGGCAATATCCAGCACCAGCCCGTCACGGTCAATGGCATAGACCTCCAAGGTAGACATGGTCTCCACCTGCACAGAATCGTCCCACCGAGCCTTGACCCAGCGCTCCGGTTCCGGGCACTCTGCCAAATCTCGCGGCACATTCACACAATCCCGCCGATGAATAGTCAGCCCGTGCCCCCGGGTGATAAAGCCGATGATCTCCTCACCGGGCACCGGCGCACAGCAACGGGCCATATTGATCAGGCAGTTGTCGATCCCCTCCACGATTACACCGCCGCTGCTGCCGCCGGATTTGCGGGGCCGCTCCGGCGCTTTTGCCGGTTGGGTAGATTCCTCCGCCTGGCGCCAGTTGCGGTTATATTCGTCCTTGATACCGGGCATCATACGGCTGATGACCAGCCCGCCATAGCCCACGGTGGCGTAGAAATCCTCCACGGAAGCGCAGTGCTGGCGCTCGGCGATCCGCTGCAAAAGGCATCGTACTGCTCGCCGTCCAGGCGGATAAAGTTCCGCCGCAGCTCTCGATCCACCTCAGCCTTGCCCTGGACGATATTCTCGTCCCGCCGCTCTTTCTTGAACCAAGAGCGAATTTTGGACCGGGCTTCGCCGGTGGTCACCACTTTCAGCCAGTCCCTGGACGGGCCTTTGCCCGGCTGATTGCTGGTAAGCACCTCGCAGATCTCGCCGGTTTTCAGTTTATAGGTAATAGGTACGATCTTGCCGTTGACCTTGGCGCCGGTCATGCGATTGCCTACTGCCGAGTGAATGGCGTAGGCAAAGTCGATCACCGTGGCGCCGCTGGGCAAAGTCTTAATGTCCCCATTGGGGTAACACAAAGATCTCATCCGAGGACAGGTCGCCCTTAATGTTGCGCACCAGATCCTCAGCGTTGGTAGACGCCTCACCGGTCTCCAGCATTTTATGAATCCACTCCAACCGATTGTCGATGGAGTCCTTGCCGCCTTTGCCCAGCTTATACTTCCAGTGGGCAGCGATACCGTACTCTGCCGTGCGGTGCATATCCCAGGTGCGAATCTGAATTTCAAAGGGAATGCCGCCGGGGCCAAGCACTGTGGTGTGCAGGGATTGATACATATTGGGCTTGGGGGTAGAGATATAGTCCTTAAACCGACCGGGCAGGGGCGTAAACATATCGTGCACAATACCCAAGGCATTGTAGCAGTCGATCATAGAGTCCACGATAATGCGCACGGCGTAAATGTCAAAGATTTGTTCAAAATCCTTGCCCTTGATATACACCTTGCGGAAGATTCCGTGGACGGACTTTACCCGGGAGGTGATCTGGACATTCTTCATGATCGGCTCTAACTTGGCGCGGATTTGCGCCTTAATATCCGCTAAGAAGCGCTCGCCCTCCACCTGCTTTAAGCGCAGGTTCTGCTCAATTTCCTTATAAGCAATAGGATCCAGGTAAAAAATCGCCAGATCCTCTAATTCCTCTTTAATGGCACGAATACCTAACCGATGGGCAATGGGAGCATAAATTTCCAGAGTTTCCAGGCTCTTCTCCCGCTGCTTATACGGGGGCCAAAACTTGGCGGTGCGCATATTGTGCAGCCGGTCCGCCAGCTTAATGATAATCACCCGCACATCCCGGTTCATGGCCATAAACATTTGCGAATGTTCTCCGCCTGCACTTCCTCCCGGGTAGACAGGGGGATCTGACCCAGCTTGGTCACGCCGTCCACCAACAGCGCCACCTCCGGGCCAAACTCGCGGGAGATATAGTCAATGTCATAGGGCGTATCTTCTACCACATCGTGGAGCAGCGCGCCGATAATACACTCATTGTCCATGCCCAGGTCAAACAGGATTTTCGCCACCGCCACCGGGTGCATAATATACGGCTCCCCGGAACGGCGGAACTGCCCTTCGTGGGCAGAGCGGGCCAAGGAATAGGCCTTTTCGATCCGGGCGCTGTCATACTGGGGTTTCTTTTGAATTTCCGCAAAGAACGGCGCAAACCCATCGTCATAGGGCTTATGGTCCGCCGTCTGTTCCGGGGGCAGCTCTGCCGCTGCCGGCACCGGGGGTATTGTTTTTTATTCTCCAAGGCTTGCACCCTCTCTCAGTTTCGCAAATGGGCGTGGCTTCCAAATCCACCTTGCCCGCAGGCTGTGCCAGGCGAATTTGGCTTTTACCACGGCGAATCAATCCCGCCTGGTGCAGGGCTTTCAGCGCCACGAGCACCTGTCCGTAGGTTGCCCCTTTTTGCAGGGCAAAATACAGCTCCTCGGTGCCAAAATCCCAACCCGCCCCCGGCTCTTTAGAACCCGATATACCGCGGCGCAAACCTGCCGATCCGGGTACACCGGGTATTGGTGGGTACCGTTTTGCAAAAAGGCTCTGTAATCGTAAAGCTCGTTATAATACCGGTCATCGTCCGTGCCGCTGCGGCGCACATCTGCCGCCCGCACAGAAAGATAGACTTTGCCCTTATAGGGATTTTTAGAAATCTGTACCGCGCAGTCGATAAAATCACCGGGCACATAGGGGAAGTCCTCGGGCTTCACCCCAAACTGCACAATTCGCAGACGGCGACCCTTTTTCTCCGCCTCCAGACGCAAGTGCTTGCCCTCTGCCCCCAAGGGGCTGACAGACACCAGCTGCAAGTGAAACAGACCAAACAGCGCCGCCAGGTTGTCTGTGCCACAAGGCTCCAGCAGCTGCAAATTCTCCGCCAAATCTAAGGTCAAGTACGCCGGGGACAGCTTGCAGTCCAGATGCAGCTGCAAAGCCGGCATACGAGGATATTCCTTTTCAGCATAAGCGTTGATGGCCCGGGCAAAAACAGGAATATCTGCCGCTGCCAAGCCCATACCCGCAGCCATGGGGTGACCGCCAAAGCGGGTGAGCACCTGGCTGCATGCCGCCACTGCCCGGTACAGGTCAAAGCCCTCAATGCTCCGGGCGGAGCCGCAGGCGGTGCCGTCCGCCTTCATATCCAGCACCACAGTGGGTTTGCCGTAGCGCTCTACCAAGTGGGAAGCCACAATACCGATGACCCCCGGGTGGTAATCCTCCCCGGCCACCACCAGTACACGCTGGCGCAAGGGTGCCGGATCCGCAGCCAACTTGGCAGTAATATCATCTATGATTTTATGTTCCAGCTCTTGCCGCAGGGCGTATCGTCGCACAGCTGACGGGCGCGCGCCGCAGCCGTTTCTTCATCCTCCGCCAGCAGCAACTCCAGCGCCCGCAGGGCACTATCCATTCGCCCGGCTGCGTTAATGCGTGGGCATAGCTTAAAAGGCCACATCGGTGCCGCTCAGCTCTTCTCCGGCTCCGGCTGCCTGTAACAAGGCATATACGCCGGGACGCGGTTCCTCTTGCAGGGTTCGCAAACCCGGCCTGCACAAGCGCCCGGTTCTCCCCTACCAAGGGAACCAGATCACCCACAGTGCCGATGGCAACCAAGTCACCGAACTGTTCCAACAATTCCGCCGGCTCACCGTCATACAAACAGCAAGCCAGCTTAAAGGCCACGCCCACCCCGCAAAAATCCGTAAAGGGCAGCTGATTGTCCGTTCTGTGGGGGTTCACCACGGCCTCTGCGCGGGGCAGCTGCTCTCCTACCTGGTGGTGGTCAGTCACCACCAGCTGCATACCCAGCCGATAGATATACTCTGCCTCGTCCACAGACGAAATACCGTTATCCACCGTGACAATCAGGCCGGTGCCTTTGGCGGCCAGGGTGTCAATGCGCCTTTGTTTAGGCCGTAGCCTCTGTCTCCCGATCCGGGATATAGTAGATCACATTGCCGCCCATGGCCTCTAAAAAAGAGTATAGCAAAGCTGTGGCGGTCACACCGTCACAGTCATAATCTCCGTACACGCATATTCTTTCGCCGCTGTCCAGCGCCTGTTGCAGTCTGGCAGCAGCCGCCTCCATATCCGCAAAGCCCTCCGGAGCGCATAGCGCCTGACCGGGGTGGAGGAATTCCTGCACCGCCAGGTCGTCCGTCAGTCCGCGAGACACCAGCAAAAATGCCAAAAACGGGTCGATATTGAATTGTTCGCTAATGGCAGAGGCAGCCTCTTTGTCTGCCTGCCGGATCACCCATTTTTTATGCAGCATTATGTATTCTTATCCACCTGGTGGAATTTTTCAGATTGCCGGCTTTTCGGCGCGCTTGTCCAGCTCCGCCTGAATGTCCGCCGGGGTAATGCCTTGATTGGCCATCATTACAAGGGTGTGGTAGATCAGATCCGTGATCTCATACACCGTCTCGTCCTTATCGTTATTCTTGGCGGCAATGACCATCTCGGTACATTCCTCGCCCACTTTCTTCAAAAATTTTTGTCGATGCCCTGGTCAAACAGGTAGCAGGTATAAGACCCCTCCTGCCGATCCGCCCGACGATCCAGAATCACCTGATATTCACGCTCAATCGCAGTCATTGAAATTGCCCTCCATCTTGGTATAAAAACAGCTGTGGTGCCCGGTGTGGCACGCGGCGCCGGTCTGCTCCACTTGCACCAACAGGGTGTCGTTATCGCAGTCGCTGTACATGGCCACCACCTTTTGCAGGTGGCCGCTGGTGGCACCTTTGTTCCAAAGCTCCTGCCGGGAGCGGGACCAAAACCAAGTGTAGCCGCTCTCCAGGGTGCGCTTTAAGGATTCCTTATTCATATAAGCCAGCATCAGCACCTGGCCGGTAGAGGCCTCCTGCACCACCGCAGGGATCAACTCACCCTTGGCAAATACTGCTCCAAATCTTCTGTCATTTGCAAATACCTACCGCTTCCCGCAAATCCAGCGTCTTTTTATAAATGCACTTGCCGCAAATGGTGCCATACATTTTTTTATCTTTCATCACTAAAATATCCGTAATGGTGGTAACGCCGCCGCTGGCGATCACATTGCAGCCCACCGCTTTGTTCAGTCGATCCAGCCCTTGCACATCCGGGCCGCTGAGGGTACCGTCCCGACCAATATCCGTATAGATAATGGTGGCAACGCCCATCTTCTCCATGGCCTTTGCCAGGTCGATAAAGTCCATTTTGGAGTCCTCGGTCCAGCCCTCGGTGGCCACCATACCGTGCTTGGCGTCGATCCCTACGGCGATCTTATCCCCATAGGCGTCTACCGCCTGCTGCACCAGCTCCGGATTTTTAAGGGCAACGGAGCCGAGAATGACCCGATCCACGCCCCGATCCAGGTAGAACGCAATATCCTCCATAGTGCGAATACCGCCGCCCACTTCCACTTTCAGCGGGGTGTGCTCCACCACCTGCAAAATAGGGTCTGCGTTTACCGGCTTCTTTTGCAGGGAGCCGTCCAGATCCACCATGTGCACCCAGGTGCAGCCCACCCGGGCAAACTGCTTGGCAGTCGTCAGTACATCCTCTGCCACCTGCTCTGCGGTGGCAAAATTGCCCCGCAGCAGCCGCACCGGCTTACCGTCCATAATATCAATGGCGGGAAAAATAATCATAAGTCGTTACCCTCTCTAATTTTGTTTATAATACGCCCTTGGTAGACAGTACCGCACCGCCGGTGGGCTGTACCGCTCCGTGCAGGGCGTGACCAACAGCCTTAAAGACCGCCTCAATTTGGTGGTGGGCGTTGGTGCCGTAAGGCACATCAATATGCAGAGTGATCCCGGCGTTCATCGCAAAAGCGCGCCAAAATTCCTCTGTTACGCAGGTTTCATAATCGCCGCACCGTCCTGCTGGAATGTGGCGCGGAACACCAAAAACGGCCGATTGGACAAATCCAGATCGCACCGTGCCAGGCTCTCGTCCATCGGCACCGCAAAACTGCCGTACCGGGCAATGCCGCCAAAGTCGCCCAGCGCCCGGCGCAGTGCCTGCCCCAGCACAATACCGGTATCTTCTACCGTATGATGGGTGTCTACCTCCAGGTCTCCCTGCACCGTCAGTTGCAGCCCAAAGCCGCCATGCACCGCAAAGGCGGTAAGCATGTGATCAAAGAAGCCGTTGCCGGTGGACACGGCCACTTCCCCGCCGTCCAAACACAGGGTGGCCGCAATTTGGGTCTCTTTCGTATTTCGTTCTACCGTTGCCGTTCGCATAAACCGTACCTCTTATTCAAACCGAACTTTTATAGAGTTGGCGTGGGCGGTCAAGCCCTCCGTCTCTGCCAAAAGCATAATATCGTCCTTGGCCTTTTTCAGCTCTTCCGGGGTGTAATAAATAAAGGATGACTTCTTCACAAAGCTATCTACCGATAGGGGCGAAAAAGAACCGAGCCGTACCGCTGGTGGGCAGCACATGATTGGGGCCTGCGTAATAATCGCCCAAGGGCTCCGGGGACCAATTGCCCAGAAATACAGAACCGGCGTTATCCACCATACCGATATATTTCAGCGGCTCAGCCACGCACAATTCCAAGTGCTCCGGCGCCAATTCGTTCGCAAAATCCAGCGCCTGGCGCAAATTGTCGCACACAATGATTTCACCATAGTCGTCAAAGGATTTTTGAATGATCTCCTGACGCACCAAGGTCTTGATCTGCCGGTCAATCTCCCGCAGCGTGTTCTTAGCCAAAGACTCGGAAGTGGTTAGCAAAATGGCAGAAGCCCGCATATCGTGCTCCGCCTGGCTCATCAGTCTGCCGCCAAGAAGGAGGCATCCGCCGTAGAGTCCGCCACAATGAGAATTTCGCTGGGGCCTGCCACCATATCAATATCCACCACGCCGTACAGCAGCTTTTTGGCCGTGGCCACAAAGATATTGCCTGGACCGACGATTTTATCTACCTTGGGGATTCGCTGGGTACCGTAGGCCAAAGCAGCCACCGCCTGGGCGCCGCCTACTAAGAATACCTTATCCACGCCGGCCACCGCGGCCGCCGCCATAATATTGGGATTGGGATTGCCGTCCTTGCCGGGCGGGGTCACCATAATGATTTCCTGTACACCGGCGATCTTGGCGGGAACGGCGTTCATCAGCACAGAGGAGGGATACGCCGCCGTGCCACCGGGCACATAAATGCCTACACGCTTCAGCCCGCGAATACGCTGACCCATAATGACGCCGCTTTCCTTGGTGGTCATCCAGCTTTGCTGGGCCTGGCGCTGATGGAAGTCATAGATATTTTGCTGCGCTTTCACCACAGCATCCTTAAAGGCCGGGTCTACCTGATCTAAAAAGGCATGGATCTCGTCCTTGTCAAATTCGATTTTTTTAGGCACGCTGCCGTCAAACCGCACGGTGTACTCCCGCACAGCCTCGTCGCCGCCCTCTTTTACACCATTGATAATGGTGGTCACCGCCTCGGTGATCTTGGGATCCGTCTCCCCTGCCCGCTGTTTCAGCTGCGCCAAAAGCTGGTATTCGACCACGCCGTTTGCTTTTGTGATTTTCATTATTCTACCCTCTTTCAACCCACTTGTGCTGCCAGTTCAATATCATGCAGGAACGCCTCAATCTCGTCCTTGCGCAGCTCATAGAAGCCATATTCACGATCACCCGCGCAGAAATGGGCATGATCTTTTTCTACCACTTCCAGACCGTTCTCCTTTAAGGTAGAGCCGGTCTCCACAATATCCACAATGCCGTCTGCCAAGCCCAGGAGCGGCGCCAGTTCCACGCTGCCCTCGATCTTGATCACATCCACATCCATACCCTTGGACTTAAAGAATTCTTTAGCCACCTTAGGGTATTTGCTGGCCACGGTTTTGCGCTTGTAGCCGCTGAAGAAATCCGTGCCCTTCTTGGTCGCCAGGGCAAAGGCGCAACGGCCGATATTCAAATCCAGCACTTCATAGAATGCACTGCCGTGCTCCACAATGGTGTCTTTGCCTACAATGCCAATGTCGCACACGCCGTGCTCCACATAAGTGATCACATCCGGCGCTTTGGACAGTACCGCCTCGTACTGGTCCACCGGCAAGATCAGCCGACGGCCTTTATTCTCCAGAGCCTCCGTGTTCAACCCCATGGTCTTGAACATCTGCACAGCGCCTTTTCCAGCCGTCCCTTAGTAAGTGCAATGCGCAGCGGGCGATCCAAATTAATCTCCTCATGGAGCACATCGGTCACCGCCGACACATCCACCGCAAAGCCGATGGCCGGTTTATCCGTGCCAAACTCGCCCAGCAGATTGTCCATCACCGACCGCCGGACAGCACTGTTAGACCGCTGCCCTGCACATACCCGCGAAAGATCACGCCGG
>ENA-OPYV01000429-OPYV01000429.1-human-gut-metagenome-genome-assembly--contig:-NODE-429-length-11795-cov-3.470603_pt1 | contig 11795 bp, 11 predicted proteins | sample MGYA00242474_ERZ504485 | MGnify/ENA primary metagenome ERZ504485 (study PRJEB26092, sample SAMD00036263) | human gut metagenome | host: Homo sapiens | study: EMG produced TPA metagenomics assembly of...
TAGTCGTTGGGGACGTTCTTAAACGACTAGTCATTAAAGAACGTCCCCAACGACTACTTTCCTAGAGCATATTCCTTACCATTAGTCAAGCACCATCTGTTTAAACGAAATAGCCTCAACCCGAGCACATTTGTGTCTGTTTAAAACCGGCAATAATGAACAGCGTGCTCAATTCGGTCATGTAAATAGATCAGCTATCAATCCTCAGCAGCAAATCAGCCAAAATACTGGAATGCAATCAGCTTGTAACAAAACAAGACGTTTAAACAAATAATGCTACCTTTTGCAGTTTTTCAAACAATTCTGCTGTATTTGCAGCTATACTCCATAACTGTCGTGTAGGAATTACGTAGACAAAAAGGAGGTTATGTGATGGTAAGTATTGTTCTTGCTAGCCATGGTGACTTGGCGGCTGGAATCAAGCAGACGGGCTCGATGGTCTTTGGCGATCAGCCGTCTGTTGCCGTGGTCTCGCTCGAGCCGAGCATGGGCCCCGACGACTTCCGTGCCAAGGTCGAGGAGGCAATCGCTTCCTTCGAGGACCAGGAGCAGGTGCTCTTCCTCGTTGATCTGTGGGGCGGCACGCCGTTCAACCAGATCAGCGGGCTCATCGAGGGCCACGATTCCTGGGCTATCGTCACCGGTGTCAACCTGCCTATGCTCATCGAGGCATATTCGCAGCGCTTTGACGCAAAGACACTGCACATGCGATCGCAAAACATCTCGTGACTGAGGCTAAGGCCGGCGTGCGCGTCAAGCCCGAGTCTCTGGAGCCCGAGGAGAAGAAGCCGGCTGCGGCCGCCGCTGCTCCTGCGGGTGCCATTCCTCCGGGAACGGTGATCGGCGACGGGCACATCAAGATCGCCCACGTCCGTATCGACACGCGCCTGCTGCATGGTCAGGTGGCCACCACGTGGACCAAGCAGATCAACCCCCAACCGCATCATCGTGGTCTCCCGACGGCGTTGCTCACGACGAGCTCCGCAAGACCATGATCGAGCAGGCTGCCCCTCCGGGAGTCCACGCCAACGTCGTGCCTATCAAGAAGATGGCCGAGGTCGTCAAGGACACGCGCTTTGGCGACACCAAGGCGATGCTGCTGTTCGAGAACCCGCAGGATCTGCTCAGGGCCATCGAGGCCGGCGTCGACATCAAGGAAGCCAACATCGGTTCCATGGCCCACTCCAAGGGCAAGGTCGTCGTCACTAACGCTGTCGCTATGGGCGATGACGATGTCAAGACCATCGAGGCTCTCAAGGCCAAGGGCGTCAAGTTCGAGGTCCGCAAGGTTCCTTCGGATTCCTCCGAGGATCTCGACGCCATGTTGAAGAAAGCTAAGGCCGAACTGGCCGCTCAAGCATAGTAAAGGAGGGTCCGATACATGTCTGCAATCACTATTCTGCTTGTTGCGATTGTCGCGTTGCTTGCCGGTATGGAAGGCATTCTGGATGAGTTCCAGTTCCATCAGCCGCTCGTGGCATGCACGCTTATCGGTCTCGTAACCGGTCACCTTCAGGAGGGCATCCTCCTGGGCGGTTCGCTCCAGATGATGGCCCTTGGCTGGGCTAACGTCGGCGCCGCCGTCGCGCCTGACGCCGCTCTGGCCTCGGTCGCTTCTTCGATCATCATGGTGCTCGCCCTCAACGGCGGCGCCACCGATTCGGCCAAGGCCGTTACCGCCGCCATCGCCGTCGCCGTCCCGCTGTCGGTCGCTGGTCTGTTCCTGACCATGATCTGCCGTACCCTGGCTACCGCTATGGTTCACGGCATGGACGCCTGCGCCGAGAAGGGCGACTTCGCCGGCATCGAGCGTTGGCAGTACGCCGGCATCCTCATGCAGGGTGTTCGTATCGCCATCCCGGCAGTACTTCTGTGCATCATCCCGGCCGAGGCCGTTACCAACGCGCTTAACGCTATGCCCGATTGGCTGTCCGGCGGCATGGCTGTCGGCGGCGGCATGGTCGCTTCCGTCGGTTACGCCATGGTCATCAACATGATGGCCACCAAGGAGACCTGGCCGTTCTTCATCCTCGGCTTTGTCCTTGCTGCCATCCCTCAGCTCACGCTGATCGCCCTTGGCCTCATCGGCATCTCCCTTGCCTCATCTACCTTGGCCTTAAGGATCTGGCCAAGCAGGGTGGCGGCATGGGCGGTGGCTCCGGTGACCCGCTCGGCGACATTCTGAACGATTACGAGTAGGAGGGGAGTGATACATATGGCAGAGAACAAGATTCAGCTCACCAAGGCTGACCGTAAGAAGGTTTGCTTCCGTCATCAGTTCCTTCAGGGCTCGTGGAACTACGAGCGTATGCAGAACGGCGGCTGGTGCTTCGCAATGATCCCTGCGATCAAGAAGCTCTACACCAGCAAGGATGACCAGATTGCCGCTCTTAAGCGCCACCTGGAGTTCTATAACACCCACCCCTATGTTTCCGCCCCCGTCATTGGCGTTACCCTCGCCCTCGAGGAGGAGCGCGCCAACGGTGCTCCGATTGACGACGTCGCCATTCAGGGCGTCAAGGTCGGTATGATGGGCCCGCTCGCCGGCGTCGGCGACCCCGCCTTCTGGTTCACCCTTCGCCCGATTCTGGGTGCACTGGGCGCTTCCCTGGCCCTGTCCGGCAGCATCGCCGGTCCGCTGCTGTTCTTCTTCGCGTGGAACATCATCCGTTACGCCTTCCTGTGGTACACGCAGGAGTTTGGCTACAAGGTCGGCTCCTCCATCGCCAAGGACCTCTCCGGCGGTCTGATGGGCAAGGTCACCGAGGGTGCTTCCATCCTGGGTATGTTCATCATCGGCGCCCTGGTCGAGCGCTGGGTGTCCATCTCCTTCACCCCGGTCGTCTCCAAGGTCACGCAGTCCGCTGGCGCCTATATCGACTGGGCCAACCTGCCCGCCGGTTCTGAGGGCATCAAGCAGGCATTGACGATGTACAGCTCTGTCGGTGCCAACGCACTCGACCCGGTGAAGGTCACCACGCTTCAGGCCAACCTCGATCAGCTCATCCCCGGCCTTGCCGCCGTGTGCCTGACCCTTCTGGTCTGCAAGCTCCTCAAGAAGAAGGTCAGCCCGATCGTCATCATCCTGGCTCTCTTCGCCGTCGGCATCATCGGTCGCGTCTGCGGCTTCATGTAAGCACGCTTCGGCTTAAGACCGAGAGTTGCTAGGCAAGGGCTTTTGAGCCATTGAAACGGACCGCACCCGGTGGGTACACTGGATGCGGTCCGATTGTTTTTATTGGAGGGCGAGGCGCGTATGGCGCAATCTCAGAACAGCACGGTCGATCTGGCAACGCCGGCAACCTGCCTGATGGGGCTTACCAGTCACGGTAACGTGATGGTGGGCAATAAGGCGTTTTGAGTACTATAACGAGCGTAATCCCGAGGATTATATCCAAATCCCGTGGGACGAGGTCGACTATATTGCCGCCGAGGTTTTGCGCGGCACCAAGAAGATTACGCGTTTTTGCCATCTTTACCAAAGAGAATGGCCACTTTACGTTTTCGACGCGCAATGACAAGGAAACGCTTCGCGCGGTGCGTAAGTACATTGACGAGGACAAGCTCGTTCGTTCGCCCGACTTTATCGATGTGACGGCCAAGGGTGCCAAGAGCATCCCCTCCGTTATCAAAAACTTTTCCACAAAGGCAAGTAGTCATTAAAGAGCGCCCCCTCAAAGTGGGGCGCAGTCTCCCATGTGGCTCGATCGGGAAAGTGCATCCCAGTTCGAGCGTCGATTCCGGGATGTAGTTTCCGGAACGGGGTCGTTTGGGAAACCGTGTCCCGTTTCGAGCCGAAATTCTGGGTCACAGTTTCCCAGCGAGGTCTCATGGGGAAAGTCTGACCCAGAATTTGCCTGGATAGTGGGACGCACTTTCCGGAGGGCTGTTCCACCGCAACTTCGAAGAGTGGCTATACGTTGCATTACAGCGGCGTAAATCTGCTACACTAGTACAGCATGCCTCCGTAGCTCAGGGGATAGAGCACCGCTCTCCTAAAGCGGGTGTCGACGGTTCGAATCCGCCCGGGGGCACCAGAGATTTGTCGAGCCCGGTACACCGCCACGGTGCCGGGCTCTTCTGGTTCATGCCATGTCAAAAACGAAGCGCCCGCTTGCTGGGGGAGCAAGCGCGCCTGTGAGCGAATATGTTTGCGGCGAGAGCCGTAATGAGCGGTTGGGTTGCGACTAGTTGGTCGTACCGGAATCGTCGCCCGTGCTCGTGCCTGAACCCGAACCCGAGCCAGAAAGTGCAACCGTCAGCGTAATCGTGCTGTCGGTGGACTGTTTGCCGGTGGGGGAGACGCCCGTAACGGTGGCGTTTTCATTGCCGCTCACGGGGTTGCCGTTCTGATCGCAGAATGCGATGTTGTAGAACCCGGCGTTGTTGAGCGCGGTGACGGCCGCGGAGATGCTCTTGCCGTACAGGTTGCCCGGAACGCTGGCCTTGCCGGACTTCTTGGCAATGACGACGGTAATCGTGGCGCCAGGCTTCTGCTTGCCGCTGGGGTTCCAGCTAATCACGGTGCCCTCGGTAACCGAATCGTTCTCCTGGTAGCTCACGTCGACGCCAAAGCCTGCCATATCGAGGGCGTTGCGCGCCTGGGCCTCGGTCATGTCGGTCAGATCGGGGACGGAGGTGGTGTCAGGACCGCTGGAGACCTTGTACGAGATGGTCGTGCCCTTCTCGACTTCCTTACCGGCTTCGGTGCCCTGCTCAAAGACCTGGCCCTCATCGGCCTCGTTGGCCTCCTCGGAGGCGTTGCCCTTCAGGCCAACGCTTGCCAGCGCGGCTTCTGCCTGGTCCTTGGTCAGGCCGACCAGCCGGGGAACCTCGACCTTCTCGGAGGGCTTGGGGCCCTTGGAGATTACCAGGTTCACCTTGGTGCCCTTGGCCTTCTTGGTGTTGCCGTTGGGCGTCTGCTCGGCGACCTTGCCCTCGTCGACATCGTCGTTGTAGCTTTGGTCGATGGTGCCGACCTCGAGGCCGGCTTCCTTGATCTGCTCGACGGCAGTCTGCTGGTCCTTGCCTAGCACATCGGGCACGGTGACCTGCTCGCCGCCAAAGAGTCCTGTGGCAAAGGCCACCACGATACCGATGACGGCAACGGCTGCCACCACGGCGGCGATGATCTTGTTCTTGTTGGATTTGGGCTTTTCGACCTCGTAGGAGCCGGTGGAGCCCGAAACCGAGCTACGGGCGGTATTCTGGCCGCTCACGCCCGAGACGGGACGCACCATGGCGCGCGTCTGATCGGAAAGCTCGCGAGTCTTGGTGGCGCCCAGCTCACCGGGGGCACCGATGATGCGCGTGGGCTCCGAGATGTTGACGGCACGGCCCGACAGGTAGCTGTTGAGCACCTGACGCAGCTCGTCGGCGGTCTGGAAGCGGTTTGCCGGGTCCTTCTCCATGCACTTGAGGATGATGCGCTCAAGGTCGCGTCGACACCGGAGTTGATCTGGCTCGGCGGAATAGGCAGCTCGTTGACCTGCTTGAGTGCGACCGAGATAGCGTCGTCACCGTCAAAGGGAACGCGGCCGGTGGCGCACTCATACATCACGACGCCCAGCGAGTAGATATCCGAGGTGGGGCCGAGGTCCTGACCACGGGTCTGCTCGGGGCTGACGTAGTGGGCGGTTCCCAGCACGTTGTTGTCTTGCGTGAGGTGGCTGTTCTTGGCGCGCGCGATGCCAAAGTCCATCACCTTGATGTTGCCGTCGGGCAGCACCATGATGTTCTGCGGCTTAATGTCGCGGTGGATGATCTCGTGCTTGTGAGCGACCGAAAGCGCGGAGCTGATCTGCGAGCCGATCTGGGCGACCTTCTTGGGGTCGAGGGCGCCGTGGCTCTTGATGCCGCTCTTAAGGTCGGTACCGCGCAGGTACTCCATGACGATGTAATAGGTGTCGCCGTCCTTGCCCCAATCGTAGACGCCCACGATATAGGGGGAGGAGAGACCGGCTGCTGCCTGGGCCTCCTGCTTAAAGCGTGCGGCGAAGGTTGCGTCGCCAGCATACTGCGGCAGCATGATCTTGACGGCTACCGTGCGGTCGAGGACCTGGTCCTGTGCACGGTAGACGGTCGCCATGCCGCCTGTCCCCACCTTATCCTTGAGGAGGTATCTTCCCCCGAGGACCCTCTGTTCCATTCCTGCTCCTAACATAACTATTCGCTCAACGATGTGTGTAGTACCTACGATGTGGCCGCTGGGGCCGTGTGGCGCGTTGCCGCTAACTCTTCGGCCGCGGCGCGCCTCGGGTGTCCGATTCGATCATGGGCATCACGCTCCCTGTGCGGCGAGCGCCGCGGTCAGGACGATGCCGGCAATCTTGGCCGCCTTGACGTCGTGTTTGTCGTAATCCTCCAAGGCCACCGAGATGGCGACCGTGGGTGAATCGTAAGGTGCAAAGCCAACGAACATCGAGTTGACGTTGGTGCCGCCGGTCTCGGCCGAGCCGGTCTTGCCGGCGACCTTGACGCCGGGGACCTGGGCATCGGTGCCGGTACCGGACTGGACGACGGCGAGCATGGCCTGCTTGACCTGGTCGGCCGTGGCGGAGCTGACGGCCTGACCCAGCGAGCGGGACTGCGTGGTCTTGACCACAGTTCCGTCCGGGGCGAGTACCTGGGCTACAAAGTACGGGTCCATGACCACGCCACTGTTAGCGATGGCGGCGGCAATCACGGCGTTTTTTGCATGACGGTGGTCTGCGGGCCGGGCGTGTGGTCCATGCCGACAGGCTGGCCGGCGCCGGCCCAGGCGGTCTCCCACTCGGTCATGAGCGACGGGTCGGCCATGATGGAGGCTGTGGAGGTCAGGTCCTGGCCGAGCTTTTGGCCGTAGCCAAAGGCGTTGGCAAACTGCACGAGCGTGTTTGCGCCAACTTCGTTTGCCACCTGGCCAAAGACGACGTTGGAGGACACGGCAAAGGCCTGCTGCAGGCTGATGGTGCCGTAGCTCTCGTTGGCATAGTTGGTGACCGGCGCGTTGCCGATGTCCATGGAGCCGGGCGCCTGGTAGGTGCTGGTAAGGCTGGCGGTGCCGGTCTCGAGTGCCGCGGAAAGCGTAACGACCTTAAACGTGGAGCCCGGCGTGTACAGCGCGTCCATGGCGCGATTGTACATAGAGCCGTCCTCGCCGCCGCCCGTCTGCAGTAGGGCGTCGATGTTGGTGTTGTCGTAGGTGGGCGAGCTGGCACATGCGAGCACCGCGCCGGTACGCGGGTCGATGACCACTACAGCGCCCTTAAAGCCCTTGAGTGCCTGCTCGGCCGCCGTCTGGATGCGCGAGCGATGGTGAGCTTGGCGGTGTTGCCCGGCTGGGTCTGGCCCGCGAGCGACGCGATGGCGTTGTTCCAGCTGGAGTAGTCCTTAGAACCGGTGAGCGTGTCGTTCATGACACTCTCGATGGCGGTGGTGCCATACTGCTGGCTCACGTAGCCAACCACGTGCGCTGCCAGGTTGCCGTTGGGGTAGGAGCGTACGTAGGTGCCGTCCTCCTGCTGCAGCGACTCGGCCAGCGTCACGCCGTCGGACGTGATGATGGAACCGCGCTGGATGTACTTGGAGCGGGCGATGGTGTGGTTGTTGGTCGGCATATCCTGATAGTCCTTGGCCTTGATGACCTGGACATAGGTGAGGTTGCCGATAAGGATGGCGAACAGCGCCGTAAAGGCGAGCACCGCACGGGTTAGACGGTTGGCGAGCGCAACGCGGCCGAGCACACCGGATTCAGGCGTGTCGAGCAGGCGACGGCGCATGCGCGAGCCGACGGAATGGCTGCCGCTGCCGTAGGAAGACGAGGTGGCAAAGCGCGTGCCCGTCGGGGCGGCGGCAGATGCGACCTGATCATCGGTGATGGCAGCCATGGTGCCGGTGCCGGTAAGCTCGGCCTCGCGTCCGGTCGCCTCGTCACCGGCGCGCAGCAGGAGCGCGACGATGATAAAGCTCGCCAGCAGCGAGGAACCGCCCTGGCTCATAAAGGGCAGGGTGACGCCGGTCAGCGGGATCAGGCGGGTAACGCCGCCCACGATCAAAAAAGGCCTGGAAGCTGATGGCGGCCGTAAGGCCCGTGGCGCTAAAGGCGGCGAGGTCGGATTTAGCGCGGGCAGCCGTGGTGAGGCCACGCACGGCAAAGAGCATAAACAGGATGAGCACGGCGCCGCCGCCCAAAAGGCCCATCTCCTCGCCGATGGCAGAGAAGATAAAGTCGGACTCGACGACAGGGATGTTGTTGGCCATGCCGTTGCCGATGCCACACCGACCAGACCGCCATCGGCAAGCGAGAAGAGCGACTGGACGATCTGGTAGCCCTGGCCCTGGGCGTCCTTAAACGGATCGACCCAAAACTTGGAAGCGCACCTGAACGTGCGACAGGAACTTGTAGGCGCCCACGGCGCCGACGGCCAAGAGCGCAAGGCCGATAACGACATACGAGAATCGACCCGTGGCAACGTAGAGCATCAGCAAGAAGATGGTGTAGAACAGCACGGCCGAACCCAGGTCGCGTTCGAAGACGACAACGAGTAGGCACACGCCCCACACGGCAAACAGCGGCAGCAGCAGTCGCAGGCGAGGGATCTTAAAGCCTAGGATCTTGCGGTTGGAGATGGAGAGCAGCTCGCGGTTCTCGGCCAGGTACCCGGCCAGGAACAGCACGATAAAGACTTTGGCGAACTCGCCGGGCTGGATGGTAAAGCCCGCGATGCGAATCCACAGCTTGGAGCCCGAGATCGTGGTGCCGATAAAGATAGGCAGCATCAGCAGAATGATGCCGATAATGCCAAAGGTGTACTTGTAGCGCATGACTACGTCGAGGTTCTTAACCAACGCGAGCGTTCCCACCATGAGCGCCACCGAGACAAACAGGATGATGAGCTGTGAGATGGCGAGAGCGGGGGCGAGACGCGTCACGAACGTGATGCCGATGCCCGAAAGCACAAAGACAATGGGCAGGATAGCGGGGTCGGCACCGGGCGCCAAGATGCGCACGGCAATGTGGGCCGCGGCAAAGGCGGCAAAGAGGCCGATCGGTACGGCGAGCGTCTCAAAGGAGATGGCAGCGCCCGCGGTGAGGACGTACATCGCATACAGTAGGATGACGGGGAACGCCGAGGCGATGAGCAAGAGCAGCTCGGTGTTGCGGCGACTCATAAGCGGCACTCCCTTTCTAGTTCTTTTCGGAGGCTTCGGCCTCGGCGGACTGTTCGGCGGTTTTCTCGGAATCTGATTCGGAGGTCGATCCCTGATTGGTGTTGTCGCGAATCGTTTGCGCGTCGATCACCTGGCGGGTCTGCTCCTCGTCGATCTGGTGGCGGTACTTGGATATCGTGTCCTGCGCATCGTCGACACTTGTTTGCGGAATGCCCGCCTTGAGGCGGTTTTGCGTGTCTTCGGGCAGGTCGGACAGCTTAATACTGGTTTTCGCTTTCGAGCCAGTGAAGCTTGAGTCCGAGCGGCTTGCCGGGCAGGCCGCGCCAGACGGCGACATTGCCCTGGTGGGTACCCAGGTAGTACGAGCCGGTGACACCCGTGTAGGCCCAGATGCCAGCTGCCAGCACAAAGACGAGGGCCAGGATGGCGGCGATAGTAATGTTGCGGCGACGCACGCGTTGCGCCTCGCGCATAACGCCATCGTCAACCAGGTCAACGACTACTACGGTCACGTTGTCGTGGCCGCCGGCGGCAAGCGCCGCGTCCACTAGGTTGTCGACGCAGATTTGCGCGGTTGAGGACTGCGTGGCGATGTTCTCGATATCGCTATCGGGAATCATGCTCGAAAGGCCGTCAGAGCACAGGATCAGGCGGTCGCCTTCCTCGATATGCAGAGTGAAGTGGTCGGCATACATGGCGGGGTCTGAGCCCAGCGCACGGGTGATGACCGAACGGTTGGGGTGGACGCGAGCCTCGTCTGCCGTGATCTCGCCGGCGTCCACGAGCTCCTCCACGTAGGAGTGGTCGCGGGTCACGCGGATGAGCGTGCCCTCGTGGAGCAGGTAGGCGCGAGAGTCGCCCACGTGGGCGATGGCGAGCGTGTCGTTTTCGATATAGGCGCAAGTGGCTGTGCAGCCCATGCCGGGCTTGCCTAGGCCGTTCAGGGCCGCCTCGATTACGGCGGCGTTGGCTGCCTCGACGGCTGCCGCCAGGCGTGCTGCGTCGGCGGACTGCGGGGCCGTCTTGGCAATAGTCTCGACGGCGATGGAAGAGGCCACCTCGCCGGCAGCGTGACCACCCATGCCGTCGCATACGCAAAAGAGCGGCGACTGCACCAGGTAGGAATCCTCATTGTGCGGGCGTACGCAGCCAACGTCGGAGCGGGCGCCCCACATGAGTTGCGTGGTGGTGCCGGCATCATAGGTCGAGTCGGTCTCGATGCGCTCCTCGGTCAGGGGCTCAAAGCTCATGGTCGAGCCGGGGTCTTTGAGCTTGGCCTCAACGGCGGCAACGTCGATTTCGGCTGTGTCACCGGGAGAGACGGTGTCGGTCTCGGCGTTTGATTCGGAATCGCCGGTGTCCGGGGAGTCGGGCTCCTCGGACACGCGGGCGGTCGACTCGTCGTCTTGCGGGCTGACGTCTATAGGCTCGGGCGCGGCGTAGACGCGGGCGCAACCTCGGATGCCGGGGCCATGGGAAACGCCGGCGCGGCGGGCTCGGGTGCCGCAAACACCGCAGCGCTCTCGTTAATTGCCGCGGCGACGGGCTCTGCAAAGTGAGCCGGCGCCGGGGCTGCTTCGGGCGCTGTGGGCTGTTCCGCAGCATGTGCGCCGATGGGCGCCGCTACGGCATCCTCTTCGTCCTCGTTATCGGCGAGATCCGAAATATCATGCGTTACATGCGAAAGAGGCAGGGAGAACACGGTGTCCTCGGGCTCCACGGGTGCGGAGCCCGCCGGAGCGGCGTGGGCCGGCGCAGCTGTGGCGGCGGCCGGTGCCTCGGTCATAGTTGCGGACTTGTTCTCCTCGTCGATCATCGACGGTTCACCTTCATGACCACATCGCCAATCTGGACTTCGTCGCCCTCGCGCAGCGTCGCGGGCTCCACGAGCTGGCGGCCGTTGACGAGCGTGCCGTTAAGCGAGTTGAGGTCCTCGATGATGAGCGCCGGGCCCTGCAGCGAAAAGCGCGCATGCGAGGCCGAGACGAACGGTTCGTTGATGCAGATGTCCGAAGATGGCGAGCGACCGACGATGACGGGGCCGAGCATGTCTACGTGGATGCCACGGATGCCGCGCGGGCCCTTGTCCACATCGATCGTCCAGATAGCCGAGTCGCGGCGCTGTCCGCGCACAAGTCCCACGCCGGTCTTCATGACGGCGAACAGGAAGATATAGAGCAGGGCGACCAGGACGATGCGGCCTGCAAAAAGGACGATATCGATGTTCATAGCGACTATCCCCTAAATTCAAAGGTGCTCAGGCCAAACGTCAGCAGATCGCCGTTGCGCAGCGGGCAGCGCGTAATGCGGCGGTTGTTGACGAGCGTGCCGTTGGTGGAATTGAGGTCCTCGATCGACCAATCCGAGCCCGTAAAGGTGAGCTGGGCGTGGCGGCGCGACACGTTGGGGTCGCGCAGGGCAATATCGGAAACCGAGCGCTCGCGACCGATAGTCACCTGTGCGGAGGTGATGCTATGGCTCTCGCCGCTCACGACGTCGACGAGCTGGGCGAGCGGGCGCTGCGGGGCGCGAGTGCTCGCCATGTTGGAGGCGATGCCGGCTGCGGCGCCTAGGCCCACGGCGGCACCGGTCGCGGCGGCTCCGCCCATGCCGGCAAGCGCGTCGCGCGAGACGGTCTGCGG
>ENA-OPYV01000430-OPYV01000430.1-human-gut-metagenome-genome-assembly--contig:-NODE-430-length-11779-cov-2.019997_pt1 | contig 11779 bp, 16 predicted proteins | sample MGYA00242474_ERZ504485 | MGnify/ENA primary metagenome ERZ504485 (study PRJEB26092, sample SAMD00036263) | human gut metagenome | host: Homo sapiens | study: EMG produced TPA metagenomics assembly of...
CATCCTTTGGCTGTATCTTCACATTGCGAGCCTGGGGTTTCAAATTCGATGGTAGAATGGGTAATTCCGTGTTGGGATAACAGTTGTTTAAGTGCATGTTTGGTACATTCAATCTCATTCAGACTGGTAATTACCACGTGAAGGGTAGCGGCATTTTCAGTCGTACTGACAGCCCATACATGCAGGTGATGCCAGCTTTCCACTCCCTGTGTCTGACTGATTTCCTGCTCCAGTTTGTCGAGGTGAATGTGCTCAGGCACGGCATCCAGTGTAAGGTAGAGACTCTCTTTCAAGAGTTTCCAGGTAGAAATCAGGATAATGAGGCTATGCCCATTCCGATGAACGCATCGAGTGCGTAATAATGGGTCAGGCTGATAAGGATGCCCGAGATAACTACCCCGACGGATACCAGTGTATCCATGGCCATGTGCAGAAAAGCTCCTTTGATGTTTAGCGTTTTTTTTCGTCGGCTCATCAGTAGCAGGGCGGTAGCTCCGTTCACTAATATGCCCGCTCCGGCAGTCCATGAGATGGCTTCACCGGAAACGGTGCCGGGGCTATATAATTTATAGATACTTTCAATCAGAATCCCTCCTACGGCAATGAGGAGTATGACGGCATTGGTCAGCGAGACAAGTATGGTACTTTTTTTATAGCCATAGGTGAAATGGCGATTTCCTTTTCGTGCCGCCATCCGGATGGCAAAGAGTGAAAGCAGTAAGCTGAATATATCACTCAGGTTATGTCCGGCGTCAGAGAGCAGGCCTAAGGAATGGTAGGAAAAACCAATGGCCGCTTCGGCTATTACGAACAACAGGTTCAGGATGATACATACGATGAGTGTGGTACTGACCGATTCGATGGCATGATGGCTGTGCGTGTGTGAATGAGAGTGTGAATGTGACATAGTTGTAGCTGTTTTATTATGAGGCGAATTTACCTCCTTTTTTGCTTTCTTGTATCAGTTATGTAATAATAACAACCGGGTTGCATAAATAGATGGGGATAATAGCGGTGTAGAGTGGGGATTCCATGAAAATATGTATCTTTGTGCAGATTAATAAAGTATAGGACATGAAAAAAATGTTGTGCCCGCAATGCAAAATTGCAGCGATGTATGTGAAAATGAAGCAGGAGAGCGTCGGTTGGTATATGTGACTTCTGAAGGAGAAGTCGTACCGAAAAAAGAAGATGAATCGCTTGAAGGATTTGATTTGAACGAGGTCTTTTGTCTGGGGTGTTCCTGGCATGGAAATCCCAAACGATTAGTAAAGTATTAATTTCATTGTTGTTTAAGTAGTCAATTTAGCCGGAATCTGATGATTTGGCTATTTATCATGATTTTTAGGCTACTTTATTTTGATAAGAAAAAAGAAATCGAAAATAAAGAAAATAATAACTTATCTTTGTCTATATTTTATGCTTTTTAAAGAATAAGGATAATTATGGAGAAAGTTATTATTAACTCGTACGAAGAGTTCGAAAAATTGGTCGGCCAGCAGATTGGAGTATCAGAATGGCTTGAAATTCCGCAGGAACGCATCAACCAGTTTGCAGATGCTACATTGGATCACCAGTGGATTCATGTGGATGCAGAGCGTGCCAAAGCGGAAAGTCCTTACAAGAGTACAATTGTACACGGGTATCTTACCTTGTCTTTGTTACCTTATCTGTGGAATCAGATTATCGAGGTGAACAACTTGAAGATGATGGTGAATTATGGAATGGACAAGATGAAGTTCGGCCAGGCAGTATTGTCAGGTCAGAGTGTACGTCTGGTGGCTGATTTGCACTCATTGGTAAATCTGCGTGGAGTGGCAAAGGCAGAAATCAAATTCTCCATTGAAATTAAAAGACCAGAAGAAGAAAGCGTTGGAAGGTATTGCTACTTTCTTGTATTATTTCAACTAATACGCAGCAAAGAATCTGTTCGGAAGTGGACGCAGCAGGAAATAGTTTGCTGCGTACATGCTTCCGGGATTATTCAGAATTTTAAAGAGGTATAGAATCCGCAATAACCGTCACCGGCTACGGGGCTGATGGCCAAATCATGTTTCTTGGCAAACGGACGGGTAAAAAGATAGGAGCTTCCTACTCCGATGGCCGCGCCGGCCGCTACATCCCACCAGTCATGTTTTTTTCCGTATACACGGCTCCAGCTACATAAGTAGAGACTACATAGGCAGGAAGTCCCCATTTCCATCCGTAACGTCGCTGGATGAAAGAGGCAGCTGTAAAAGATACAGAGGTATGCATGGACGGAAATGAATGATTGTCGCTGTGGTCGGGACGTCTTTTTTAACTGCATATTTCAATGCGTATGTAACTCCTAACGTGGTAATTCCAGCCAATGCGCCCTGTTTCAGTCCTTGCCAGTCTTTTTCAATAAGTATGGCTGTCAGTCCGGCTACGGGAAGCAGTACGGCACCCACATCGCCGGAAGTACGTACGGCTTTTCGGGGCTGGCTGATTTCAAGCTGTTGTGCCTGTAAAGACACGCTGAGGCAGAGTGCTGCCAAAAAAATCATGACAGGTTTCATGACAGGGTAAGAATTTTAGGAATGAATATTATTAATCCGACAATGGCTGCGCTGATAGCCAGAATCAATACGGCACCAGCTGCCAAATCCTTTGTACGCTTGATAGCTTCGTTGTATTCTGGTGAAACTAAATCGGCCAGTGCTTCAATGGAAGAATTGACTGCTTCTGCAGCCAATACGGAACCAATGGCAAACACGATGGCTATCCATTCAGTGGAAGAAAGTCCAATTAGCCATCCTGCCAGGGTTACACATACTGCGGCAAAACAATGAATCCAGGCATTGTGCTCGCGTGTAATCAGCAGACGGATACCGTTTCCAGCGAACTTAAAGCTCCGTAAACGCTTCCGTAAGGTAAATCCTTCATTTTTCATGCGGCAAATCAAATTTCAACGGTCACTTCCACGGGGCAATGGTCCGAGCCGAATATTTCCGTGTGAATCTTCGCTTCTTTCAGCTTATCGGCAAGGCTGGCTGAGGCCAAAAAGTAGTCAATACGCCACCCTGCATTCTTCTCGCGTGCCTTGAAACGGTAAGACCACCAGGAATAAATGTTGGTTTGCTCGGGATAGAAGTAACGGAAGGTATCGATGAATCCGGCATCTAACAGCAATTGAAATTTTTCACGTTCCTGGTCGGTAAAGCCCGCATTTATCCGGTTGGTTTTCGGATTCTTCAGGTCGATTTCCTTGTGAGCTACATTCAGGTCACCGCATATCAGTACGGGTTTGCTTTGGTCTAACTTCTGCAAGTAAGCGCGGAAATCATCATCCCAGGTCATGCGATAGTCCAGACGTTTCAGTCCATCCTGTGAATTCGGTGTGTAGACTGTTACCAGAAAGAATTTTTCCATCTCCAGTGTAATGACACGTCCTTCATGGTCGTGCTCATCAATTCCCAGACCGTAAGTTACTTGCAGGGGCTGGTGCTTGGTAAAGATGGCAGTACCGGAATATCCTTTCTTCTCGGCATAATTCCAGTAGGAAGTATAGCCTTCAAAAGAGAGTCAAGCTGTCCTTCCTGCATCTTCGTCTCTTGCAGGCAGAAAAAATCAGCATCAAGTTGGGTAAATATGTCTCGGAAACCTTTGTCGCAGCAGGCACGCAGCCCGTTTACGTTCCAGGATATAAGTTTAATCATACAAATTATTTTTTCAAATCAAATAAATAAGTCAGACGTCCGCCAATGTAAGAATGGGCAGAACGTGAGAAATAATCTTTTTTACTGTTGTTGTAGAAATCGCTCAGACCGAAATAATAACGGGCTTCCAGAAGGAAATGACCGATACCTGTACGTATTTCCAAACCTCCTCCTCCTACGATTCCGTAGTCAAATTTTCGGTCGGCAAATTTTCCGTATTGTTCATCAGTCCCTTGCGGACGGTTGGTGGTATCCCAGGTCGACGGGTCGCTGTAAAATTCTTTTTCGCCTAAAAGGAAGCCTACTTGCGGACCCAGGTTGATGATAAATCGGGCTCCATTTCCTTTGTCTTTCCCGAAAGCCAGATGGGCCAGCAGAGGGACTTCTATGTAGTTCATGGCACGGTGGTAGGTATTGTTACTTCCGTCTTCAATGACTTCCTTCCATCCTCGCTGGGAAAAGTTGATTTCTCCCTGTATACCACAAATCATTTTGAAGTATTTCTCAGAGATATAACGGACTGTAAGACCAAATTCCGGTGCAATGAAGTTCGTCTGCTTGATGCTGGGGGTGAAACTGACAGAGTTTAAGTTTACTCCTCCATTGATTCCCACGGATAGATTATGCCGTTCGTCTTGCAATTGGGCAAACAACGACAAGGGCAGCATGCAAAGCAGACAGCATATAAAAATCAGTTGTCGGTATCTTTTCATTTTATTCAAAATCAAGTTTGATCAATTCATAATTCTTGGTCAGATGAACAAAAAATACTTCCGGTTGATAAAGCCACCCCAGTTGTTAACTCTCTCAAATTTGAATCCCGTCTGAATAGGGGTAACCGAAACTTTATCCAGATTTTCTTCGAATTTATTGCCTTGTTGTGACAAGCCCTTCAGGAAGAAATATCCCGTATCAAATCCCAGCATACCGTATTTGGGGAAAGTGTTCGCCATGTCTTTGCTATACCAGCGGCGGTAGCTTTGGGTGAACCGGACAGCTTCCGGGAACAGGTTGTTGGTATAGAACGATGAATAGAAATACGTATCCAGTTCATAGAAGCTGGCCAGATGTTCCTGTGTGTAAGTTTGCCATTCCGGATAACCGAACAGGTGCATGTCGAAATGCGGATGTGAACGTAATACATTAGTCAGCTGAGGAAGTATCCGGGTCAGTGCCGAACTACGTCCGGAAGTCGGAATAAAAATATTTTCCCTCAGTGTATCCATGGCTGCAATGATTCTTTCCGGAGCGATTTCGCTGCTTAGCTGAATCTGCTTGAAGTCTACACGGTTGTCTTTTAACTCGCTTTTCAGGCCATTGATGAATTCATTTTTTTCCTTGTCTCCATTAGCCGGATCGACAAATATGATGCGGGCCTTACTGAATTTACGGAGAAAATGGTCATACGCTTCTGAGTAAAAATAAGATTGCGGTGTGTTAATCTGATAGACCATCGGATTATTGAACACCTGGTCCACTTTCGGAGCAAAAGGAACGACCAGTCGTATTTTGTTACGCTCTGCAAAATTTGCCAGCGGTTCGATGTTTGAAGTATGGACAGGTCCGAAGATGATGTCCATATTCTTCATTTCCGGTTTGTTGAGAATGCTTGAAATAACATTGGTGCTGCCTTTCGTGTCGTAGGTATATAAATCAACCGAAACACCCTGACGTTTCAAACTGTCTACGGCAATCAGGAAGCCTTCGTAATATTCCACCATGCGGGTCTGCTCTTCAGGTTTGATACTTCCGGAAGCGGTAAACGGAAGCATCACGGCTGCCTGAATGGTTCGCAGAGATTTAGAAGCCGTTTTGCTTTGCTTGAACAGTTCTTCATTGGATGGTGTTTGATCCATTGTGGGAGTAGGTGTTGCTGCAGGCTGGCTGCTCTTAGGGTAAGGAATAAAGATGAACATACCTTTTTTCAGCTTCCCGTTTTTCAATTCCGGATTTAGCGCCAGCAAATCTTCTTGTGTGATGCCATATTCCTGACAGATGCTGAAGATAGTTTCCTTTCGTTCCACTTTATGCATTTCTTTCCATCCTTTCTGGGTAGTAGAAGGAGTGGAAGATTGAGCTGGAGCGAGGGGAGTGACCGGATCCGTCACACTTTCCGTAGGGATTGAGATTACCTGTCCCACGCGGAAATTGCTGGCACTCAGACCAGGGTTGGCATCGCAGATAGCCTGTGCGCTGATATTGTATTTCACCGTCAGCTGGTAAAGCGTTTCTCCAGCCTGTATAGTATGGAATCTTCCGTTCTTGCTGGAAGAAGAGGAGTTTGCCTGGGGAATTTTCAATGCTTCTCCTACCCGGATTTGCTTGTCGCTTCCCGGATTCAAACGTACAATGTCGTCAATGGACACATGGTACATGTTTGCAATGGAGTAAAGACTCTGTCCTCTGCTTACTGTATGTAGAAAATAATTGTTTCCGTTCTGTGCGAAGGTAGTTATTCCGGCGTTTCCTAAAGTCAAAGCCAGCGAAAGGCAAACTATCTGAAAGAATCTCATGGTTATTATGGATTTGTTGAGTGGCAAAGTACAAAAATTGCATTGTCGAATGAAATGGAAAGTAAATATCTCTATCTTTGATTCTCGAAGATAGGATGCGGCTCGGCATAGCCAAATCTGAAAACTTTGTTTTCCGTTTGTCTCTGTTCTCGCCTTTCACTATCTTTGCAAAGATATCATTGATGGATAATGTATGACTGAAGGAACAGAAAACGATTTTGTGTACAAGGAGCTCGGGTACACAACCTGAAAAATATAGATGTGGAAATCCCTCGTGACAGCTTGACGGTGATTACCGGATTGAGCGGAAGCGGAAAGTCTTCTCTGGCATTTGATACGCTGTTTGTAGAAGGGCAGCGCCGTTATATTGAAACTTTCTCTGCCTATGCCCGTAACTTTTTGGGAGGGATGGAACGGCCGGATGTGGATAAGATTACAGGATTGAGTCCGGTGATTTCCATCGAACAGAAGACGACGAACAAGAATCCACGTTCTACCGTGGGAACAACCACCGAGATTTATGATTATCTGCGACTGCTGTTTGCCCGTGCGGGTACGGCTTATTCCTATCTTTCGGGTGAGAAGATGGTGAAATATACCGAAGAACAGATTCTGGATTTGATACACCGTGATTATAAAGGAAAACGCATTTATATCCTGGCACCTCTGGTGCGTACGCGTAAAGGACATTACAAGGAATTGTTCGAGCAGGTACGTAAGAAGGGCTATCTCTATGTACGTGTAGATGGAGAAGTGAAGGAAATCGTACACGGCATGAAGCTGGACCGTTACAAGAATCATGACATAGAGGTGGTGATTGACAAGATAGTGGTCACGGAAAAGGAAGAAAGCCGCTTAAAGCAGAGCGTAGCTACAGCCATGCAGCAGGGTGACGGATTGTTGATGATACTGGATGCACAGACGGAAAGTGTGCGTCACTACAGCAAACGCCTGATGTGTCCGGTGACGGGACTTTCTTACAAGGAGCCGGCACCGCATAACTTCTCGTTCAACTCTCCGCAGGGGGCCTGCCCGCGTTGCAAGGGACTGGGATATGTCAACTTGATTGATGTGGACAAGGTGATTCCGGAGCGTTCGCTTTCGGTGTATGAAGGAGCTGTGGCTCCGTTAGGGAAATACAAGAACGTAATGATATTCTGGCAGTTGGAAGCGTTGCTTGAACGCTATGAAGCTACGTTGAAGACACCGGTGAGTGAGTTGCCGGAAGATGCCATCAATGAGATTCTGTATGGATGCGATGAGCGCTTGAAAATCAAGAGTACACTAATTCATGCCACTTCCGATTACTTTATTTTATACGAGGGCATCGTGAAATACATTCAGATGATGCAGGAAAAGGAAGCTTCTGCCACCGCACAGAAATGGGCGGAACAGTTTGCTAAGACGGATGTGTGTCCCGATTGTAAAGGAGCACGTCTGAACAAGGAAGCCTTGCATTTCCGCATCCACGACAAGAATATTTATGAACTGGCCACGATGGACATCAGTGAGTTGTATGACTGGGTGTGCCATGTGGAAGACTTTCTGGAAGACAAGCAACGTCTGATAGCAACGGAAATCCTGAAAGAAATACGTACCCGACTGAAATTCCTGCTGGATGTGGGACTGGACTATCTGTCGTTGAACCGTTCATCAGTCACACTTTCGGGAGGAGAAAGCCAGCGTATTCGTCTGGCCACGCAGATTGGTTCTCAGCTGGTGAATGTGTTGTATATTCTGGATGAACCCAGTATCGGACTGCATCAGCGTGACAATATCCGGTTGATTAACTCCTTGAAAGAACTGCGCGATTTGGGAAATACCGTTATCGTAGTGGAACATGACAAGGACATGATGCTGGCTGCGGATTACGTGGTGGATATGGGACCGAAAGCCGGTCGCTTGGGTGGTGAGGTCGTTTTTTCTCCGGTACACCGGAAGAAATGATAAAGACCAACACCCTGACATCGCAGTATCTGAATGGAAAATGAGTATCGAGGTTCCGGCAGAACGAAGAAGGGCAACGGGCATTCTCTCGTGTTGAAAGGGGCACGTGGAAATAACCTGAAAGGCGATGATGTGGAGTTTCCATTGGGAAAACTTATCTGTGTGACCGGAGTATCCGGCAGCGGAAAGTCTACTTTGATAAATGATACCCTGCAACCGATTCTTTCCCAGCACTTCTACCGTTCACTGCAAGATCCTTTGCCGTATGACAGCATTGAAGGGCTGGAATACATTGACAAGGTGGTGAACGTAGACCAGTCGCCCTTAGGAAGAACCCCGCGTTCGAATCCGGCTACCTATACCGGAGTCTTTTCCGACATACGTAACTTGTTTGTCGGTCTTCCGGAAGCCAAGATTCGCGGCTATAAGGCAGGTCGTTTTCTCTTTCAACGTATCGGGTGGACGCTGTGAGGCATGTGGAGGAAACGGTTACAAGACCATTGAAATGAACTTCCTTCCCGATGTGCTGGTGCCGTGTGAGGTCTGTCACGGAAAGCGTTATAACCGTGAAACGTTGGAAGTGCGCTATAAAGGTAAATCCATTGCCGATGTGCTGGACATGACCATCAACCGGGCAGTGGAATTCTTTGAAAACGTGCCGCAGATACTGAACAAAATCAAGGTGCTGCAGGAGGTGGGATTAGGATACATCAAGTTGGGGCAGCCCTCTACTACTTTGTCGGGAGGAGAGAGTCAGCGTGTGAAACTGGCTACTGAACTGGCTAAAAGGGATACCGGAAAGACTATCTATATTTTGGATGAACCGACCACCGGACTGCATTTTGAAGACATTCGGGTACTGATGAACGTGTTGAACCGTCTGGTAGAAAAAGGAAATACCGTCATTGTCATAGAGCACAACCTGGATGTCATTAAGATGGCAGACTATATTATCGATATGGGACCGGAAGGCGGAAAGGCCGGAGGACAGTTGCTGGTGTGCGGTACACCGGAAGAAGTGGCCCAGTCGGGTAAAGGATATACATCCGGATTTTTAAAAGAAGAACTGAAAGGAGTAACAAAATAATGGCAAAAGACAAGATTGCAAAAACCAATGCGGCCCGTTTGCTGGACCGGGATAAGGTGAAATATGAACTGGTTCCTTACGAGGTAGATGAAAATGATTTAAGTTGCGTACACGTAGCCGCTACTTTAGGAGAGAACATTGAACAGGTATTCAAGACGTTGGTGCTTCAAGGAGATAAGTCGGGTTACTTTGTCTGTGTGATTCCCGGTGAGCACGAAATCGACCTGAAGCTGGCAGCCAAGATTTCAGGCAACAAGAAATGCGACCTGATACCGATGAAAGAACTGCTTCCGCTGACGGGATACATTCGTGGAGGATGCTCTCCGATAGGGATGAAGAAGCATTTCCCTACATATATTCATCACACATGCAATGATTTCCCTTATATATACGTAAGTGCAGGAGTGAGAGGCTTGCAGGTGAAACTGGCTCCGGCTGATTTAATCAAGGTGAGTCAGGCTGAAGTTTGTACTTTATTTTAACTTGATAGAAAAAGAATTTATAATTTATGGGATACGGAAAATGGATTGGGGGAATCATGGGTTTCATGACCATGGGACCTCTTGGAGCCTTGGCAGGATTTGCCATCGGTTCTTTGTTCGATAAAAGCGTGACAGCACAAGAGGAAATGGACGGTGGCTATGGAAGTACGGCACAAGAAGATGTGTACACAGGCCAGCGTAACAGTTTTTTGTTTTCTATGCTAGTCATGGCTTCGTATATCATTCGTGCCGACGGACGCATCATGCACAGTGAAATGGAGTTTGTGCGTCAGTTCTTGCGCGTGAATTTCGGAGAGGCTTCTGTCAGTGAAGGAGAGCGTATTTTGCTGAATCTGTTTGAACAGCGCAAGCGCATGGAGCAGAATGACCCTTCTGCCTTTCGTCGTACCATTCGGGAGTGCGGAGCGCAGATTGCTGCCAATCTGACGTATGAACAGCGTTTGCAGTTGCTCGATTTTCTGGTGAAGATTGCACAGAGCGACGGAAATGTTTGTGCGGCAGAAGTGGATGCCTTAAAGGAAGTAGCTCAGTCCATGCAGTTGTCCATGCAGGAAGTCGATTCCATGTTGAACCTGAGAGGCGATTCGCTGGAAGATGCCTACAAGGTGCTGGAAATCGAACCTACAGCTTCGGATGAGGAAGTCCGTAAGGCGTATCGTAACCTGGTACTGAAACATCATCCAGACCGTGTGGCTACGTTGGGAGAAGACATCCGGAAAGCTGCCGAAGAAAAGCTACAACGCATCAATGATGCCAAGGAGCGTATTTTCAAGGCAAGAGGAATGAAATAAATAGCATAAAGGCTGCTTCGTTTTTTATGTTGCAGGCCTTTATTGTGTTTCCTTTTATTGTTTTGATATACAGTACTATATATTCCGTGAGTACTACTTAAGGAGTACTGTAGTACTTTCTTGGCAGTACTGCAGTACTTTCAGCAAAGTACTCGAGTACTTCTTAGAAAGTACTGGCTAATCGAACCAGTTGAATCCCTCTTCCTTTAAATCGAAGTCTAGATTTTCTGTGACTCCTGCCTGTTTCAGGGCCTTGCGAATGATTTCTTGTTCTTGGAGGTTCAGCTTTCTGTCTCCTCTTCTTCTTTCAAAGTAAGGATTTCGTCCGAAACGTGCAATCAGAAAATTCATGAACTTCTGGTATTGTTCGGGATACATTCGCTTTTTCATTTGTGTGAAGCCACGCATGTAGGTTACGGGAGCTGCATCACGGTAATATGGACATGAATGGTCTTTAGTGCATCGGGTAGGATTGGCCAGATGTAGAAAAGCTTCTCGTTCCAGTAATACCGGATAAGCCAGTTGACGAAGACAGGTGGAACCGCAAGTACAATCTGTATGTACGCATACAGAAAAATTGGCCGGAGCCTCTTTGTAAGGATTCTTTTTCTTCTTTTCTTGCAGTTCTTATAATGTAAATAAATGCTACAATATTTACGATCAGTGCAAGGAGACTGACAATCGTCATCATGGTCGGATCTGCATTTTGTGCTTCCGCCGGTAGTGATTCCGTTTAAAGTACCGTCAGCATACAGTTTTGGAATGGTTGCCCATGGGAATACCTGTGTTCCGTCAGAGAATGTCTCCTGGAACAGAGGGAATACCTGCGCGAACATACACCAGATACAAAGCGTGTTGGCACGGTTCATGATCCAGCCGCCTTTGTTCCAGAGCAGTGCTGCGATTGTCGGTGCAAGCAGAAGTGCAACGCCGCAGAACCAGGAATGTGTCGGCAGACAGTTGTAGGTATAGGCGAAATTCCATACATCATAGACCAGGATGTAAACCCAGATCATATCCGGCCAGATCATGTCTTTTTTGTCTTTGGATGTGTAGACAGCCCACCATCCGGTCATACACAAAAATATTGATGATTCCGGCAATTCCGTTAAATACGTTGTGCCATCCTCCGTACAGCCATACATCTTCAGAGGACAGCCACCAGGAATACCATCCGTTGATGGCAGATTCAAAATCACTTGCAACGGCGATCAGAATATTGATGGCAACGATTGCAAACGGATACGCTTTGAACCAG
>ENA-OPYV01000431-OPYV01000431.1-human-gut-metagenome-genome-assembly--contig:-NODE-431-length-11755-cov-1.912195_pt1 | contig 11755 bp, 16 predicted proteins | sample MGYA00242474_ERZ504485 | MGnify/ENA primary metagenome ERZ504485 (study PRJEB26092, sample SAMD00036263) | human gut metagenome | host: Homo sapiens | study: EMG produced TPA metagenomics assembly of...
TTTATATCTCTATCCAAAAAGTAATGTTTGCAAAAACTAAAAATCTTTATAAGTTCCAATTCATTGCAGATATTATAACAAAATCCGTAAAGAATAGAAACAAAAAGCACCGTATTTTATCCAAAATGTAACTTTTACAAAAAGGCCATATCTGTAACGCCTGTAAAAATCATCTACACAATCTTGTTAAAACGGCAAAATTCGTTGAAACAACGCAAAATCTTGCGCCCTCATTAGGTAACAAAAGGGTAACATAAAGACCGCCGCTTGTCAAGGGGGCAACCGGTCGTTTTCCGCTTCAGCAAGACAAAAAAAGCGCCCTGCCGCGGTAAAAACGGCAGAGCGCCAAGGCACTTATAAAACCGACTGCTGGTGATCGCCGATGCCGCCGGTCAAAATAGCATCGCAGGCAAAGATCAGCTTTTTCATATCCATATTGCCCGGCAGCAAATGGGCGGGAATCTCTATGACAGACAGCACCAGCCGGTAAACGGCGCTATCCCTGCCCACCGGATGGGAAGAGCGTCCATAAATTGCAGCAGGATCCACTCCAGATAGGGCAGAATCGGCCGATCCGCCAGTTCTGCCACTGCCCGGGCGTCCACATACCGACCCAGCCCCAAACGCCGCAGCGTTCGTTGTAAGTCTCTCACCGTACCGGTGCGCAGCAAACGAAACAACGGCTTTACCAATGGATACAGAGGCAGCAGCTTGCGCCCGGGCAGCTGCAAGGCGTCCAGCTTCTGGGCAAAATCCGCCGGGGACCCGGCAGACAGCAACCGCCGCAGTAAATTGCAAGCGTGGTCCCGGGTGTAAGCCACCGCGTCCACCGGGCGGCCGTACCAGTCAAAAGTCGCCAGGTGCTCCACCTGCATTTGCACCTGCAAATCATCCGTCACCGTCACCTGTACCATAGGCACCGGGGTAGCCGGACAGGGCGCCGACATTCACCTCGGTCAATTCGTTTCCAGCCGGAGAGCGGTAGCGATCCGTACGCTGCAAATGGCTGTGACCCACAAACATATAGCGCAGCCCTGCGTCTGCCAGCCGGGCAGTCACCGCCTCCCGGTCCCCTACGCAGCAGCCGCCGGTAAGCAGCGGGTGCACGTGAGGCAGCAGCAAATGGTGCTGCATACCCAGCACCAAACAGCCCTGTTCCTTGGCGCGGCGCAGCTGTTCCTCAATCCACTGAAAATGCGGTTCCGTATAACCGGCCTTGCCCCGACCATTTTGGTCATCACACAGCGCCAGCAGCCAAATTTTCTCTGCCAAAGGGATCACATACGAGCTGATTCCCAAATGGGTGCGGTACTCGGCAATGGCCTGCCGCCCGCCGAAATCGTAATAAAAATCGTGAATCCCCGTGTGGGGCATGGTGGGCACATCATGGGTGACTCGGGCACCGGTAAAGCGCCGCGGGTTGCCGTCACAGCACCAGTCGTGGGTGTTGGTGATCAGGTACACCGGCTTTTCTCTGCCAAGGCATACAGCTTCTCCCGCAGCTCCCGGTGGCACACCATTCACCGTCATTGGTCAAATCTCCCGCCAGCAGCACCGCCTGGGTGTCCGACCGGGCCAAATGGTTAAAAAGCGGCGTCAATTATGGCGCCGCTCTCTGCCAGGCACTTTTGGTCCGAGCCGCTGCGCAGTTCATACGCCCGGCCGGAAGTGCCCAAAGTCTTGGAATAATAATGTAAATCTGCAAGAAAGGTGAATTTGTACATCTGACTTCCCCGTCTGTTTAGCCCTCTTTGGCCTCTGCCGCCACAGCCTCCTGGGCTGCCGCCTCACCTGCCTGGGCGCGACGAGCCATAATGTCCTTAATCATCCGGCGGTGGCTGTCGCCGGTAATGTTATAAAAGTGCATGGGAATGAGCATCAGCGCATAGCCCACCATGGGGAACACGGTGGTCATCAGGAACAGCCCCAGCAGAGTGGAATGGTTCTGTAAGGTGGACACATCGGTGGTGTGCTCCACATAGCCGGTGCGGGCCAGTACCTGCAAACAGATAAAGGAGGACAGCGTACCCTCCAGCTTGCCGGTAAAGCTCATAATGGACAGCATGGTGCCCTCTACCCGCTTGCCGGTTTTCCACTCCACATAGTCCACCGTCTCCGCTTCCATTTCTTTTGCATCAGGTTCTTAAACTCCAGCGGGAAAGTAACTACGGCAGAAAAGACAATGACCATCAATCCGGTAAGCAGGGACACGGACTGACCGGCACCCTTGTTCATAATGCCGTTATAGGTGCACAGGGCAAACAGACCGTTGAGCACAATACCCATCACGCAGCACGCCTGGTAAAACTTCTTAGAGTCCGCCTTGCGGCCCAACCGCTCAATAATAATGGGTACAAAGATACCTGCCAAAAACGAGCCGGGTGCCTTGGCAATGTCCAAAAAGCCGTTATACTTGGCGTTAAACAACGCGTCATAGGCAAAGTAGAAGGACGCCTGCTCGGACACCTTGATGATCACAAAGAAAATATTGCCCAGAAAGAGCATCAGCAGCGGCCGGTTGGTTGCCAGCAGGTGCAAGCATTCTTTTAAGCTGGGCGCCTCCTCGTGGTGCTCCAACCGCTCTGTGGTGTTCTTAAAGGTAAATCGGGTAAAAAGAATAATAAAGAACGCGGAAAAGACAGCGGCAGCCAGATACGCCTTGTCCAAATTCTGGTTAAAGTACGGCAGCCAGGCGGCAAAGGCCACCAGCCCGGCAGGAATGGCCCCCAGGATCATACGCCCGATGGAGGCAACACCGTAAAGCTTTGTGCGTTCCGTGCCGTTTGGCGTCATACTGAACGCCAACGCCCCCATAGGCACATCAAAGGCGGTGTAGGTCACATCCAGCCCTACAAAGGCAAACACCGTCAAGGCAATCTTTGCCCCATAAGACAGACTGTCGTTGCCAATAAAAACAGCAGCATAAACAGCGACACGAAGTACGGCGCAAACTTAATATACGGCCGCATTTTGCCGTACTTGGTGCGGGTCTTATCTACAATCACACCCATGATCGGGTCATTGATGGCGTCAAAAATACCGCAGTACAGGCGAATATTGGAGGCATGGCGCGCCTTAATATGCAGCACATCGGTAATAAAGAAGTTTACATACTTTGAGGCGGTCATGGAGGTGCTCATACCCTGAGCGCCACGACCCATGGCATAGGACAGCGCCTCTCGCCAGGTAATGTAGGTCTCCTCCCCCACATCTTTGGTCACGATCTTTCGATCGAGGAATGATTTGATCTTGTTCATTTTTACAGGCAGACGCCACGGCGCCGCCCCATCACCTCCGTTCCCGGCAAATACCGCGGATTATTTAATTTGTTCGATTTTGTCGCCTCGCACAAAAAACACATGATCGGCAAGGTCCATCATAGGTTTATCATTCATGGAGTCGGTATAGAAGTTGTCAATATGCGCATTCGGGTACAACTCACGAAAGATTTTCACCTTGTTGTCCAAAAAACACAGGCGAATGAACTTGCCGGTGTTTTTATCAATAGAGGAGCCCACATAGTGCTTGACCCCCAGCCGGCGCATCACCTCGTCCAGCAAAAAAGTCCGTGGTGCCGCTGACGATAATATCGTCCTCCCGCTGCACCTTGGCGTACCAGGGCTTAATCTTGTGCATATGGCTGTCCCAAAACTTCACCACATCTTCCTCAATGTGCTCTACCTTAACATAATATCCTTCCAGGAGGATGCATAAGCCTCCAGCGCTTGGGCCACGGTAAACAGGTGAAAGGCATCCTTAAAGGCGATCACCAGCAGTTTTGGCACATAGCGCCAAATCCGTGGGTCTGTGCGCACATAGTAGAGGATAAAGTCTACCAGCGTCTCGCCGTCGTAGATGGTATTATCAAAATCGTACACATTCATAAGCATATACCCTTTTGGTAAAAGAACCGATACCGTTTTTGTTAAACCTGTGTAAAATAGGTGACAGGTTTCAACATTGGCTACACCTGTATTTTATCATAGATGAAAAGCAAGTTCAATCTTGACAAATGGCGCTGTTCGTTATATATTGGAATAAGTATAGCTAAAAAAGAAAACGGTTATACAAATTCCGGAAAGAAGGCGCCGCTGGCAACGAAAAAGCGGCAAAAATCACTATGAAACACAGAAGTTACATTCACACAGACATTGTGATCGTCGGCAGCGGCGTGGCGGGCCTGTTTGCAGCCCTCTGTCTGCCGGAAAGCAAGAAGATTTTAATGATCACCAAAGAGGATCTGAAAGAGTGCGACTCTTACCTGGCCCAGGGTGGTGTATGCGTGCTGAAGAGCCTGGACGACTTTAAGTGCTTTTATGAAGACACCATGAAAGCCGGTCATTATGAGAACAACCCGGAGTCTGTGCGGGTCATGATCGAAAGTTCGCCGGATGTGATCGGCACGCTGATTAAGCTGGGTGCGGACTTTGACACCAAAAAAGACGGCGACTTTGACTACACCCGTGAGGGCGCCCACCGCAACAACCGCATTCTCCACCACAAGGACGAGACCGGCAAGGAGATCACCACCACCCTGCTGTCCATTGCCAAGAACCGGCGCAACATTACCTTTATTCCCCAAACCACTATGATCGACCTGATCGAGAGGGACAACACTTGCTACGGCATTGTGTGCGAGGATGAGTTCGGCGAGCGGGGTTGCATTTTGGCCCAGGACATTATCCTGGCTACCGGCGGCATCGGCGGGCTGTTTAAGAGCTCTACCAACTATCCCCACATTACCGGCGACAGCTTTGCACTGGCTATCAAGCACGGTATCACCTTGCAGGATATGAGCTATATTCAGATCCACCCCACCACCCTGTACAGTAAAAAGAGCGGGCGCCGCTTTCTCATCAGCGAATCCGTGCGGGGCGAGGGCGCTATTCTGCTTAACGAGAACGGCGAGCGCTTTACAGACGAGCTACAGCCCCGGGACGTGGTGACTGAGGCCATTGTCAAAGAAGAAAAGAAATTCGGCACCGACCATGTGTACCTGACCCTGCCCAATATGACCAGCGAGGAGGCCCACAAGCGCTTTCCCAACATTTTTGAGGCCTGCATGGACGAGGGTTACGATATGACCAAGGACAAGGTCCCTGTGACCCCGGCGCAGCACTACATGATGGGCGGAATTCAGACGGATATTAACGGCTGCACCTCCATGCGCCACTTGTACGCCGCCGGCGAAACCGCCTGCAACGGGGTGCACGGCAAAAACCGACTGGCCAGCAACAGCCTGCTGGAGAGCATGGTCTTTGCCAAGCGGGCAGCGGATATGATCGCCAAGGACAAGGAGGAGAAGCCTGCCTTTGATCCCCAGATCGACCTGGCGGCTTATCCGGACAAGGCCGGACGGCAAAAGGAGTTCAAAGACCTGATTTTAGGTGAAATTAAGCGAAAGGACAAGACTTTCTATGATAAATGGTGTAACGATGAAAATATGCGTGGATGATTACATTCTGCGCACCTTAAAAGAGGATATTAACGATGAGGACGTGTCCACCAACGCAGTGATGCCGGTGAACAAGCAGGGCAGCGCGCAGCTGATCTGTAAGGACGACGGCGTGATCTGCGGGCTGGATGTGTTCTTCCGCACCTTCCGTCTGTTGGACGATACCGCCCGCTTTGACTGCGCGGTGCAGGACGGCGACCGGGTACAAAAGGGCCAGCTGCTGGGCACCCTGTACGGCGACATTAAGGCCATTCTCTCCGGCGAGCGCACGGCGCTGAACTACCTCCAGCGCATGAGCGGCATTGCCACCATCACCAGAGAATATATGGACGAGCTGGCAGGCTACAATACCGTGCTGCTGGACACCCGCAAGACCACACCCAATATGCGTCCCTTTGAGAAGTACGCCGTTAAGGTAGGCGGCGCTACCAACCACCGTTACAATTTGTCCGACGGGGTACTGCTCAAAGACAACCACATCGGCGCCGCCGGCAGCGTCACCAAAGCCATTCAAATGGCTAAGGCCTACGCCCCCTTTGTGCGCAAGATCGAGATTGAAACGGAGACATTAGATCAAGTGCAAGAGGCAGTAGACGCCGGCGCGGATATTATTATGCTGGACAATATGGACACCGCCACCATGAAGCAGGCGCTCCAAATCATTGACGGCCGTGCCCAGACCGAGTGCAGCGGCAATGTGACCAAGGCTCGGCTGAGGGAGATCGCCGAAACCGGCGTAGACTTTGTCTCCTGCGGTGCTCTCACCCACTCCGCTCCCATTCTGGACCTGAGTCTGAAAAACCTGACCCCAACACGAATAAACCAACACCTCCCACCCCAAGCCCCGGCTTTGGGGTGGGATTTTTTATACCTTGTGGCGATCTGCCGCCCCGGTACATACAAAAAAGGCGTGGCCCGAAATGGGTCACGCCTTTTGATATGGGCAGGAATCAATAATTCTCCGCCTTCAGTTCAAAATAGGCCTTGGGATGGCGCAAACCGGGCACACCTCCGGTGCGGACTTACCCACCACGATGTGGCCGCAATTGGAACACTTCCAAATCCGGTCGCCATCCCGGCTGAACACCAAGCCCTGCTCCACATTCTCCAGCAGCTTCAAATACCGCTGCTCGTGCTCCTGCTCGATCTTAGCCACGGCCTCAAACAGGCGGGCAATCTCCTCAAAGCCCTCCTCCCGTGCCTCACGGGCAAACTGGGGATACATCTCCGTCCACTCGTAGTTCTCTCCGGTGGCAGCGTCCTGCAAATTGGTGGCTGTGTCCGGCACAGAACCGTTATGCAGCAGCTTAAACCAAATCTTGGCGTGCTCCTTCTCGTTGTTGGCCGTCTCGGTAAACAACTGCGAGATCTGCACAAAGCCGTCTTTCTTGGCCTTAGAAGCATAATACGTGTACTTGTTGCGGGCCTCGCTCTCGCCGGCAAATGCCGCCATCAGGTTGGCCTGCGTCTTGGTGCCTTCCAAATTCATAACTGTATTCCTCCTAAAAATGTTTAAATATCCAGCCGCTTGAGTCGCGTGATCAGCAGCACAAACAGACTCCATACCCCTTGGAAAATCAAAATATTCAGAGTGGTCAGCTGACTGTAACCGCCAATCACCGCCAGAAGCGCTACCACGGCAAAGCCGATGACGCAGCCAAAGGAGATCAGCACTGCCAGGACGGTCTGCATATCCTCTAAGTCTCCGCTCCGCGCATCACGCTGATAAAGCCAAGGGCCGAGCCGTCGTGCACCGCGTCTGCCGGCGACTTCTCCACATGCAGGTCGCTGTACTTCTCAAACACTCGACCGCTGGCGGAATTCATCACCCGCACATACCCGGCTGGCAAGTGAAACAGCTCTGCCACGCTGTCCTCATTGATATACGGATCGCAGCTGTGGAGTAAAATGGTCATGCCGCTTTTTTCAAGTTTCTTCAGTGCGTGCTCCATCTTAGTATTGCCGGAATAGCTGACGATAAACATGGCCATGATTTTGCCGGCCACTGCCAAATACAGCGCCTTGCGCCTTTGCGGGTGTATTTCTCCTCGTATGCCTGCTTGGGCACCGCAATATCGTGATTGATCAGCAAATCTCGATTGCCTACCAATATTTTCTTTTTATAAATCCAGGCGGAGGTGCCCATTTTGTCCTCATACAGCACCCCGTCTACCTCCGGCAAAATGGACTGCTTACCTACGATCGCGTCGTCAAACACATACGCCAGCGGGCTTTTCGTCTTAATGATCACCGCGGCGGTCTGCAAAATTACATCGTCGATCTTGGCACCGTTAAACAGCTTTACTCCGTGAAGGGAGCAGCTTTTGGGCCCAAACAGGTCGTTGGCCTCCATCACCAACGCCCCGGCATCATTCACCGTACCGGCACCGGCAAAGCCGTTGACCATGGCCTTGCGCTTGGCCAGCGCCCGAGATACGCCCTGCACCGTGGTATTACTGGCCAGCAACGACACCGCCGGCAGGGAAATACAAAGGGCGCAGGCACCGGCGTTCACGCCCATGCCCCAATTCTTGGTCAGCAGGGACACCGCCACCAGCAACGCGCCGCTAAGCCCCAGCATAATGCAGCCGGTCGTAGCGGCGATCCGATCCGCCGGGTCCTTGCTGCACCCGATCTCTAGATAATCCGTGGGAAAGTCCGTGCGCACGCTGCTCTTGAGCACCGGGTCGCCCTGAAGCAGTCCGCGGCTGATAATGGTGGCGTCCACCTCATTGCGAATGGTCTCTACCGTGTACTTCTCCTGCCCGTCCGTGATAAACTCAAAATCTCGATCAACCGGATCAGCAGCGCCCGGCGACCCATACCGCTGAGAAACAACGACAAGGTCACCGCACTGGGCAGGATCGCCCCGCCGTCTACCAACAGATCCGGGTTCAAATACAGCAGTACCGTATGGGCGGCAACGAGAATGGCCGCCACGGCAATGGGGGAAGTCGTAGCGCACGCCGTTCTTAAAAGGAAAAAACCCTGTATCCAATTGGGAATATTGGCCGCCAGCACCACACCGTACAACACCAGCACCGCAATAAAGTACGCGGTATTGGACGCCAAAAAGGACGGCAGGTACGCCGTATCCCGCAGCAGGGTCACGGAGGAGCAACAGCCCCCCGGATACGGCACGGGTAAAATACAATGCCGGTCTGCACAGCGGTCTTTTGGGCAAACAGGCGCTCCAAAATGGCGGTGCGCTCGTCCGCGTTGCGAAAATCGCTCTTAACAATGCGCCGCGGCCCCTCCTGGGCCTGCCCCTCCTCCGGGGCAAACAGGCGGAATTTGTTGACCTTGTCCCGGCGGCGCTCCTCTAAGATCCGCTCCGCCACATTCTCATCAATATTGGGCACATTCTCGATCTGGTCGTCAAAGCCCTCCAGGCGAATTTGGGCGCTCTCCTCCACCGCTTCCGTCTCCGGCTCCTCTTGCCGGGGCGTAGGCGGATTTTGGCCCAAAATCCCGGGTGTGCTCCAGTTCCTCCACCGCCAAAATGGTGGGGATCTCCTGCAGATCGGAGGTTTTGTCAAACTTGGATCGGCTTTTGATGGTGGCCGGTTTTCTATGATCTCCGGCGGCTCTTTGGAATACACCCGCTCGCTGCCGGTGGTGCCGAAGAAGCTGCGCTTGCCGCCCAAGTTAGGCACCACGCCGGTCTTTTCCGTCAGGCGTACCGGGCGGGTCTTGTCTCCCACCGGGGGCACCGCCGTGGTTTTGGCGGTAGCCGAAGGCGCTGCCGGGATCACCGGGGTTCCTACCCGGGTCTTGTCGTCCACAGCCGGGCGCACTTGCGTTTTGTCCGTCACCGGCGCTGTCACCCGGGTCTTATCGTCTACGCCGGGTGCCGCCGTAACCGTCGGTTCTTTCGGCTGCGGCTCCAGCGGCGTTTGGGTAGCGTGGATCTTGTCGATGGCCGCCTCCGCCTTGCGTGCGTTTTTTGCGTATCTCTTCCGCCTGGCGCAGGATCTCATCTATGGTTAAATTCTCGCTCATACGCTCACTTTCCAATCAGCCCCAGGCGCTGCCGGGTCACTTCATATATCAAAATGCCTGCCGCCACAGAGGCGTTCAGAGAGTTGACCTTGCCCTGCATGGGCAGACTGACCACTGCGTCGCAATTCTTCTTCACCAAAGCGCTGACGCCGCTGCCTTCGCTGCCGATCACCAGCGCCACGCCGCCGTCAAAATTCGTTTGACACCAGGGCGTGCCGTCCATATCCGCCGCATACACCCAAATGCCCCGCTTTTTCAGCAGTTCAATGGTTTGATTCAGGTTACTGACCCGAGCCACCGGCAGGTACTCCAGTGCACCGCAGGCGGTCTTAGCCACCGTGTAGTTCAGCCCCACGCTGCGCCGCTTGGGGATCACCACCCCGTGCGCGCCGCCGGCCTCTGCGGAGCGGATAATGGCTCCCAGATTATGGCCGTCCTCAATTCCGTCGCACAGCACCAAAAAAGGCGCCTCGCCCTTTTCTTCCGCCCGGTCCAGAATGGTCTCCAGCGGTACATAATCGTGGGCAGACGCCACTGCCACAATGCCCTGATGATTGGCGTGGTCACACATAGCGTCCAACTTCCGCCGGTCCACATATTTGACCACCACGCCCTGCTTTTTGCACTTAGCGACCAGTGGCACAATGGAGCCGGTGCGCTCGCCGTTTGCCACCAGCACATGCTCAATCTCGCGGCCACCGGCCAGCAGCTCCGCCACTGCGTTGCGCCCGATCACCAGGCCGTCTGTTGTCTGTTCTGTCTCCATTGCCATTTTGTCTCTCCGTTCTCGCTGTTTTTCTACAAACATTGTACCATTTTTGCGCCCGGGGCGGCAACAGGCAAAAAGCGGGCGTGCACTTTGCAAAAGCGCACGCCCGGACTGTATCTTTTTATAACCGCACCGGCACGCCCCTGGCGTCAAATACGCTTTCAGCTCCGGGATCGGCAGTTCGTTAAAGTGGAACAGGCTGGCAGCCAGCACCGCGTCTGCCTTACCGTCGGTAAAGGCGTCTAAAAAGTGCTCCGCCTTGCCTGCGCCGCCGCTGGCGATCACCGGCACGCCCACGGCCTCACTGACCGCCCGAGTCAGCTCCAAGTCGTAGCCGGTCTTTTGACCGTCGCAGTCCATAGAGGTCAGGAGAATTTCGCCCGCGCCGCGGCGCTCCGCTTCTTTGGCCCAAGCCACAGCATCCAGCCCGGTGGGGATACGCCCGCCGTTCAAGTACACTTCCCATCCTTGATCCCGGCGCTTGGCGTCAATCGCACATACCACACACTGGGCGCCGAACTTTGCCGAGGCCTTACTGATCAGTTCCGGATCCCGCACCGCCGCGGAATTGACAGAAATTTTTGTCCGCCCCGGCACGCAGCAGCCGGGTAAAATCCTCCACGCTGGCAATGCCGCCGCCAACGGTGAAGGGAATGAACACGGTTTCCGCCACCCGGCGCACGATCTCTGTCATAGTGCCCCGCCCCTCGTGGGTGGCGGTAATATCCAGCAACACCAGCTCATCCGCCCCCTGGGCGTCATAAGCCGCCGCGCAGGCCACCGGATCCCCGGCATCTACCAGATCTACAAAAGAAACACCCTTGACCACTCGGCCGTTCTTTACATCCAGGCAGGGAATAATTCGCTTTGCATACATCTTATTCTTCCTCCCCGCTGATAAAATTCTTCAGCAGCTGCAAGCCCGCTGCACCGCTCTTTTCCGGGTGGAACTGCGTGGCAGCCACCTTGCCCCGCTGCACCGCGCACTGAATGGGTACGCCGTACCGGGTCACACCGGCCACTTCTTCCGGCTTAGCACCGTCCAAATAAAAGGAATGAACAAAGTAGAAGTAGCTATTCTGGGCAACACCGCGGAAAATGCCGTTTGTTTGCGTCAGCTGCACATCGTTCCAGCCGATGTGGGGCACCTTCAGTCCCGGCCCACCGGGAATGCGGCGAATGCGCCCGTCAAAGATACCCAGGCCCGCAACGCCGGGGCTTTCTTCGCTCTCGGCAAACAGCAGTTGCAGCCCCAGGCAATACCCAAAAAAACGGCCGGCTGCCATCTGCCGCCGCCCGCACCGTGTCTACCAACCCGCGACTGCGCATGGCAGCCATAGCGTCGCCAAAGGCGCCTACCCCGGGCAGGATCACCCGATCTGCCGCCAGAATCTCTGCCGGATCGGCAGTAATGCGATTCGTCTGCGCCCAGAAAGTTTCAGCGCCTTTTGCACGCTGGAACAAATTCCCGGCGCCGTAGTCAATAATTGCAATCATACCTTGCGCTCCCATCTAAAACTACTTTTATT